>Ga0118677_10001548_pt3 | contig 15211 bp, 15 predicted proteins | sample AliMusrvi5mmetaG_FD_86154 | JGI IMG/M metagenome (GOLD analysis project Ga0118677, IMG submission 86154)
TTCTTGTTCTGTAATGCGAGAGTGGTGAAATTGGTATACACGCTAGTCTTAGGAACTAGTGCCGTGAGGCGTGAGGGTTCGAGTCCCTTCTCTCGCACGCCTTATAATGAATGCCAAAGTGGCGGAACTGGTAGACGCGCTGGACTCAAAATCCAGTGAGTGAATAACTCGTGTGGGTTCGATTCCCATCTTTGGTACCACGTCAACAAACAATCGGGACACACCCACCATGCATAGAATGTACTCACCCTGGCGTGAAGTGTATATGCAGTCTTTCAAGGATGAAAAGCCTGCCGCTGAAGCAGGAAAATCAGTGTTTGCCGATCTTCCTCCCGAGGAGGATGAGAAGCGGTTTGTACTCTACCGGGGAAAAACATGCTTCATCATCATGAATCTCTACCCTTACAACTGTGGTCATCTTATGGTGATCCCCTATCTTCAGACACCTGACTTTTCAGATCTTGACCAGGAGACAAAACTTGAGGTTATGGAGCTTACAGATCTCTCGATCAAGGCACTGAAACTTACCCTTAGACCGCAGGGTTTCAACGTAGGGGCAAATCTCGGCAGAGTTGCCGGCGGAAGCGTTGACACCCATATCCATTTTCATATTGTTCCGCGCTGGGAAGGCGATACAAACTTCATGCCTGTCCTTGCAGATGCCAAAGTGCTCAGCAATGACATGAACTCCACCTATAAAAACCTGAAAAAGGCTTTCACTGACCTTACACAGGGTAAAGAGTAACTCTCTTTCCGGTGGAATGGAAACAGTCCCCTGCCCCATAAGCAAATCGAAGGAGTTCATCCCATATCTCCAGGTTCCCGACCGTTTTGACAATTCCGGAAAAGCAGACTGGAACCTTGTCCGCTCATGCGCTTCAGGGCTTATCATGCTTAATCCCCGCCCTGACAGCGCCGAAATATCCCGGCATTACCGCAACGATGGATATGATCCCTACCGGAACAGCAGGAACAGTTCGTCCTTCAAAGAGAGGACCTACCTTGCTGCACGAACTCTCCTTCTCGGTTATCGAGCCGGAATTATACTGAAAGGATGGGTAAAACCGTTGGAAGAGTGTGCTGTGCTTGAAATCGGGTGTTCGACGGGAGATCTTCTGAATTATTTTCATCGACGTTCCGGAGTGCCGGTCAATAACCTTGCCGGTGTTGAACCTGATGCCGATTCGGCTCGACATGCACGGGAATGTTTCGGGCTGAACATTTTCCCGTCCATTGCAGCGCAGAGCGCTGAGAAGAAAAGATTTGACCGCATTGTGCTCTGGCATACGCTTGAGCATATTCACGCCATCAATGAAACGCTCCATGAAGTGTCCGCTCAACTTAAGCCGGACGGCCAGCTTGTTATTGCTCTGCCAAATCCGGCAAGTTTTGATGCAGAGTATTTCAGGGAGAACTGGATCGCCTGGGATGCACCGCGACATCTCTATCATTTTTGGCCGGGAACAGTTGAAAAACTGCTTGCTTTGCATGGATTGAGCGTTTTCAGACGGCAGCCTTATTTTCCGGATACGGTGTACAATACGCTTTACAGTGAAGGGCTTGTCAGGAAAAGAAATGAGTCGGCAGTTGGCAGTCGGCAGTCGGCTTGGGGAAGTCAGCAGTTGGCAATCGGCAGTCGGCAGTCGGCAGTGTTGCGTGCTTTGAAGATTTTAAACCTCATTGCTAAAGCAGCGGTTGATGCGATTAAGGGAGGGGCGAGGGCTTCCAGCGTTGTTTATTATGCTCGACGAGCGGAATGAGTGTGGGCAGTGGGACATGAAAATATTACTGAGGATTGAGGGCTGAAGTGAGTAGAGGAATTGGATGTTGGGCCTAATAAGATCCCTCCCGTTGGTCGGGATGACATGGGAGGGGGGAGGAAGTGGGCAGTGGACAGTTGGTAGACCTCTCACAGGAGTTCGGGGTGACAGAAGAAAGGTATGAGAGTGAATGAGACGGGTGAGCAGGGACGAAAGAGACAACAGGGACAGCAGATAACCATTGGAATAGCAAAATTAAACCGCTGACTGCTGACTACCTACTGCCCACTGCTGACTGCCCACTGAAGACTGCCTACTTTTGACTGCTGACTGCCGACCGTCCAAGGGCTTTATCGAGCTGGGTGCCGGCGACGAGGTAGTCGTAGACTGCCTGGAGGTAGTTGGTTTTGGCTTTGTTGAGCTGGAGTTCGGCGTCGGTGAGTTCGAGGCGTGAGCCGATGCCCTCTTTGAAACGGAGCAGGGATATTTTGTAACTGCGTTCTGCGACATTTATGGTTTTGGACTGTACATCAATTCTCTTCTGTGATTCCCTGAAGTTCAAGAGCCGGACCTCAACTTCAGCGCGGATATTGGCCTTCAGATCTTCAACCCGTGTTCTGGTCTGCATCTGGGATATTTTGGCCTGTTCGACCTGGGCACTGGTGCGGTATCCGGTAAATATCGGCAGTGAAACCTCCAGACCTACGGCGGTAGAGACCGGCCAGCGGGAATCGGCTGTTTTTATATTATCGTTAAATGCTGTTTGCGATTCAAACTGGCCGAAGGCGCTGATAACAGGATAACGCTCTGCCCGGGCAGCGCTGACTTTGTCACCTTCTGCGTTTACCTGAAGGATGATCTGGTGCAGATCCGGCCTTTGATCAAGAGCTTCACGATAGGCTGCTGCAATATCCTGGGGGTAGGTTGCTGAGGAAAGTTCAAGCTTTCCTGAAAGGACAATAGTACTGTCGAGCGGAATACCGATGGCATTTTTCAGCCTGGTCATGGTTGTAGCTACACGGTTTTCTGCCTGAAGGAGATCGGGCCGGAGATTTTCAACGGAAAGATATGCCTTGAGGGTATCGATATCGGCCGCAACACCCTGACGGAACATTGCCTTGGTATCTTTTCTTGATTGTTCCCAGCGTTCTATGCTCTGCTCAATGAGTTTTAACTGATCCTTTGAAATGAGTGCGTCGAAATAAGACATCTTGATGTCGGCAATGACGGATGCTTCACTGTTGCGGTAGGCCTCATTACTCATTTTGCGGAGAGTGCCCGCGGCCTTGATTCCGGCAAAAGCTGCTCCGTTAAAGAGTGCCTGACGAAGCGTGACGGTAGCTGTTGCGGCATTATCGGCACTGATGACGAGAGGAATAAAGGAGTTCCCGGTGCCCCCGTTAAAAATATCGGGAAAAAAAAGGACGGAGGGTTTCAGGGATCGGGTGTAGGTAAAGTCTGAAGTAATCTGCGGAAGCACCTTTGCCCATGTTTCGCGGATTTTCTCTGAGGTCATATCACGCTCCAGCCTTGCGATTTCAAGCGTCCGGCTTCTTTCGAGCCCGATATGGAGGGCATCGTCAAGCGTCAGCGAGGCATTGGCAGGGAGAGCGGCGGCATGGAGGTTCGAAAATGCATTCAGTAAAAGAAACGGCACTATAAGGAGAAGTATCTGACGGAACCTGTTCATAAAAAAGTCTGTCTTGATGAAAAAAAACCTGACTGTCCCTCACTGAAAAAGCAGTAGTCTGAATATAAAAAAGTGATCGGTTTCGTAACAATCATTAGCGGTAACGTTCGTTCCATAAATGAGCGAGACGTTCGCGGATATATTTTTCGCGACCTTCATCTCCGGGACGGTAATATGCCTTTGGATCCAGGCCTTCAGGGAAATATCGCTGCGGTACAAAATGCCCGGGATAACTGTGCGGGTATTGATATCCTTCACCGTATCCTTCAGTTTTCATGAGCTTTGTCGGGGCGTTACGCAAATGAAGCGGAACCATGAGCTGCTGCATTGCTTTTGCCTCACTCATGGCTTCATTGATGCACTGATAGCTTGCATTGGATTTCGGGGCAGAAGCAAGATAGGTGACGCCTTGCGCCAGATTGATTCTTGCCTCCGGCAGTCCGATCAGTTCTACGGCATGGAAGACAGATACGGCAAGAGTTATGGCATAAGGGTCGGCATTGCCAATATCTTCGCTTGCAAAAATAACCATGCGCCGCGCTATGAACTTGGGGTCTTCGCCTCCCTGAAGCATCCGGGCAAGCCAGAAGAGTGCCGCATCGGGATCTGAGCCCCGCATGGATTTGATAAAGGCAGAAATGATGTCGTAGTGGTTTTCGCCCCCTTTATCGTAGAGGGGAGCACTGTGCTGGAGCGCACGGGAAAGCACCTCCCGATTCAAGACCATGGTGGCCTCGCCTTGCGGCATGAGAGAGAGGGCCGCTTCGACAGCATTGAGCGCTTTTCGGGCATCACCTCCGGAAAACTGGAGAAGAAAATCAAGGTCTGCTATCTCGATTGAAAGGGAGCGGAAAAGTGCGTCTTCTTTAAGTGCACGCCGGATCACTGCTTCGATCTCCTTCGGGCCGAGCGGTTTGAGGATATAGACCTGCATCCGGCTTAAGAGTGCGGCGTTAACCTCAAAGGAGGGATTTTCAGTTGTTGCACCTATGAGCACAATAAGCCCCTGTTCTATAGCGTGCAGAAGAGTGTCCTGCTGGGTTTTGTTAAACCGGTGAATTTCATCGATAAAGAGCAGGGTTCTGTGGCCGGAACGTCTTGATTTTTCAGCATTTTCCAGCGCCTTGCGGACATCTTTGACCCCGGAATCTATCGCGGAAAGCTGTTCGAATCGATAGCTCAGTGATGAGGCGCAAATTTCGGCAAGGGTTGTTTTACCGGATCCTGGAGGGCCCCAGAAAATCATTGAGGGCATTTGACCGCCAGCCAGAAACTTGCGAAGCGGACCGTTTGGGCCGACAAGTTGCTCCTGCCCTGCCATATCGTCGAGCGTACGGGGACGAACCCGTTCAGCAAGCGGCTGAAAATAGTTCAGTTCTTCCGGAGAGGAGGAAAAACCGAACAGATCGGACTGTGTGTCAGCGGTGTCAGGCATTTAAAATCCGTTCTCCTGCAACCATGCTTCATCAATCCGTGATTCAGAAACAGTTGAAGATGAACGGGCTCCAAGCTGTCGGGCAACATATTTTCCCAGAATATCAAACTCGAGATTTACCCTGCTTCCCGCTTGAAGGGAGTGAAGGGTTGTGTGCGCAAAGGTATAGGGTATAATTGCTACGGCAAAGAGCAGGGCATCAAGCTTTGCAACGGTGAGGCTTATTCCGTCAATAGTTATTGAACCGGCAGAGACAATGAACGGAGTGAACGCATCCGGATAGGCAATCCAGAGTTCACGGCTCGAACCCAGCTCCCTGATTTCATGCACAACTGCAGCACAATCAACATGACCGAGCACAAAATGTCCTCCGAGCCGGTCCATTGGACGAACAGCCCGTTCAAGATTGACCTGGGAGCCGTTACGAAGCGTGCCCAGTGTTGTTTTGGAAAGCGTCTCTTCAACAGTGTCAACCTCAAACCATCCTTCGCCGACGGCTACAACCGTCTGACAGGCTCCATTGAGACTGACGCTTTCGTCAATTGAGAGGGCGCTGAACTCACCGGAATTACTGTAGTGGACTCTGAGCCACAAGCCGCCATTTCGTTTAGTCACTCCAGTGACCTTGCCGACATCCTTGATGATTCCGGTAAACATTTCATTGTTTTTCACTTAACAGAGCAGCGGCGTCTTGAAAAAAAATCAAAACCCGGATTTTGTTTCAATATATCACCCTTACCGGTAGACAACAAACCCTGCGGCAGGTACCGTGATACGCACAGCTGAACCCTGAAGAGGCAGAACTGGAACACTCGTGCCGACCTGAAGCGAATCAGTTGAGAAAATACAGCTCATGGCGCTGCCCGCTGCAGAGTGAATAGCGCTGTCCACGACGATCCAGAGAGTAAGTTCACGTTCGGTATCGGTATTAATGGCGCAGAGACATTCCGACCCGGCAAAGATCCGTGACCATGCAATCACCCAGTGCAGTTCGCCATTGACGGGTTGGGGATAGTAAAAATCTTCTCCGCTTTCCGAAACCTGCCGTAAATACTGGCGACCTCTACGCAGGGCAATGTTTTCGCGACGGATTCGGGTAACATCCTGCACAAAGCGGTAGATCTCGCTATCCTCATTGAAAAAGTGCTTTCCGTTACTCTGAAAGGAGCCGAAGCTGCCTCCGAACATGCACTCACGAAGAAAAACATCACTATAGGAATCATCATCAAGACGCGGATCTGCACCGTTGAATCCCTGTTCAGTTCCATAGTAGATGCATGGAACTCCTGCAGAGGTGAGGTTGAGACCAAGGGCTGCCGGAAGCAGGCGGATACTGCGGGCATCGTCACCACAGAAACGGAATTTGTGTTGTACACCGACCTGGTCGTGATCATCCAGCATGGTGACAATATGCTTTGCATACCATTGATGGTTTCGCCTGCTGTCGAGAATACTGTTGCGGAAGAGATCGAAATAGCCTTCCTGCTCTTCGGTATCGGGATTTCCAGGACTTCTCCACCCTTTTACAAGAAACTCGAGCTTATCGGGAATGTCATCAATACCAAGTGCGGCATCGAGACCTGTTGCATCAAGAATGGTTGCTGCATTTGCCCGCCCTCCGGTTATTTCACCGATGATCGTAAAATTCTCCTTTCCGATTGATTCGGCAAATTCATGAATAGCAGTGGCAAAATACCTGACAGCGCCGGGCTCCATGTGTTTAACAGTATCAAGCCGGAAACCATCGATATCGGCAAAAGCAATCCAGAAGCGATAGACATCCGTCAGATATCGAAGAGCCGGTGAAACACTGAATTTCCGGACACGCAGCTCCATATCCTGAAGAGCAAGTGGATCGTTGAGTGCATCACCAAGATGTATATCTTTGAGCGAACAAAAATCGCCTTCCAGAAACTCGGGAAAGGAGTCCCACTGCCTGATTTCACCCCGACGGGTCCAGGTATCTGGCGACTGCAGCTCCTCTGGCCAGACAGCACCGTCAGGCCAGATATCATCTGCAAGAGTGTCCGGCACTTCGCCGAAAGGAATACTCCCTGCTTCGCCGCTGAAATAACGGTAGCCGTTTACAGGCCACTGCTCGCCCTCGTAGTAGAAAAAGCGCTGATTGCCCTGATAAGCATAGACATCTCCGGCATGATTGATGATGATATCGAGGATCACTCTGATGCCAAGGTCGTGCGCTGCTTTGACAAAATCTTTCAGCTCCTCTCTGGTGCCGAAATGAGAATCGACATTAAGAAAATTCTGGATTCCGTAACCGTGATAGTCATTGCTCTTCGTGACCTGCCTGAAAACAGGGCTGACCCAGATTGCTGTAATCCCGAGCCGGTTGAGATAACCAAGCTTCTCCTTCATTCCTGCAATAGTACCCCCGCACCATTTTTTTCCGGATTCAAACCATGCTTCACGTTCCGCATTGAAGGCATCGGTCCCGGGATTAAAAAGCGGAGTTTTACGGTTTGCCTGCTTGTCGGTCACAGGGTTCCCGTCTTTGTCGCAAAAACCGCCGTACTCCCTGCCATCAGAAAAGCGGTCAAGAAAAAGAAAATAGAGCACTTCATCCGACCAGGAGGCTGGAGAGGGATAAAAACGCCTGTTTTCGACCAGAGTTTTAAAATTGATTTCGCTAAGCCGTCGCTCAACGGGAGAGAAGAGAGTATCCTGAGGATTTTCGGGCATGATCAAGAAGATTTAGTAGTGCTGAGTGCTGAATATTTAGTTCTGAGTGCTGAGTTCTGAGTGCTGAGCTGAGATCAGTCGGCAATAAAATCAGTTCTGAGTAAAGAAAGATGAGGATCTTTTTTGTTGATGAGGAAATATATGTAAAAAATCGGGCGATTGAGAAGAGGAGGAGATTTGTGTTTGTGTGGAAATAATCAACAGAGGTTGCGTTCCCTGAAAAAAACGGCAGAACTGCCGGCTTTTTCAGGGATCAATATCCGGGGATTATTATGCAAGTACCTTGAGGACAGCACTGTAATCGGGTTCTTCAACAATTTCAGTGACCTGCTGGGTATAGCGGACTATACCATCGGCATCTATTATGACAATAGCTCTGGAAAGAAGCCCTTTGAGTGGTCCGGTGGTAATAGTGACACCATAATCCCGTCCGAATTCCGGGGATCGGAACACTGAAAGGGATACCACATTTTTCAACCCTTCGGTTTCACAGAAACGGCTTTGGGCAAAAGGCAGGTCAGCGGAAATACAAAGGACAACGGTATTGTCGAGCCTTGCAGCGTCCTGGTTGAAGTGCCTTACTGAAGAGGCGCAAACCGAGGTATCAAGACTTGGAAAAATATTAAGAACCAGCCGTTTACCGGCAAAATCGGCAGGACCGGCTTCAGAGAGGTCAGTTTTCACCAGACAGAAAAAAGGTGCTTCGGAGCCTTTGAGAGGAAGAGCCCCGATGCTTTCAACAGGATTGCCTTTGAAGGTGAGATGTGCCATAACAATTATTGATTAAACGTTGATGAATGATTTTTGGGGTGACGGAGTTCAGTTCAATAACAATAATTACGGATCGTTAACCAGTGTCACCGGATCATGAAGACGGGCCCAGATAAACAGTTTTGCAGCATCACGCGTCAACAGCCGGATGCAACCGTGTGAGGCTGGATATCCAGGAAGCGATTGCTGATGTATGAAGTAACCATTATGATAATTTATAGAAAACGGCATTGGTGCATTATCATACTTGAGAGAACGCTTCATGCGCTCCTTGTAATTTACATAAAACATGCCGGGAGGAGTGCGCCTCCTGGTTGAACCGGAAGAACACGGCCCCCAGAAGAGAAGCTCACCGTTCTCATAGGCACCAAAATACTGCATGTTCAGAAAAATCCTGATTTCGCGTTCTCCGCGACTGTCGGCAAGGTGTTTCGGTACAGGAACATAGCTCCTTGCCTTACTGAGATCCACAGGAACGAACACTTTTTTCCCTATCGGGAAATGCCGGGTATCAATCCTGTTGATTTTCATGAAAATTTCCATGCAGCTTGAGTCGGCAAAGCAGATGTTAGAGAAAGTTTCGCCCTGCTGAATCTTTCTTTTGATGAAACCGTCTGGATCCATCGAAGAGCTGCTTTGGGATGAAGAGGCTGAAGGTATCAGCACCGCCTTTGATATAAACGATGAGTCAGAGCGGGGTAAAGCCGGCATTACAGGATATTTCTCTGCTTTTTCCGTGGCCAGCAGGGTACCGGAGGAAACAAAAAAAAACAGAACCATACTGAGATGCAACGACTTATAGAGGGATAGCTGAGTGTTCACCTTTTTTAGATACAATCTGTTGTTAATGCCTTATCATAAGTGTCGCAGCTCAAACCGGTAAACTTGACTGCTTAACATAGCAAACAGTACAAACGTGTTCAACGTTTCAAGCTATTCCACGCATTCTCTAATCTCTCTCATACAGACGGCAAAACCTGATAATAACCGTTTACAGAAACAACCTGCAGGGGATAGTCAAACAAAGAGGAGAGCGTTGAGGAGGTCAGCACATCCGATTTGTTACCGTCGCTGACTATCCTGCCCTCTTTTAAAAGAACAACTCTTTCAATTTCAGGGGGAATCTCGTGAATATGATGGGTAACCAGGATGACTGTTTTCCCCGATCTCATCAGCATGCGGAGCGTTTCTATGTACTGAAATGCGGCTTTGAGATCAAGCCCGGTAGTCGGCTCGTCGAGCAGGAGTGCCTCAGGATCGTGGATGAGGGTGCGGCCGAGAAGGAAACGGCGCTGCTGTCCGGTTGACATGGTTCCAAAAGGACGATTTTTCAGTGACCCTATGCCCAGCCTCTCCATCACTTCCTCGGCTTTTTGCATGTCATCGGGACTGTACTGCTGATTCTGCCAGATATCGATACTGGCATAGATGCCCGATAAAATCACATTGATTCCGCGAGCTCCGGGAAGATAATCGTGCTGCAGATCATGGGAAACAATACCAAGTCGGGTGCGAAGATCCCAGACATTCCAGCGCTCCATACCAAAAATCCGCACATGACTTTCGGGGTCCGCGACAGGATAGATATCGCGGGAAAGCAGCTTCATCAGGGTGGATTTGCCTGCTCCGTTTGGTCCAAGAATGGCTGTACTGCAGCCTTCATCTACGGCGAGCGAGAATTCCCTGAAAACGCAGGTCGTTCCACAGTAAGCCGTTACGTGATGAATATCAATGAACTCCTCTTTTCTATGCTGGCTCATTATTTCCATAGACCGCTGCCGTGTGAAGCGCTGTAGCGTCCAGCGCCAAAAAAGAAAACTGCAAGAGCACCAAACAGATAAAGCGCCTGCAGTTCAAGGGCATAACCGCCATGTTCAGACATTGAAAAAAGCTGTTTTGAATGAACAAGATAGACGGCCATAGACATGACGAAAACCTGTATCAGAGCTGCAGGTCTGGTATAGATGCCCAACACCATAAAGAGCGGCGCTAGAAGCTCGCCGATAAGAATACCGTGCGAAAGATAGCCCGGCAGTCTGGCCTGGACAAGCAGAGTGGACACAAACCCGTATCCGTGCTGGAGCTTGCTGACTCCATGAAAAAACATGAGGGAACCTACTGAAACCCGCAGAATCAACTTTCCAAGATCACTGTTATTGACAAGACGCTCAAGCATGGGGAACTCCTTTTTACCTGTTTTTTACCCATTATCGGCGATGTTTTTGGAGGCCTTAATTATTCAAGATCTGTTTCACTCGGGACTCAATTTCAATTGACAATATAGCCCTCCACCAGGAGATCAATTCCGAAAAACCGGGGTGATTCAAATTGCAGATTGACTGACTGGTCAGGGATACTGATACCAAGGGGGGCAAATGCACTGAGGCCGTCGCCGCCGAAGATCTTTGGAGCAATAAACATATAGATTTTATCCACAAGCTTTGCACGAATAAATGAGGCGGAGAGCCGGCTCCCACCTTCAACCATAACTGAAAGAATCTTACGGTTGTGCAGTTCGAGAAGTACCTCACGAAGATTGAGTTCGCCGGCATGTTCATTGACAAATAACACCGTTACCCCTTTTTGTCTCAAGAGCTCTGCTTTGGGTAACTCCGACCATGAAGATGAGGCAAAGACAATGGTTAGCGCCTCGGAACCGAATATTTTCGCATCCAACGGCAGACTTAACTGTCGATCGAGAACAACTCGAAGAGGGTTTCGCCCCGGACAGTGCCTTACGGTAAGCATCGCATCATCAGCGCGAATAGTAGCCTCTCCAATGAGGATGGCGTCATAGACACTCCGGAGGCGGTGAACCTCGAGCCTTGCTGCTTCACCGGTAATCCAGCGGGATGCACCAAGCGATGTTGCAATTTTTCCATCTAGCGTTTGTGCAATCTTTATAGCCACCAGAGGCAGCCCGGCGTTATGACATTTAATAAATGCCTCATTGAGTTTCATGCACTCCGCTTCAAGCACAGCTTCTGTAACATCGATTCCTGCTGCAAGAAGCTTTTCAGTCCCTTTTCCTGCCACAGCAGGATTAGGATCCCGGCAACCGATGACCACACGGGGTATTCCCGTTTCAATAATGAGATCACTGCAGGGTGGGGTTTTTCCGAAATGACAGCAGGGTTCAAGATTAACGTACAAGGTTGCATGGCTAAGCAGGTCGAGATTGGACACTGACGCTATTGCCTGCACTTCTGCATGTGTACCGCCAAACTTCTCATGCCAGCCTTCACCGATAATTTCGCCGTTATAAACAATAACCGAACCAACCATTGGATTAGGACTTACCTTGCCGGCCCCCTTCATGGCTAGTTCAAGACAACGACGCATATAAAGAACATCATCACTCATCGGCATGGTCAATCCTTTTGGTTACACATAGTTACCTGTACAAGCCTGATACCTGAGAGCCTGAGCAGTTCATCGATATGCTCGATTTTATAGGGTTTGTCGTAATAGATGGTTTTTATGCCGACATTAATAAGCACTTTAAGACAGTGAATGCAGGGGCTGGCCGTAATATAGATATCGGAATCCTTGATCGATATGCCATGTTTTGCAGCCTGGGCGATGGCATTGATTTCCGCATGAATGGTATTAACGCAGTTCTCTTCGACAGTTCCATCGGGATGAGTACTCCGGTAAATATGGCAATTGCTGTCGTTGCAGTGAGGAAGCCCGGAGGGTGCTCCGTTGTACCCGGTCGAAAGAATATTGTGATCCCTGACAATCACTGCACCGATGTGACCACGGGTACAGGTCGCTCTGCGGGAAATAAGTTGTGCGACACTCATAAAGTATTCATGCCAGCCGAGCCGCTTTAAAGGTTCTGAGCCATCGTTTCTTTCATCACCTGAGCAACAACATCCCGTCTTTGTTTCATCCGGCATAGCCATATTATTTAATACATTAGAAAGACGTCTTTGGTTACCGACTTTTTTTCTTATTTTAATTACACTTAAGTGATCTCACACTTCCCTTTCATTACTTTGATTTGTGCTTTTATTGAAGGTTTTTGCTACTAATTTGCTACTATTAAAACCAGCAACGTTTCCTACTACTAAATGACTTATTACCCCAATGGCTTCTGTTAAGATTATCAAAAGACAACAAACCAATAACGGTAAAATTTGGCTTCGGCTCGAGTACTATGAAGGTACGAGTGAAAATCAGAATGGAAAGGCAGTCGCCAAAAGAAGTTATGAAGCTTTGAAGCTTTTTTTATACTCCAAACCGAAAAACGTCCAAGAAAAAGAACATAACAAAGACACGGAAATTCTTGCAAATAAGATACGAACCCAAAAAGAACATGAGATTAATAAAGAAGCATGGGGTTTTAAAACAAAACCTAAGGAGTCAGTCAAAGTTATAGAATACCTTAAAAATTACACCGAAACACATAAAGATAATTACAACACTCACAGCATATTTATTTGCCTTACCAAGCATCTTGAACACTTCATTAACACAACATATAAACGCCAAGAACTGACCTTCGCTGAAATCGATACAAAGTTTTGTGAGGAGTTTAAGACCTACTTTTTGAAAACAGCCTTGTCAGCGCGAAACAAAACTATGTCTGCTGGAACGGCACATAATTATTTCCAAAGATTTAAGGTTTTTTTAAAGTACTCAGTAAAAAACGAAATTATTTTAAAAAATCCTGCTGAAAGTATAAGCCCCCCCAAAAAACAAACTGAAATAGAACGACAAATTTTAACATTTGAACAGCTTGTAGCAGTATCCAGAACAGAATGCCCAAGAGAGGATATTAAAAACGCATTTTTATTTTCATGCTATTCTGGCTTACGAATTTCTGACATCATAAAACTCAAGTGGAGCGAGGTTCAAGTTATAGAGGAAAACTGGAGAGTCGTCTTTAACCAAAAAAAGACCAAAGGATTACAATATCTAGAAATATCTCAACAAGCTCGTAAATTTTTAGGAACAGAAGGTAAACCTGAAAATCAAGTCTTCCCAAGTCTTATCTACTGTAGTTACACACTTAAAACACTTGGCAACTGGGTGAAAAGTGCAGGGATTGCTCAAAAAATCACATGGCATTCTGGAAGACATACATACGCAGTTTTACAACTTAGTTTCGGCACGGACATTTTTACTTTATCTAAAATGATGGGTCATAAAACCATTGCAACGACAATGATTTACAGTAAAATGTTGAATCCCCAAGCTATTGCAGCTGCAAATCGCATTCCACCATTACCTACTGAGCAATCCTAAATTTTTTTTATTCTTTTTTTAACCTCAAAAATCTCCAAGGTTTTTCAGAAAAGTATATAACGAAGATCATGAAAGTCTGCCTTTCGTTCTTAATGTGTTTTCCATAGAAAATTGTGAAGTGGTTTTACTTAGCAGCCACCTGCTATTTCTTACAACAAGAGACTGAAGGTTCTCCCGTCATCTGCCAGACCTGCCGAAACTGCCAAGTATATAAAGACTATTTTTGAATCTGTTCAGTCACCTGCCCTGATTTTGACAGTGATTTGTGATTGTTAAGTAATTCATATCTTCGACACAAAATATTCATGGACTCACATACCTCAGATTTTGAGTTTAAGATAGTGTTTGTAAATCGCTAATATAGCGCCACATGGAGTGTGGAGAGTGACTATCAAAAAAGTAACTTATTGGCTGATTAAAAATTTCGAAATTCCCTTTTTGATGTTGAGGAAGGGGTAAGGAGTTCATGTTAGACAAGCACTTCTCCAGTGTTTCATCATTTATATCCGCATAATACCTTTCAGTCGATGGTACAGTAGGAATGCCATCTAACTCCCTATAAATATGGTATGGAAATTTCAAATTGTGCACGGCTCCTATATTTCCATAGCGAGGCATGCCAAAAACATAACAAGATGTCGGAAGCTTATCAAAAAGGCGAAGCTTGGTATGTATAAACTGATGAATTTCATATTCTTGGTGCCATCGGGCGTTCAAGATTGCAGCCATTGCTCCGCCCAGTGAGTGTCCCGTTATGTAGATTGGGCGTGTCTTCTCTCGACTCACTATAGTTAAAATTTCATCATAGATGGAAGCTACCGCTTCGTAAAAGCCTTTATGAAAACAAGCAGCATCGTTGTAACAATATCGGATTTGCTTTGTCTGAAGGTTTGTTTGCCAATCTTGGATGAAATGATTTCGGTAAGTGATTTCTGTCCCTCTCAAGGCAATAAAGATTACGTGCTCAGTTATGACTATGAGAGCCATGATCAATTCCCCTGCAACAACTGAAACCCTGATGCCCTCTACTCCACCTTCTCCACCTTCTCCACCTTCTCCACCTTCTCCACCTTCATCATAAAAAGTATAGCCTTTTATTTGATTACCATACCAGCAAGAGTTGATAATTTCCCAATACGCTCTACAGGGGACAATATTGAGCCGATTTGAGGTACTTACTTCGAACAAAGGAATATGCAAATAGGCGGCCTCCGCCATAAGAGATGAAACGTAAGCCTTTTCCCATGACGGCGTAGGTTTATCCCATTGTATGTTAGCTCCGTTACACTTATTGAGAAGAGCTGTAAGTTTTTTGTACTGAAACGTATCCATGCTATATAAAATTTTAAGAACGTTAAGGTTTTATTAGCTTTTTTTTTCAAAACAAAGTCTGAGAAGTACTCGGAAAAAGATAAAAAATATCAGCCATGTAATTTAGACCTCGCTGTTTCTGGGCTTTATCTATAATCACTTAAGGGAACCTCTAAAAATAGACTTTTGAGATCACGGCTATCGTGCTGAATGGTACAGATCAAGATTTCAGTTTTTATGATCTGGTAAAAAGTGTTCTTTGTCAATATTTGAATGTGAAATGCTCCGTTT
>Ga0118677_10009462_pt1 | contig 15209 bp, 11 predicted proteins | sample AliMusrvi5mmetaG_FD_86154 | JGI IMG/M metagenome (GOLD analysis project Ga0118677, IMG submission 86154)
TCCCCAATTTGCCCGCCACAATGCATCGGGATGATGGCTTTCACCTCGATCCCCTGGCCGTGGGCACCCTCGATCCGGCGCTCCGCGTCGGCCACATCCAGATTGAAATCTTCCGCCCGGCAATCGGCCAGGATCGGCCGGGCGTCGAAATAGCGGACCACCTCGGCCGTCGCCGCGAACGTCATCGAAACCATTCAGTTCAAAGGTTCCCGCCGCGTCCCGCAGGACACCCTGCGCGCCATGATCTTCACCAAAAGCGGCGACGTCTACAACGAAGAAACCCTTCGCCGGGACTTCATGGCCCTCTGGAACACCAACCGTTTCGACGATATCCGCCTCGAAAGCGAAAAAGGCGACCGCGGCGGCATTATTTTGACTTATGTCGTCGTCGAACGCCCCGTAATCCGCGACATTAAGTATGAAGGCATGAAATCCGCCTCCACTTCGGACGTTCTCGACCGCTTCAAGGAACGCAAGGTCGGCCTCGTCGTGGAATCGCAGTATGACCCCAATGTCATCAACCATGCCGCCGTCGTCCTCAAGGAACTCCTCTCCGAACGCGGCCACGAATTCGCCAAAGTAAATCCCGAACTCCGCCGCATTCCCCCCTCCTCCCTCGAAGTCATCTTCCAGGTCGAGGAAGGCCCCAAGGTGAAGGTCGGCGAGATCAACATCGTCGGTAATGAGGCCTTCAGCCGCCGCCAGGTCGTGCGCGCCATGAAGAACCTCAAACCCATCGGCATCCCGCACTCCATCTTCCTGGAGGAACTCTTCTCCAAGACCTACGATTCCGCCAAACTCGAAGAAGACAAGGAACGCATCCGCGACGCCTACCAGAAGGAAGGCTACTTCACCGCCAAAGCGCTCGAACACACCGTGAAGCTCCACTCCACCGGCGGCGCCCTCGGCGGCTTCCACATCCCTCTTCTGAAAGAGAACCATGTCGGCCAGGCGCAGGACATCACCATCCCCGTCGAAGAAGGCCAGCGTTACTACCTCGCCAAAATGAACTTCGAGGGCGTGAAGCTCTTCCGCTCCACCGAGTTCCTCGGCCGCCTCTTCGCCATGAACCAGGGCGACGTCTTCTCCACCGAAAAGCTCCGCAACGGCATCAAGAACCTGACCAAGGTCTATAGCCAGTTCGGCTACATCGACTACGTCGGTGAGCCCCAGATCGACGTCGTGCCCCAGTCGAACAAAATCGACCTCACCATCAACGTCGACGAAGGCAAGCAGTTCTTCGTCCGCCGCATCGAGTTCACCGGCAACACCACCACCCGCGACAAAGTCATCCGCCGCGAACTGCTCATCGACGAAGGCGACGTCTACAACTCCACTCTTTGGGACGCCAGCATCCTTCGCCTCAACCAGCTCGGCTACTTCGAAACCCTCAAGGAAAACGAAGCTTTCTCGCTCAATCGCAACCCCGGCACCAACACCGTCGACATCAACCTCAAGGTGAAGGAACGCGGCAAGAACTCCATCAGTCTGAACGGCGGCGTCTCCGGTATCGCCGGAACCTTCGTCGGCATGAACTACTCGACGAACAACTTCCTCGGCCTCGGCGAAACGCTCAGCATCGGCGGCCAGGTCGGCACTCTGACGGACGACGTGAACGTCGGCTTCACCGAACCCTACCTGTTCGACCGTCCTCTCCAGGCCGGCGTCTCCGTCTACCTTCGCCGCTTCGACTACAACCAGGGCCGCCAGATCTCGCTGCTCTCCGGCGTCAACGTCACCGGCTTCTATAACGCTCTCGGCAGCGCCAACGTCCTCAATTACATCCAGAACTCCAAGGGCATCTCGTTCTCCGCCAGCTACCCCATCAAACGCAGCTTCGCGCGCCTCGGGCTCTCCATCGGGTACGACGATTCCAGCATCATCACCAAATCCACCGGCGCTTCCACCTACTTCACCTACCTGAACTTCCGCGGTGTCGATGGCCCGAACGCCCTCAACGGCATCAAGACCTTCAGCATCACGCCGTCCTACACGTACAACTCGAAGAACAACTACCAGAATCCGACCGGCGGCAAAAGCATCTTCGCCTCCATCCAGGCCGCCGGCAGCGTTCTCGGCGCCAACGTCAATACCATCCGTCCCACCTTCGACGGCCAGTATTATCACGTGAGCCCCCGCTGGCGGAAGAACGTGCTCGCCTTCCACCTCACCGCGTCCACCCTGTTCGGCTACGGCGGCAAAGTCGCTCCGCCGTTCTCCCGCACCTTCATGGGCGGCGAAAACGACGTTCGCGGCTTCGAGTTCTACTCCATCACGCCCGTCGCCTACATTCCCAGCAACGCGGCCGTGAACGTCCTCAATCCGGATGGCTCGCAGCGCACCCAGAAAACGCTCGTCAACGGCTATATCCAGTCCACTCCGGTGACGCAGAATTCGCCCATCTACCAGATCATCACCCCCGGTGGCGACACCCAGGGCATCTTCAACTTCGAATACCGCATTCCGATCTTCGGACCCGTCACGCTCGCGCCGTTCTTCGACGCCGGTCTGAACAAGGTCCTCTATCCCAGCCAGCTGAAAGTCAACCAGGGGCAGATCGATCTGCTGAACGGTGAGTTCACCCAGGCCGCCTTCTCCAACCGCGTCAAGATCGCTCCCGGAACCCAGGCGGTCCGCATGTCCACGGGCGTCGAAGTGCAGGTGATCCTGCCCATCGTCCAGGCCCCCTTCCGCGTTTATTGGGCTTACAATCCGGTGGTCCTGCAACAGTATCTGCAGCCGCCCATCGTGCTCGATCGTTCCATGTATCCCAACCAGACCACCTTCGTCCAGGCGATCACGCAATATTCGCCGCCCTACCCGTACTACGAAAAGCGAAGCACCTTCCGGTTTACAATTGGCAGAACGTTTTAGGTGATAATGGCTGGGCTGCCCCATGGCGGCCCGGCCTGCGCCGTCATTAAGGAGTCATATCGTTTTGAGAAGTAAATTCATCACCCTGCCCGCCCTCGCGATGAGCCTGGCTCTCGGCGGTTGGGCGCAGGCTCAGAAGATTGCCGTCATCGACATGCAGGGCTCGCTGCTCGCCACCAAAGAAGGGCAAAAAGCGGCTGAAACCCTGAAAACGAAATTCGGTCCCAAAGAGGCCGAGTTCGGCAAGCGGCAACAGGATATCGCCGCGAAGCAGGACCTTCTTCGCAAAGGTCAGAACACCATGAGCGACACCGCGAAGGCGAACGCCGATCGCGAAATCGCCGACCTGACCAAAGCTCTGCAGCGCGACGCCGACGACACGAAAGCCGATTTTCAGGCGGAAGAAAATCGCCTCCTGGGCGGCATTCTCAGCAAAATGCAGGCGATCCTGACCAAGTACGCTACCGACAACCAGATCTCCATGATCGTGGACGTCAGCCAGCAGCCCAACAACCTGCTCTACGCCGATCAGGCAGCGAACATCTCGGCCGCCGTGATCGCACTGTATGATCAGGCCGCGCCCGCTCCGCCTGCTCCCGCTGCCGGCGCCCCCGCAACCAAAACTCCCGCCGCTCCCGCCGCGGCCCCGAAAAAGCCCGCCACTCCCGGCGGAAAATAAGAAGGAATTACCATGACCAGGAAATCACTCGTAGCCCCCGTTCTGTTGGGCGCGTTCAGTCTCGCGCTGGGCTTAACGGCGCAGGCGCAGACGCAGAAAATCGGCGTCATCAACATGCAGGACGCCCTCGTCGCCACCAAAGACGGCCAGAAAGCCGTCGCCGACCTTCGCGCCAAGTACAGCCCCAAAGATCAGGAACTGCAGAAGCGGCAGCAGGAACTGACCGCCAAACAGGAGCAGTACCGCAAGACCTCGAACACCATCAGCGAAACCGCCAAAGCGGCTCTCGAACGGGACATCGACGCCATGCAGCGCACCATGCAGCGCGATGTCGACGACATCAAAGCGGACATGGACGGCGACCAGCAGCGCATGGTGAACGAACTCGGCCAGAGGATGATGCAGGTCATCTCCAAATACGCGCAGGACAACCAGTTCACGGCGGTCTTCGACGTGAGCGGCCAGCCCAACAACATCCTGTACGCTTCGAACACCGCCGACATCACCCAGGCCGTCATTGCTCTCTACGACAAATCCGCTGCCGTGACGCCTTCCGCGCCGCCCGCGACTACCTCCGCTCCGGCCCGTCCGTCCGGCGCTGTCGCCACGCCGCCCGCCGCGCCCCGGAAACCGGCGACCGCCGCCGCGCCGCCCAAATAACTACCTGGCAACACAAGTGCTAAGCTAAGAAACAGATAAAGGTGGCGTGATGACGCGTTTCTCCGCTGTCGCAACAATCTTTTCTGTTTCTTTAGCGCTTGCCGCTCCACCACCCGCAACCGCTCCGGCCGCGAGAGCAGCCTCGCCCAAAGTGGTTCCGTATGTCGGGGCCCCTTCCGTCGGAGCCCTCGGTGGAAGCTTTGCCTCTCCGGGAATGAGTCGTCCCCTGGGTGGTGTCGCGCTTCCCACGTTCCCGGCCGGCGTTCCGGCGAAGCGCGGGAACCGACCTTCTTCCGGCGGCGGTTACCGATACGTGGGACCCGTTTATTACACCCCCGGCGTCTATGACTCCGGCTACTACGATTCCCCGTCCACCTTCAATACCCCGGCTTCCCCACCTGTCCAGTACGGCCAGCAGCCCGCTGCCCAGCAACAGCCCATCATCATCAACCAGTACTTCTCCACCCGTGAAGGCGCTCCCGTCGCGGCGACCGAAGAGACCGCCAATCCCGGCGACCCGCTGGGCGACCCGCAGAAGTACTATCTGATTGCCTACAAAGACCGGTCCATCTACTCGGCGCTGGCCTACTGGCTCGAAGGCAATATCCTGCACTACGTCACCACACAGAACACCCACAACCAGGCCTCTCTCGACCTGATCGACCTCGAACAGACCACCCGCCTGAACGCCGACAAGAACGTCCCGTTCACCTTGGCCGGCCCGCTTACCGGGAAGTAGAAGTAGTCAGCCGGTACACCGCCTGCGCGTTGCCGGCGAAGTACTTCGCCCGCACCTCTTCCGGTCTGCCCGCCAGATAGTCGAGCACCGTCTTGTAAACCACCGGATACCGCGCGATCATGTCGCACGCCGGCCAGTTGCTTGCGTAGAGCACCCGGTCCGGGCCGAACACGTCCCACAGTTCGTCCAGCCGCTCCGTCGGCACGTGGCCGTCCTTTCGGACCACCCCCGACACCTTCGCGTACACCCTCGGCCTTGCCCCCAGTGACCGCAACCCCGTCGCGTCGTCCAGCGGCAGATGCCCCACGATGATCCGCAGCTCCGGCAGCGCCGCGGAGAGCTTCGCCACGTCTTCATAGACCGGCGCGCCCACCAGCACATCCAGGCTCAGATTCTTCTCCATCAGCATGCGGAGGTCTCCCATCATCCGTGCATCCCCGAGCGTCTTTCCCAGTCCCGCGCCGTTGATCCGGATGCCCCGCCACAACGGGTGCTTGCTGAACCGCTCCAGCGCCGCCCGGAAGTCCGGATGCCCCGGCGCGATGTTCCCCACCACGCCCCGGATCAGCGGATACCGGTCCGCCACCGAGAGCAGCCACAGATTGTCTTCCAGCCAGGGACTCGCCTCGATCGCCACCACGCCCGTCACCGCGTACGGCTTCACGTCGGCCAGATAACGCTCCGGATAGCTCGGCTTGTACAGCACCGGCTCCGTCGGCGATGGCCACGGCACGCCCTGCGGCCGTGCCGTGTCGTAGAAGTGCGTCGCCACATCGATCACCTCGCCCGCACCCTCGGCCGCGATAGCCGGAGCGACCGCCGCCGGAGCGGCCAAAGCCGCCGCCACAAATGCCCGCCGTGTCGTTAACGTGTCCACGTCAGGCATTGTACGCCCGTCCGTTAAACTGAAGATTCCCATGCAATTAGAAAAAGTGTACGAGCCCGGGCGTTTCGAGCCGCACTGGGCTCAGTGGTGGGTCGAAAGCGGTCTGTATCGCGCCGAATGGCAGCCGGGTAAGCCCGTCTTCTCTCTCGTCATCCCGCCGCCCAACGTCACCGGCGTGCTCCACATGGGCCACATGCTGGAACACACCGAGATCGATGTCACGGTCCGCTGGCACCGCATGAAGGGCGACATCACGCTGTGGGTGCCCGGCACCGATCACGCCGGCATCGCCACCGAAATGGTGGTCTCGCGCCAGTTGCAGGCGAAGGGCATCTTCTACCGCCGCGACATGACCCGCGAGGATTTCGAGAAGAAGGTCTGGGAGTGGAAAGCCGAATCCGGCGGCACCATCAAGCGCCAGATGATCCGCATCGGCGCCTCCTGCGACTGGTCCCGCGAACGTTTCACCTACGACCCCGGTCTTTCCCGCGCCGTCCGCGAAGTCTTCGTCACCCTCTACGAAAAGGGCGTCATCTACCGCGGCGAGTACATGGTCAACTGGTGCCCCGGCTGCAACACCGCCATCTCCGACCTGGAAACCGTCCATGAAGAGACCGCCGGCCACATGTGGCACATCCGCTACGGCCCCCTCACCGTCGCCACCACGCGCCCCGAAACCATGCTGGGCGACACCGCCGTCGCCATCAACGCGAAGGATGAGCGCTATCTCCACCTGCACGGCACCACCGTCCGCCTGCCGCTGATGGATCGCGATATCCCGATCGTTCTCGACGACATGGCGAATCCGGAATTCGGCACCGGCGCCGTCAAAATCACGCCCGCCCACGATCCCAACGATTTCGAAGCCGGCAAGCGCCATAACCTCCCGATCATCCGCGTCATCGGTCAGGACGCCCGCATCACCGCGCAGGGCGGCAAATACGCCGGACTCGACCGCTACGAAGCCCGTGCCCGCATCGTGGAAGACCTGAAAGCCCTCGGCCTTCTCGAGCGCGTCGAGGAACATACCCTCAGCATCGGCAAGTGCCAGCGCTGTTCCACCGTCGTCGAACCGCTCGTCTCGAAACAGTGGTTCGTCCGCACCAAACCCCTCGCCGCCAAAGCCATCGCTGCTGTTGACGAGAAGCGCATCGACATCATCCCCGAAACCTGGGTCAAAACCTGGAACGAGTGGATGCACAATATCCGCGACTGGTGCATCTCCCGCCAACTCTGGTGGGGACACCGCATTCCCGTCTGGTATTGCGACGCCCACGGTCACGAAACCGCTTCCCGAGAAGACCTGACCGTCTGCCCGATATGCGGCAGCGCCGTTCATCAGGATGCCGACGTCCTCGACACCTGGTTCAGTTCCGGTCTGTGGCCGTTCTCCACGCTCGGCTGGCCCGACCAGACGGACGACCTGAAGCACTTCTATCCCACGTCGCTCCTGATCACCGGCTTCGACATCCTCTTCTTCTGGGTCGCCCGCATGTCCATGCTCGGCCTCGAGTTCATGGGCGAGGTCCCGTTCCACAAGGTCTACATCCACGGCCTGGTGCGCGATGCCGACAAGCAGAAGATGTCGAAGACCAAAGGCAATGTCATCGACCCGCTGGTCGTCACCGATCAGTACGGCACCGATGCCGTCCGCATGGCGTTGCTGATCGGCGCCGCGCCCGGCACTGACATCGTCTTCAGCCCGGACCGCCTCGACAGCGCCCGCGCTTTCGCCAACAAGATCTGGAACGCCGCCCGCTTCCTCTTCGTGAACATGGAGCGCTCCGGCGTGGAGCCCGGTCTGCCCTCGCGGGACGTCACGCCCGTGCAGGTGGAAGACCGCTGGATCTTCAGCCGCCTGAACGAATGCGCGCGGGAGATGAACCAGGCCATCGATTGCTACCGCTATCACGAAGCCGCTCAGAGCGTCTGGCACTTCATCTACGACGATTTCTGCGACTGGTACATCGAGCTCAAGAAGCTCCGCTTCGTCGAGGGCTCCGGTCTGAATGACGACTGGCGCAACATCCTCCTCGTCTTCGAAACCGCGCTCCGTCTGCTGCACCCGGTGATGCCCTTCCTGACCGAAGAGCTCTGGCACCGCCTCGGAGGGGAAGAGGGCCAGTCCATCTCCGTGCTCGCCTATCCGCAGTTCGACCCCTCCCGCGCCGATGCGGCCGCCGAGAAGGAGATCGGCCTGCTGCAGGATGTGGTCCGCGCGGCCCGCAACCTCCGCGCCGATCTCGGCCTCGACCCCAAAATGCCGCTCGAAGGACGCGTCTCCGTCCCGGTGAACGAACAGGTCCTGCTGCGTCTCGCGGGACTGAAGGTCACGGTCGGCGACGTCCCGAAAACCGGCGCCATGCGCTCCGCCCCGGCGTTCGATCTCTCCATCGACGTGCCCGCCGGCCAGATGGAAGCCCAGAAGAAGCGTATCGCCAAAGAGCGCGAGCAACTGGAGAAGAACATCGTCAACTCGAAGCGCCAGCTCTCCGATGACGTCTTCCTCGGCAAAGCGCCCGCCAAAGTGGTCGATTCCATTCGCGCTAAACTGGCCGAATACGAAGCGCAGTTGGCTAAACTAAATGCACTCTGACGTCACCGACGCCATCCGCCGGGCTCTCGAAGAAGACATCGGCTCAGGCGACATTACTTCCGCCGCCTGCGTCCCGGCCGACCGGCGGGCCAGAGGCTACTTCCTCGCCCGCGAATGGCTCGTGCTGGCGGGCACCGGTCTGCTCCCGGCCATCTATGAGATGCGCGGTGGCGTGGAGGAACTGACCGTCCTCCACGAAGACGGCGCGCACCTGCGGGAGGGCGCGCGTGTTGCCGAGGTTGTCGGCAAAGCCCGCACTCTGCTCGAATGCGAGCGGGTCGCGCTGAACTTCCTGCAGCGTCTCTCCGGCATCGCCACGCTGGCGAACGAATACAGTTCGCTGGTCGAAGGCACGCCATGCCGCGTTCTCGATACCCGCAAGACTACGCCCGGCCTCCGCCGTCTGGAGAAAGCCGCGGCGGCTTCCGGCGGCGTCGTGAATCACCGGATGGGCCTTTACGACGCGATTCTCATCAAGAACAACCACATCTCGGCCGCCGGCGGCGTTCGGCAGGCGATTGAGAACGCCCGCGAGTCCGGCCTGCCCATCGAGATTGAAGTCCGCACTCTCGACGAACTTCACGAGGCGCTCGATGCCAGGGCCGATCACCTGCTGCTCGATAACCTCTCCCCGCAGCAGGCCGAGGAGTGGGTCCGCATCATCGCCGGCCGGGCCAAAGTGGAACTTTCCGGCGGCATCACGCTCGACACGGTTCGCAACTACGCCGAAACCGGCGCCGACTTCGTCTCCTGCGGCGCGATCACGCACTCCGCCCGCGCCGTCGACCTGAGCTTCCGACTCGAACTGCTGTGATCGTCCGGCTCCACTCCACGTCGTCCACGATGAAGGACGCGACAGCGCTGGCAGCTTTGGGTGAACCGCACGGCACCGTCGTGGTGGCCGAGACCCAGACGGCAGGTATCGGTCGCCACGGTCATTCCTGGCACTCCGGCCCGGATGGCGGTCTCTACATGTCGATGATCCTCCGCCTGCCCGCTCCTGGTCCGACGGTAACCATGGCCCTCGGCCTCGCCGTGCAGCGTGCCGTGGACGAAAACGCCGGCGTTTCCACGGACCTGCGCTGGCCCAACGACGTGATGCTGAACGACCGCAAGCTCGCCGGCATCATGGTTCAGGCTGCCGACACCGCCCTGATAGCCGGCATCGGCGTCAACGTGAACCAGCAGCGCTTTCCCCCCGACCTGGCGTCCATTGCCACCTCTCTGCGTATCGAGACCGGCCGCGAGCATTCCAAAGATGCCCTGCTGGAGCGCATCGTCGCCGAATCTCTCCGCTACGCGCGACTCGGCAAGCACCAGATTCTCCGCCGTTTCGAGGAGCGCTCCAGCTACGTGCGCGGCAAGGCCGTCGAAGTGGACGGCCGCATCCGCGGCGTCACTGCCGGTCTGGATCCCGACGGCTTCCTCCTGCTCCAAACCTCCGCCGGTATCGAAAAGATCGTAGCGGGCGGCGTCCGCCCTGTTTAAAACCCCGGCGATCCCACAAGTGCCCTGTAGTCCACTGGCAAACCGGTACCTCAACTTCGATTTCCCGAAGTTCAGACGTGGGAGAACGTTCCGCGGCGATCACATCCCGGTAAACTTTGATGGCCTCAGAATCGCGAGTCGTCAATTCCTCGACCGAACTGCCGGTTATGAGGATCGACGGAAGCTCCGGGATGTAACCGCTGATTCTGTCAGGACCACTTTCCATCACCAACGAATATTTCCGAATCATTGTTCGTCATCCTCAATACCAGCCTGCCTCATCATTTCGCGGTAAGTCCCCGGCCGGACGTCATCTCCGAGCCTGCCTGACACGACCGTAATTCGGCCGTCCGAGCTTCGGAACGCGATGGCGCGCCCGATGTTCGTGTCAGTCGCCATCCCGCCTTTTCGAGCGTTCTGATCACCTCCCGAACTTTGGGAGCAAAATCGATTACCGCTTCAGCAGCTTCTCCAGATTCGCGAACGCCTTCTCCAGCCGCTGCGGCTTCTTCAGCACGCCGGCAAACAGATCGCCTTTCTCCGTGAACCGCCCCGGCGCCGTCATCATCGTGAACTGTGAAGGATGCAGTTGCGCGTTCACCTCATCCCACTCGAGCGGCGTCGAAACCGGCGCGCCGTCGTGCGCCCGGACCACGTACGGCGCCGAAATGGTCTTACTCTCCGCGATCTGCATCCAGTCGAAATACACCCGGTCCTTCTCGCGCTTCTCCACCGCGCGCGGCGTCGTGAACAGCTTCGGATGCTCCGCCGCCAGAAGCCGCGCAATAATCTCAGCGAAACTGCGCACCTGATCATACGTATAGACCGGTTCCACCGGCACGTAGATGTGCAGCCCGTCGCCTCCCGTCGTCTTCGGATAACCCGTCAGCCCGATCGAGTCCAGCTTCTGCTTCGTCAGCAGCGCCGCCTCCACAACCTTGCTGAAGGCGCAATGGTACGGATCGATATCCATGAGAATAAAGTCCGGCTTATCCAGCGAACCAATCCGGCTCATCCACGGATTCTGGTCGATACAGCCCAGATTCGTGAGATACAGCAGCGTCGTCTTATCGTTCGCGATGATGTACCGGGTGTTATCGATGGTCTCGGTCCGCAGCCACGACGGATAATTATCCGGCGTATTCTTCTGAAAGAAGTACTGCGCGTGAATCCCGTTCGGATAACGCTTCAGCGACAACGGCCGGTCTTTCAGATGCGGCAGAATGAGCGGCGCAACGGCATCGTAATACCGGATGAGATCGCCCTTCTTATAGCCATCGTTGGGAAAGTAGACCTTGTCCGGATTCGTCAGTGTCAGCTTCGGATCCGACGGCATCTCCCGCATCACTTCGATGCTCGGCTTATCGTTCCGCAGTCCCAGATAGACGGGCGCGCGCAACCGGACATCCTCTGTCCAGTTCGCGAACTTCACCTGCGCCACCAGTTCCGGCTTCACCCAAACGGTGCCCTTCGGAATCTTGTCCCCACGCGTGAATGGCTTCTTCGCGACCACCAGCGGCTGGAGCCGCCGGAACAGATCCTGCAGCGTCTTCTCCGTGAAACCCGTGCCGACGTTGCCGGCGTAAACGAACTCGCCGTCTTCATCCCGATACCCGACCGCCAGCGAACCGAACGTGTCCCGTTCTCCGGGCGTGTAGCCGCCGATGACGAACTCCTGCTCCGACGTGAGCTTGTACTTGAGCCAGTTCGGGCTCCGCCGCGATTCGTACAGACTGTTTGCGCGCTTGGCCACCAGACCCTCGAGGCCGTTCTGCCGCGCGGCTTCCAGAAGGTCGTCGCCCATCGCCGGGAAATGATCCGACAGACGCAGCAGCGGAAACGGCTTGATAATGGCCGAAAGGGTTTTCCAGCGTTCGGTCAGCGGCACTTTCCGCAGATCGTACCCGTCGAGGTACAGCAGATCGAACACGTACAGATGGACCGGATTCTTCTCCGCCATTTTGGCCACCGCGTGCGCGTCCTGCGTGTGAATGCGCGGCTGGATCAGCCCGAATTTCGAAACGCCTTTCGCATCGAGCACGACAATCTCGCCGTCGATGATCGCCTGCTCCGCCTCCAGATAATGGGGTAAAACCCGCAACTCCGGATACTGCCGTTCACAGCGGTTGTTGTTGCGTGTGCAGATGGTTATGGCGCCGTTGTCAAGCGTGACCAGACCGCGAACGCCGTCCCACTTCACCTCGTAAATCCAGTCGGAACCCTGCGGCAGCTTCGTCGAAATCTCCGCTCCCATCGGCGCGAAGAATCCCGGCAGAGGCGCCTTCACCGCGCCGGGCAGTTTCGACGGATCGACCTTGCTTATCCGGCGGAGAGTTTTTTTTTACCCTTGACCGAAGCCGCGGTCTTCTTCGCCGGCAAATCGGCGGCGATCTCTTCCTGCGTCCGGCCCGTTTTCACGCTTTGCGCGAAAGCTTCGATATCCCAGCCAGGCTCAGCCGCCTCGTCCTTCTTTTTGATCAGCAGCCACTCGTTGGCGCGCTTCGAGCCCGAGACCTTCATGCGCACCAGAGCCCACGTCCCGCTCAGCTTCTCGCCGTGCAGCCGGAACTTCAGATCGCCCCGCTCGATCTGCGCCGCCGCCGGATCGTCTCCGATCAGTTCGAACGTCCCCCGGTCCCACAGCATCACGCTGCCGCCTCCGTAACTGCCCTTCGGGATGTTGCCCTCGAAATCACCGTAGTCGAGCGGATGATCTTCCACCATGGCGGCGAAGTGCTTCAGTGTCGGATCGAGAGACGGCCCTTTCGGCACCGCCCAGGACTTCAGCGTGCCGTCGATCTCCAGACGGAAATCGTAGTGCAGGTGTGACGCATTGTGCCGCTGCACGAAGAAACGCTGCCCCGCGCGCGCCGCCGGAGCGGGCGCCGGTTCGGGGGTTTTGCTGAAGTCGCGCTTGCGAGCGTATTCCTCAAGTGACATGCGGAGTTGGAAATGTTGCCCCTACCATGTTATAGCTACATACTGGGTGGGTAATGGCGGCAAGCATCTGGAAGGGTCATCTGACATTCGGGCTGGTTTCGTTCCCCGTGCGGCTGTTCGCCGCGGCGCGCAGCGAGTCCATCAGCTTCAACCAGCTTCACAAAGAGGACGGCTCGCGGATCAAACAGATGATCTACTGCCAGTCCGAAGACAAGCCCATTCCGCGAAGCGAGATCGTCAAGGGCTACGAGTACGAAAAGGGCAAGTACGTCGTCATCGACGATGAGGACATCAAGAAGGTCGCGCCCAAAACCGCCCGCGTGATGGAGATCCAGGAGTTCGTCAAATCGGAGGACGTGGATCCCGTCTACCTCGAAAGCTCGTACTACATGGCTCCCGACGAAGGCGGCGACAAACCGTACGCGCTGCTTTTCGAGACGATGAAGCAGACGAAGTATTACGGCATCGCGAAAGTCGCCATGCACAATCGCGAACACGTTGTGATTCTTCGCCCGGGCGACAAAGGCATGGTGCTTCACACGATGTACTACTCGGATGAAGTCCGCCGCGCCGACGAGTTTCATACCGACGCCACGAACCTGAAGGAAAAGGAACTGGGACTGGCGAAAATGCTGGTGGAATCCCTTGTGGGTGAGTTCGAGCCGCAGAAATATCGCGACACGTACCGCGAAAATCTGCGCAAAATGATCGAAGCGAAAATCGAGGGCCAGAGTGTCATCGAAACTCCGGAAACCCACATCGCGCCCGTTATCGACATCATGGAGGCCCTGAAAAGGAGCCTCGAAATGCGCAAGCCGCCCATGGTCGCGCAGATGTCGGGGGGCTCCTCGGAGGAACAGGGCGACGAGGAAATTTCCGCGTCCGCCGCGGGTCAGGCGAAACCAAAACGCGCGCGCCGGGTCAAAACCGCGTAAAATGGCGGAATGCCCCTGAGTTCCGGCGGATCTCTGCAGACGCTGAACGTACTGAAAAACCAAACTTCCGCGGTTTCCTTTCCGCCGCTGGGCAAGAACCTGAGAGTTCTCCTGGTTTGGCCGAAATTCCCTCCGTCCTTCTGGGGCTTCGAGGGGGTTTTGCAGATGCTGCCGGAGGCGGCAATGACCCCGCCGCTGGGCCTGGTCACGGTGGCGGCGCTCTGTCCGCCCACCTGGACGCTGCGGTTGCTCGACCACGCTTTCGACGAGATCCGCGATGAGGACTACCGGTGGGCCGATCTGATCCTGGTCAGTTCCATGCACGCGCAGCGGACGGACACGCTGGCGATCCTGCGCCGCGCCCGCGCTCTCGGCACCCGTACTTTCATTGGCGGCCCGTGGGCGTCCAGCGAACCGGAAGTGGTCCGCCTTGAGGCCGATCACGTCATGGTCGGGGAGGCTGAAGAGGTTTTTGCCGGCATTGCGGAGGCGCTTGAAAACGGCACCGCGCACGACGTTTACCACGTCATCGACAAACCCGACATGTCGGCCAGCCCCATTCCCCGCTTCGACCTGCTGCGGCGCGACAAATACACTTCCATGCCGGTGCAGTTCTCACGCGGTTGCCCCTTTCAGTGCGATTTCTGCGACATTATCACGATTTACGGCCGCAAGCCGCGCGGCAAATCGTCCATCCAACTGATCGCCGAACTCGATCGCCTGCGAGAACTGGGCTGGCGCAATGAAGTTTTCATCGTCGACGACAACTTTATCGGCAATTCGAAGAACGCCCTTCAGCTTGCGAAGGATCTGGCGGTCTGGGGCAAGCGGCACAACCGCCCGTTCTCCTTTTACACAGAAGCCTCGGTCGATCTGGCGGACCGTCCTGAACTGATGCAGGCCATGGTCGAGGCGAACTTCATGTACGTCTTCCTCGGCATCGAAACACCTTCTTCGGAAGCGCTGAAAGGCTCGAAGAAGTTCCAGAATCTGCGCAAAGACAATCTGGAACAGGTCCGCATTATTCAGGAAAGCGGCCTTTGGGTGCTCGCCGGCTTTATCGTCGGTTTCGATTCCGACGATGCAACTATCTTTGAGCGGCAGAAAGAATTTATCGAAAGAACCGCCATCACGTGGGCGATGGCGGGGATGCTCCAGGCTCCGCCCACCACGCCGCTGTACGACCGTATGAAGGCCGAGGGGCGCCTGATCGAGGACAGCAGCTCGATTTCGAACTTCAGCGCTCCGAATTTCCGCACCGCGATGCCCCTGCCCACCCTGCTGCACGGTCTGAGCAGGCTGCTTGCGGAACTGTACGAGCCGAAGGCCTTTTTCGCCCGCGCTTTCCGCTCTCTGGAAGTCTGGAATACCCGGCCATCGCAGAAGCCGCCGGACCTGCCCCTGTCCTACAA
>Ga0118677_10009463_pt1 | contig 15207 bp, 8 predicted proteins | sample AliMusrvi5mmetaG_FD_86154 | JGI IMG/M metagenome (GOLD analysis project Ga0118677, IMG submission 86154)
CCTTCCATGAGGTTCCCACGCTACAACTATAAAAGGGAAGGTCACTGATAATGCCGGCCTCGGTTTGCCGGGGGTGTCGGTCTCTGTGAAAGGGAGTAACCGTGGAGTAGCTACCGGAATCACCGGTGAGTATTCCATTCAGACTTCAGGTCAGTCAACACTTGTTTTTAGTTTCATCGGGTTCAAATCCCAGGAGGTTGCCGTTAACAATCGTTCAACAATCAACATTAAGTTGGATGAAGAATCGGTTGGGGTTAGTGAAGTCGTCGTTGTTGGTTATGGAACCCAAAAGAAAATGGAGGTTACAGGTGCCATAGCGCAGGTCAAGGGGGAGGATGTTTCCAAACAATCCTCACCTAACCCGATCAGTGCTCTTCAGGGGAAGGTTGCCGGAGTCCAGATTACAAACTCTGGCGCACCGGGTGCTTCACCGGAAATCAGGATCAGGGGCGTAGGCACCGTATACGGGAATGCCAATCCATTGTATGTGGTGGATGGTGTTTGGTACGACGATATCAGTTTTCTGAACCCTGCTGATATTTCCTCGATCAACATCCTGAAAGATGCATCCAGTGAATCCATTTATGGTATTCGTGCAGCCAATGGTGTGGTTCTTATCTCCACATTAAAGGGGGCCAAGAATACTGCTCCCATCGTGAGCTACAATGGCTATGTTGGAAATCAGGTGGTCACCAACCAGATCAAGATGGCCGATGGGCCGGCCTATGCTACCATGATCAATGAACTGGACGGAATCAATGGAGTGACTCCGCGCTATGCAACACCATCCGGTTTTGGAAGCACTGATTGGTACCATCAGATCCTGGGTAATGCCTTTACTACAAACCACCAGGTTTCTATTTCAGGTGGTGGCGAAAAATCTACCTACAACCTCTCTGTTGGTTACCTGAAACAGGATGGTATTGTCAAGACCAATGCCTATGACAGATACACCGCCCGTTTTCAGAACGACATAAAGGTTTTTGATTTTCTGAAGATTGGCTATTCACTTACAGGCTCAGAGAACACTTCAACCGATATAGATGGTGGTATCTTCCATCAGCTCTATACTGCAGCCCCAATTGTGCCTGTTTATTACCAGGATGGCAGCTACGGTGATCCAAACGACTTCAAGGTTGGTAACTCCAACAGCTACAACCCTCAGGTTACAGTGGATTATTTCAATCAAAAGTCACAGAATTACCGTTTTGCAGGAAATATCTTTGCAGACCTGAATTTAGGCAAATACCTCACTTTTCATACCAGTGCAGGAGGTGATTTCGGACAAAATGAAATCAAGAAATATTTGCCACAGTACACGGCGACCCTTGCACAAAGGAATACAACCAGTGTCCTTTCCTTGTCAAGGGGAGAAACCAGAAACTGGCTCGTCGAAAACACGCTCACCTTCGATAGACAATTTGGAGACCATGGGTTGAAAGTTTTACTCGGACAATCTGCCCAGTCCTATAAATATTATGGATTCAATGCGACAGCGCAGGATGTCCCGAATGGTGGCTCAGGCGACCAGTATCTCACACTGGGTAATCCCGCCAACAGGTACGTCAATGATTTTGGCTCACTGAATACCGTGGCATCCTATTTTGGCAGGGTGAACTATTCCTACAAGAGCAAATACATGTTGACAGCTTCCCTTCGCGGTGACGGCTCCTCTAAATTCTCAGGATCAGACAGATGGGGTGTATTCCCTGCCATCGGTGGAGGCTGGGTCATAAGCGAGGAAGGTTTCATGAAGGATCAGAAATTCATAAACACCTTGAAATTGCGCGGTAGTTGGGGAAAAATAGGGAACATGTCTGTACCTGCCAACCTTTCGGTGCTCACCGTAAACAGCTCTTTCGTTTATGTGGGTGGCGACGGATCAACAGCCGGTGGTGCTAGTGTTACCACCATTGTTCCACCGACAACCTACTGGGAACGCGGTGTTGGAACGGATATTGGGGTGGAAGGTTCTATGTTGAAAAACCGGTTGACAGCGGAAATTGATTTTTACAACCGAAAAACTGAAAAAGCCATTTTCGACATTCCTATCCTCGGATCCCTTGGAACCACCGGAAGCAGCATCATTGGCAACCAGGCCACCTTCCAGAACCAGGGTTTCGAATTTCTAATCGGTTGGAAAGATCATGTAAACAAAGACTTTTCCTATACTCTGAGTGCCAACCTTGGCATCAACAACAACAAGGTACTGGATGTTTCAACAGGAGCTAATCCAATCTACCAGGCCGTGGGTACAACAGGTTCAAACAACTTCAATACCCGTACAATTGTTGGTCAGCCAATCGGTCAGTTCTTTGGACTGCAGGTGACAGGAATCTTTCAATCTGCAGCTGACATAGCCGCTTACAAATCTGCGGCCGGAACCCCAATTCAGCCCAATGCCGCCCCCGGCGACTTCAAATATGCCGACATCAACAAAGACGGTGTAATAGATGACAAGGACCGGGTCGTTCTGGGTAATCCAAATCCAAAGTTTGCCTATGGTTTCAATACCAACTGGACTTACAAGGCTTTTGACCTCTCTTTGGATTTTCAGGGAGTTGCAGGAACCCAGGTCTACAATGCCAATCTTGGTTTGCGCTACGGAACTGAAAATTTCAGCCAGGATTTTTACAACAATCGCTGGCACGGTCAAGGTACCTCTACAACCTATCCATCCGTCAACATTGGCGGAGGCATGAACTACAGGTCCAACTCATTCTATGTGGAAGACGGAAGTTTCTTCAGGGTTAGAAATGCCCAATTGGGATATACTTTCCCAAAAGTGATTACGAACAAGATCAAGATGAGTAAGTTGAGAATCTATGCCAATGCACAGAATGCCCTGAATATATTCAATTACCACGGATTCAGTCCGGAAATTGGAGGGGGTCCGACTAAATCAGGGATCGATGTAAATGTCTATCCACTGTATGCAACCTATACTTTTGGCGTTAACGTTACTTTTTAACCATTCAATTATTTGAATTATGAAAATTTATATCAAAATGCTGCTAAATTATAAGGTTATCGCTATAGCTTCGTTGTTTTTGTTAAGCATGAGTTGTAGTAGTAATTTCCTGGAAGTCGCACCGCAAGGGCAGCAAAAAGCGGTACAATTTTGGGCTTCCGAATCTGATGCAACCAAAGCAGTCAACGCCATTTATGCCAACCTGCGGGGCTGGACCAATGTGGCTTTTGCGCCAATTGCCGTCGAAAGTATGGGTTCTGATGATGCCGAAAAAGGAAGTGACCCTTCGGATGCAACCTTTATGAACGATTTTGACAATTTCACCGCTACTTCCACCGAAGGACAGTTGTCTGATTTCTGGAATGGACAATACCAGAATATCAACCTTAGCAACCAGGTGATTGCCAATATTCCTGCCATTACTATGGATGTCACTTTGAAAGCCCGCTACATTGCCGAAGCGAAGTTTGTCAGGGCCTACTCCTACTTCAGGTTGGTCCGTGCATTTGGCGATGTGCCTTTGCGTTTGACATTGCCGAAAGATGCTTCTGAATTCAATATTCCGAAATCCCCAAAAGCGGATGTCTGGAAAGCCATCGAGCAGGACCTGAACGATGCTGCTACCGCACTGCCGCAAGCCTATAGCGGTGCCGATGTCGGACGTGCTACCAAAGGGGCAGCCCTCGGATTGCATGCCAAAGTGGCCTTGTACCAGTCAAAATGGGCTGATGTGCTGAATTATACCAACCAGGTCATATCCCTGGGTTACGCTTTATTTCCCAATTTTGACCAGTTGTTCAGGGTTCCCAATGAAAACTGCATCGAATCAGTTTTTGAAATCCAGTGTGCCCTCGTTCCGGGTAACTACGATGCTTCGAATTCACAGTATTCCCAGGTTCAGGGAGTAAGAGGTGTGACAGGTGGCGGATGGGGCTTCAACGTTCCAACTCAGGATCTGGTCAATGAATTTGAAGCGGGCGATCCGCGTAAAAGTGCTACCATCATCTTCAGGGGAGTTACGACCTCTTCGGGCGATCCGATTCCGAGCACCGTGTCCAATCCGATGTACAACCACAAATCGTATGTTCCATTCAGTGACTATGTTTCGGGTTACAACGAAGGTTGCCAGCAAAACGTGAGGGTGTTGCGCTATGCCGATATTTTGCTGATGAATGCCGAAGCAAATGCCCAACTTGGAAACAGTGCCCCGGCACTCGCTTCGCTCGAAAAAGTAAGGGCCCGTGCAAGGGCAGGAAACAATGCCATCCTTCCTGTTGTCACAACGACCGATAAAACAGCACTGCTAAACGCCATCTACCACGAGAGAAGGGTGGAGTTGGCCATGGAATTCGATCGCTATTTCGATGTCATTCGGCAGGGTAGAGCAGCAGCCATCTTCGGACCGAAAGGTTGGAAAGCCGGCAAAAATGAAGTTTGGCCGATACCGCAAAGTGAAATTGACCTGAGCGTAGGTGTTTTGACACAAAATCCAGGATATTGATGAATAGTCTTAAAACAAGATGATTATGAAAAATAAATATACAATAGCAACAATCGTAATTTCAATTGCCGGATTACTGCTTGCCTCATGTTACAAGGAGTATGACCCAAAAAGCTATGCTCCGGCATTTACCATCAATGGCTTCACCTCTTCGCGGGATATTAAAAAATCCAACCTGGTGGGTTACTGGGCTTTCGAAGGTTCCTACATCGATAGTGTTTCCGGCAAGGCAGCGACCGGCGTAGGCACAACATTTGTCAATGGATTCAAAGGGAAAGCCATGCAGGGTGCCAACAACGGTTATGTGATCAGCGACATCACCAGTGCCATTGCCAATTTGCACAGCTTTACCATTTCTTACTGGATCAATACCCCGCAAAATACCAGCGGGATTGTGGGAACGGTAAATATTTCGCGAACAGATGATTTTTGGGGTAACCTCGACATGTTTTACGAAAATGGCAGCACGGCAACAAGCTCCGTCTTTAAGACTCATGTAAACAACAATGGGAATGGGGCATGGGTCGTGGATAACATTGCCAATCCATGGAACACATGGATGAATGTGACCGTTACCTACGATCAGGCATCCTCAACTTTTGTCACTTACCTCAATGGTTCATCCATCAGCACAACTCCGAATCCAGGATTTGGAGCCATCGCTTTCCAAAATGCGACCAAAATAATTTTTGGAACGGTACAGTTTCAAACGAATCCAAGTTTGGGTACGGCAGGAGGCTCCCAGGGCTGGGCAAGCTATCTGACTGGCATCATGGATGAGGTTCGTATTTACAATGCTCCCTTGTCTTCATCAGAAGTAAACGCTTTGGTTGTGCTTCAGGGGAAAGGCAAATAACCATGTTTCAAATTCCGGAAAGAGGCTGCTTTGCCAGCCTCTTTCTATTTTGAGCAAAGTGAATTCACCAAGCGATGGGAAAGATGTTCAAATTGGTCGTATATTCATTGATACTGGTCTGCTTGCTGGGTTGCAAGAAAAAGGCCAGCCAGGAACCTGTTCAAGTTCCGGTAGTAAGTTCATTCAGCTTTAATTCGCTTACTGTCAACGGACTCTTTTCCGGCTTTGATTACAAAGGACTTCCGCCGCTTTCAACGGTGAAAATTTCCTTCACCTCTTCCGTGAATCCAGTTTCTGTGGCAGGTGCCGTGGCACTAACCGATGCCAACGGCCAGACGGTTCCCATCAATTGTTCTTTCGAGCACCAGGACAGCATGCTGGTGATTCAGGCGACATCTCCGCTCTCGTTCATCTCAAAATATTCGCTTTCAGTTTCCACGGGATTGAAATCCGCCAAAGGCGGTTCCCTGTTGTCGGCTGTTTCTGTCAACATTTCTACGACGATCGATTCTGCCAATAAGTTTGCGGTTATCCCGGACAATGATTTGCTGACGCTCGTTCAAAAGCAGACGTTTAAATATTTCTGGGATTTTGGCCATCCTGTCTCAGGAATGGCGCGCGAAAGAAACAGTTCAGGGGAAGTGGTGACCACCGGAGGAACAGGTTTTGGCATCATGGCGATGCCCGTTGGCGTCGAACGTAATTTCATTGCCAGGAACGATGCTGTGACAAGGTTATTGACGATCACCGATTTCCTGAAAAACAAAGCCGGACATTTCCATGGCGCCTTCTCACATTGGATGAATGGAACCTCAGGTGCGGTCGTACCTTTTGGCGACAAGGACAATGGTGCAGATATTGTTGAAACCTCCTATATGATGATGGGACTGCTGACTGCAAGACAATACTTTTCCGGTTCCGGCACCAATGAGGTAACTTTGAGAGCCAATATTGATGCCTTGTGGAACAATGTGGAATGGGACTGGTTTCGAAAAAATGGGGAGAATGTACTCTATTGGAACTGGAGTCCGGACTATGGATTTGCCGTCAATGTTCCGGTTCAGGGTTGGAACGAATGTCTGATCACCTACGTCCTGGCAGCCTCCTCAACAACCCATTCCATACCTAAAATTGTGTATGACAATGGTTTTGCGCGGAATGGAGCCATGAAGAACAACAACAGCTATTATGGGTACCCGTTGCCGCTTGGACAAGCCTTTGGCGGACCGTTGTTTTTTGAACAATATTCTTTCATGGGCATCAACCCTACCGGATTGTCGGACGCATACGCCAACTATTGGACACAGGCAGTGAACCACTCCAGGATCAACTATGAATATTGCAAGGCGAATCCCAATAATTACTTTGGATACAGCAAAGTATGCTGGGGACTTACTGCCAGCGATATCCAGAACGGGTATACAGCCAGTTCGCCCACCAACGATATGGGTGTGATTGCACCTACTGCGGCAATCTCTTCCATGCCTTATACGCCGGTTGAATCGCAGCAGGCTCTGAATTTCTTTTATTACAAATTGGGCGACAAATTATGGGGTTCCTATGGATTTGCCGATGCGTTTAGCCTCGACAGCCGGTGGTTCGCCAATTCCTATCTGGCTATTGATCAGGGGCCACAGGTTGTAATGATAGAAAATTTCCGAACTGGGTTGGTTTGGAAATTGTTCATGAGTTGTCCGGAAGTTAAAGCCGGAATGAGAAGCCTTGGATTCCAAAGTATAAATTTGTAAGCTTGTAAATTAGCCTTTAGTCACGAAATATTCTTTTGGAAAGATTCAGGTGAATCGCGATGAAGTTTTTAGGATCGTCTTTTAGCTGTCTTTGATGTTATTCGGCCAATATTTAAAAAATAAAGACTCAAATGAGAAAAATAATTCGCTTTGTATTTGCTGTTTGTGTGATAGTCGGATTTTCAAAATTCCAATCGGCTGCACAACAACAGATTTCAATACAGGAAACGAAGAACAACAATACGATTCAAAAGGATCTGTCTGATACCGCACTCTTGACACTTGTCCAGAAACAGACTTTCCGGTATTTCTGGGATTTTGCACATCCCGTCAGCGGAATGGCACGTGAACGGAGTAATCCTGCCTATGGATATGGGGATGAGGTAGTGACCACTGGAGGGACAGGTTTTGGTGTAATGGCTACCATCGTGGCAACCGAAAGAGGCTGGATTTCGAGGGATGCTTCCTCCCGGCAGCTGCTCAAACTGGTGCGGTTCCTAAGCAAGGCTGATTCCTACCATGGTGCCTTCCCACACTGGATGAATGGAGCAACGGGCAAGACCATTCCGTTTGGGCGCAAGGACGATGGTGCCGACCTGGTTGAAACATCCTATTTGTTTCAGGGATTGTTGTGCGTCAGGCAATATTTTAACCAGGATAATCCTGTCGAAGCTGAAATTCGCAATACGGTTAACTGGATGTGGGATGAGATAGAATGGAGCTGGTTTACCAGGGGAGGACAGGAAGTGTTGTACTGGCATTGGAGTCCGAACAACGATTGGGCCATGAACTTCCCTGTGAGAGGGTACAATGAATGTTTGATCATGTATATACTTGCGGCAAGCGGGGAGAGGTATCCCGTGTCCAGCGCAGTGTACCACAAGGGATGGGCCCAGAGTATTTTTTTCAAGAATGAGAAGGTCTTTTATGGGCACAAACTTCCCCTTGGTTTTGACTACGGTGGTCCGCTCTTTTTTTCGCACTACTCTTTCCTTGGACTGAACCCGACCGATTTGGTCGACCAGTATGCCAACTATTGGGAGCAAAACAGGAACCATACCTTGATCAACAGGGCTTACTGCATTGAGAATCCCAAAAAATTCAAGGGCTATGGCGAAAACTGCTGGGGACTCACGGCAAGCGACAATTATGAAGGTTACAATGCCCATGCACCAAACAACGACCTGGGGGTGATCACACCGACTGCCGCCCTGTCCGCTTTCCCCTACACACCTGAGTATTCCATGCAGGCACTGAAGCATTTCTATTTTGACCTGGGTGACAAGATCTGGGGCGATTACGGCTTCGTCGATTCGTTCAGTGAGTCCCACAATTGGTATGCTAAGAGCTATCTGGCTATCGATGAAGGACCTATTATCGTCATGATCGAAAACTACAGGTCTGGATTGCTATGGAACCTGTTCATGAGTTGTCCCGAAATCCAAAATGGATTGAAGAAACTCGATTTCAGTTCGCCTTATCTAACAAAACCCAAATAAAAGAGGCTTGGTTGCTTTTATAAAGTTGAAAATTGGTTTTTTAATGATCCCTTCCGGGATTCGATTCATCGTGTCAAAACCCATCCAATCATTTTCGGCAAGAGTCAAAATGATTGGATGGGTTTTACTTTGAGATCAATTTTTTTCTGGTCATGATAATGATAAGAATGTTTATATTTGCGGTTCTTAATAGCAAATAAAATGAAAACATTATCATCGGCTTGTACCACTCTTCTCTTTATATTTCTAGTGACATTTACAATGAGTTGCAGCAAATCTGCCACAAAGACGATCCCAACCGTCACCACTACCGTCGTTACAGATGTTACTAGCACAACGGCCAAAACAGGTGGTGATGTCACTTCTGAAGGTGGCGATCCGGTGATATCCCGTGGAGTATGTATCAGCACAACTGCGCTTCCAACTATTGCCAGCAGTAAAACCGTCAACGGGTCAGGAACCGGAACCTTTATCAGCTACCTGACAGGGCTGAAAGCCGAAACGACCTACTATGTTAGGGCCTACGCCACTAATAGTACCGGCACCGCCTATGGAAACCAGCAGACAGTTGTCATGCTTGTTCCCTGATTTTACTGCACAAAGGCCACATTTGAATCGCTAATGGGTATTTCCGGTATCAGATCTCTTTCTGGTACGCCACCACATCCAGTACTCTGTCAAATTTTTCCCCCACATTTTTGAAATGGGCGCATTGTGTGTAGCCACACTTTTCGAATAGGGTTATACTGCCGGTGTTGTCCCCGGAAATGATCCCCATCAGGTTCTTCAAGCCAACCTTTTTGGCGCATGTTTCCAGAAACTCCATGACTCTGCGACCAATCCCCCTCTGGTGAAATTCCTCCTTCAGGTAGAGAGTCACTTCCGATGTGCGGTCGTAAGCCTGCCGCTTCTTGTAATAGGTGAGGAAACAATAGCCTGCAAGTTCATTATCCGCGTAAATTAGGAAGGATTGGTAAACCGGATGGTCGATGTAAATAAATTCCCTCAAATCTGAGATCTTGATCGGTTCGGTATGAAAGGTCGCCGTCGAATGGGCGATGTACCAGTCATAAATCTCCTTGATGGCAGGTAGATCCTCTTCTGTAATCTTTCTGAATTCTATTTCCATGGAAATGGTTTTTCTCAATTAATTTTCCAATTGCCACTCTTAACTCTCAACTGTCCCGCCTTCCGTCCGCTCACAATTAATTTCTTCTTTGAACATTTTCTCGCGGACGGTGCACTCCTTGCCTTCTTGTACCCGGGGTGTTGCTACTGCGTCGCTTTACCCCGGGCTATTCACATTTAACCCCTTCGGGGTATAGCTTCAAGTCGATTCAAAAATTGAGCATCTCCCAGTCCTCCAGTCCCCCTCTCCGTTTCAATTCTTCAAAGTTTCAATTCTTCAAAGTTTCAATTCTTCAAAGTTTCAATTCTTCAAAGTTTCAATTCTTCAAAGTTTCAATTCTTCAAAGTTTCAATTCTTCAACTTTCAACTTTCCACTACTCCTCGTACCCAAACTCTTTCCCCTTCTTAACCGCAGGAATTCCCTCTTTCATCCATTTAGGTTCGGGGGCTCCCTTGAGATAATGGTCGAAAAACTGGCTCATCCGGATCGACAAATCCTGCCGGTTGGGACGCTTGGTCAGGTTGTGCTCCTCGCCGTTGTAGACCATCAGCCAGGCCGGTTTTCCCAGGCGGCGCAAGGCCGTGAAGAGTTCGATCCCCTGGTACCAGGGCACAGCTCCATCCGTGTCGTTGCTCATGATCAGCAGTGGCGTCGTGATCCGGTCGGTAAAGAAGATGGGCGAGTTCTCGATGTAGAGGTCTCGTTTCTCCCAAAGGCTTCCGCCGATGCGGCTTTGTCCGTGCTCGTACTGGAACTCCCGCACGACACCACTCTCCCAGCGGATACCTCCATAGGCCGAGGTCATGTTGCTGACCGGCGCTCCCGCCATCGCAGCCTTGAACATCCCTGTCTGGGTCACCATAAAAGCGGTCTGGTAGCCTCCCCAACTCTGTCCCTGCAAGCCCATGTTCCTGGCATCCACGTAGGGGCGTTTCATCAGCTCGAGTGCCCCGCTCATGATGGCATTGTAGGCGTCTTTGCCGGGATGGCCGGTTGAGTAAGTGATGTCAGGTACAAATACCAGGTAGCCATTGCTGTTGTAATAGGGGAAGTTTACGGTCGACCGGGATGGATTCGGAACATAATGGGTATTCAGTTTGTCAGAATACCGTTCGTAATAGTAGATGATCATCGGATATTTCTGCGAGGGATCGAATTTTTCGGGTTTGTACAGCAATCCCTTCATCGGCTTCCCTTCGAGAGTGGTCCAGTTAACCTGCTCGACGGTTCCCCACCAATACTCCTTTTGCTGAGGATTGGTAACCGACAGTTTCCGGGGCTCTTTGAAATCAGCGTTGCTTTTCCAAAGATCGGGATATTCCTTGTAGGACGATTTCTGCCAGACCAGTTGTGCAGCATTCTTAGCCTTGACAGGAATGCTGAATTCGTTGTTCTGCCTGATCAGACTGGTTAGAGAGCCGGGTGTTGCAAGTTTCAGGGTAGAAAATCCCTGCCAGCAGTTCTCCTCCTCGACTGCCTTGAGTAGCATTGGTTCGGCAGGGTTGATGGAAAGTGTCTCCGGATCGAGGTTGAGGTAACGGTAGCTGGTCTTTTCGGTCCTCCCGGTTTGCGTGAGATTGGCCGGTGTCTTCAACCCTTTTGGATCAAACTGCCAGATATCGTACTGGTCATAGATCAGGATGGATTCGTCGTCTTTGGTCCATCCGGCTATGCCATAAGGACCTGGCAGGGAAGGGGTATCCTGCTTCTCATTGAAGAAGGCAACCTTGAGGGTGGCATTCAGGATGCGTGTATAGAATTTGACCAGATCCATACAGAACCAGGCCTTTTCGGATCCTTCGTACCAATAGAGATACTTTCCTTCAGGCGAGAGATCGGTGGTAAAGGATTTTTTCTTCAGGAGTAGTTTCTTCGATCCTGTCTTCAAATCGATCAGATAGACATCGCGGTAGCTGGCCTCTTCCCACGAAGAGAGCATTTCATAAGGCAGTTCGGCATAACCGATGGCCACCTCACCGTTCCCTTTTTTGATGGTCTTGACCCGGGTCACCAGGGTGTCGGCCAATTGTACCAATTTCTTCTCACCAATTCGGTAGAGGGCCTGGTAGCTTTGTTTCAGGTCGTTGTCGAGCTCCTTGAGTTGCTGCGACTGCAATCTGCCATCCTGCCAGTTCCAGAGGTCGATCTTCGATTTCTCTTCATCCAGCAGCGTGTCTTTTGGAATGGGCAGCAGTTTGGGCGCCGTTCCGAAATAAAGTTTGCTTCCATCTTCGGAGAAGCTCAACTTTCCATTTTCGCTGGGTTCCCATTTTTTCGGCATGCCTTCCGTGAGGGTATCTGCCACTACCGTGGATTTGCCCTGTTTTTCTTCCCAGTAATTCAGGTTGAAATGCTTCACCTTGGCCGTATCACCGGTAAAAAGCCAGGCTACCTGCTTTCCGGCATCGTCTGTCAGAATTTTCTTGGCCAATCCCTTGCCTTGGTAAATCTTCTTCGATTGCAGATTTCGGGTATCGAAAACCTGCACTGAGGTCGAATCGGTGGTGTCTTTTTTCAAGGTGATGAAGGCACACAGAGCTCCGTTTTTTGAAAAGGAGACCTCGGTTACATTTTCAAAGGATGTGGTCGATTTGGTAATTGGATTAATGATGGTTAATCTGGAGGTCTCCACCTCACTGGAGGCACTCTTTTTGGTGCCTTTCCCCTTTTCATTCTTCTCACCGGATTTGGATTTCACCATTGAGCTATCTTTGGCAGCTTTTATTTTCAGGGTATCCGTCGATTCACTCTTTTTCTTTGCAGCATCCTTGGGCATCTCAGTCAGATAGGCAATCCAGGCACCTCCCTCTTTGGGCAACTGGAACGACTTGAGTCCGGCAACCTTGTGAATGGAATCACCTGATAATAGCCGGTAAGCCAGCGAATCCTTGGGAAGATCCTCTTTCTTGGTCTTGGCCAACTTGAGTTTCCTCACCACCTGGTCTGGCTGCTTAATCCTGAACACCACCAGATCGGAGTTGCTGCTGAAGGTCGCCTCCAGTCCGCGGGGCAGTGAGTCGTGCTTTCCGTTCTGTAACTGCTGAAGATGCAGGAATCCATCCCCCTTCTGTGGGTTGATTTCGTAGGTTACCCAATTTCCATTGGCCGAAACGGTAGGTTTGGCCAGCTCCTTCCAGGAGTCATAGACAGAATGGGTTAGTGATTTTTTAACAGGGATTTGAGACATCGAGACAGCAGTGGCTGCCAGTATAACCGGAAGTACAAGGAATAATTTTTTCAGCATGGGTTCTGAGTTTGAAAAAGACGGGTCAAGATAAGACAAGAAACGGAGAAATGAAAATTGATAAGCTGCAACCTTCAAACCAGCTAATTATATTTTTTGGAAAAAATGTATCGTTTTCTTAAATTACACCAGCTAATTCACCAGGATATTTCTGTCAAACCGGCAGAAATGAATGAACAAACCTAAATTTAGGGGGTGAGTTGAATTATTGCCTCTGAGTCTCCAGGCCATTAAGATTTCATAAAGTATAAACCAAACAAACTTCAACAAGCGAATTTTACATAACTTTCAACTCCCAGTTTTCAGCTTTCAACTCACTTTAACTCCGCCTCCTATGGAAAACAACTGCTTAACTGATTAATAGAATATAAGTTCACATTTTCACCGTTTCAATTCTTCATTTTCAACTTTCCACTTTCAACTACTCCCATGAAACTCCCACTATTGCTCCTCTTTTGGCTTCTTTTGCAAATACGACCCATCAATCTCTCCGCCAAGGATCCTGTCGACTATGTCAATCCCATGATTGGCTCCATTGGTCACCTGCTCACCGCCACCACCGCCGATGTGCAACTGCCACGTGGCATGATCCGCCTCTATCCGCGAACTACACCCGGAATTAGAGACAACTATCTGGCCGATAAGATCTATGGCTACACCCTCGGCTCCATGTCGGCCGATTTCTCGGTTACGGGTCCCTGCCTGACTGCTATTCCCGGTACTCCGGATGTCGATGCAGCAAAGAATGCCTCCCTCTTCGACCACGAAGCCGAAACTGCCACTCCTTATTATTATTCGGTACTGCAACTGGACCATGACATCTTCTCCGAAATGACAGCCACCGACCATGCAGCTTTCTACCGCTTTACCTTTCCTCAGACTACAGCGGCCAGTCTGCTGCTCAGCGTGTTCCAGAATGCAGAACTGAAAATGGTCGGAAACAATGTCATCGATGGTTTCCAGCATACCGGCCGATCAGCCGACTCGCCCCGAATCCTCTACTTTCACGTCGAATTCAGTCGGCCATTCCGCACCTGCGGAAGTTGGACTCCCACCGGGGTCACTCCGGCCGAAAAGGAAAAATCAGGAAAGGATGTCGGACTCTACCTCTCCTTCCCAACAGCCAAAGGCGAGCAGGTATCGGTGAAGGCAGGCTTCTCCTATATCAGCACAGCACAGGCAAACGATAACCTCTTCAGGGAACTGGGAAGTAAAAATTTCGACCAGGTCAAAGCCAGTGGTAGTGAAATCTGGAACAAAGCACTTGGAAAAATTAAGATTCCGGTTGGTTCGGAAAGTGACCTCTCTACGTTCTACACGGCTCTCTACCGTGTCTATGGCCGCAAGACGACCAATATCTCGGAAGACGGAAACTACTACAGCGGCTTCGACAACCGTGTGCACCCCACCGAAGGTCACGACTTTTACCAGATGGGCGAGAGCTGGGGCTCCTTCCGGTCACTCTTCCCATTGGGACTTCTTCTGGAACCTGAGCGACAGAACGACATTATTCGCTCTTACCTACGCATGTACGACCAGACCGGTTACCTGGGCGATGCAGCACACCGGCAGCGGGTGATGATTGGCAGGCACGAGACCGGCACCATTGCGGATGCCTGGTTCAAGGGATTTCGCGATTTCGATATCGAAAAAGCCTGGACCGGCATGCGCAAGAATGCCACCGAAGTGACCATGATCCCCTGGCAGAACGGTCCGGTAACCTCACTCGATAGCATTTATTACGAAAAGGGCTTCTTCCCTGCCTTGCCGCTGGGGGCAAAGGAGTGGGTGCCCCAGGTCGCCGGATTCGAAAAACGGCAGGCGGTGGCGGTGACCCTCGAACATGCCTACGACGACTGGTGTCTATCCCAAATGGCCAAAGCATTGGGAAAAAAGGAGGATGAATCATTTTTTGCGAAACGCGCTAAAAACTACCGAAACCTATGGGACGATCGAATCGGGTTCATGGCACCCAAAACAGCCGACGGAGCGTGGGTCTTCATGGAAAAGCCGCTGGATCCGATCTGGAGCGGCGGACAGGGAGGCCGTGACTACTACACCGAAACCAATGCCTGGACCTATACCTTCCAGGTGATGCACGATATCATCGGATTGGTTGGACTGATGGGTGGCAGGGAGCAGTTTTCAGCAAAGCTGGATGCGTTCTTTCAGGAGCAGTTCGGCGGCAAAGGGCTCAAGTTCACTTTCCTGAACCAGTTTCCCGACGGCACAGGTCTGATCGGTCAGTACAACATGGG
>Ga0118677_10009464_pt1 | contig 15206 bp, 9 predicted proteins | sample AliMusrvi5mmetaG_FD_86154 | JGI IMG/M metagenome (GOLD analysis project Ga0118677, IMG submission 86154)
GTCGTGTAACGGGCGCCTGTTCGCGCAGCTTTCTTCGCGAGGAGAGCTTATCCTTGCAGGGCCTCGTAAACCTTGCCGACCATCTTCTCGCTCGGCTTCAGGGTCTTCGCGCCCTGCGTCCACTTGGCTGGGCATGCCTCAGCAGGATGCGCCAAAACATACACGTTTGCCTCCAGCCGCCGAACCAGTTCGTCCATATCTCGGCCGACGTTGTAGAAGTTGACTTCCGAGGCCACTAGTTTGCCTTGCGGACTGACGAGAAACGTTCCGCGCAGTGCCAAACCGGTGTTCTGGTCGTAAACGCCAAATAGCCGGCTGACCGTGCCCGTGGGATCCGCCCCCATTAAGTAATTTACCTTGGCAAGCAGCTTCTCGGAATCGCGCCACGCCAGGTGCGCAAATTGGGTATCGGTGGAAACAGAAATCACCTCGGCCCCCAGCTTTTTCAGGGCCTCATGCTTTTCCGCCAGATCGGCCAGTTCCGTCGGGCAGACGAAGGTGAAGTCTGCCGGATAAAAGACGAGGATGGTCCACTTCGCATCCTTCTTCAGTTCGTCCAGCGACACCTTGCCAAAGGCACGGTTATCCGGATCATAAACATCCAGCGTGAAACTCGGCACATCCATGCCGACCGTAACCGACTGCGGTTCGCAGTCACAACAACATTGATTTTCGCTCATAGTAATTCATTCTTGAACCAGTTGGATCTCATTGGCAACTGCATAATGCCGATAATGCGCCAGTATCGGCGCCAGTATCGGGCTCAGGTTCACCGCGGAGCTGCTTCCTTCTCTCCCCGGCGCAAGATTTTCTCCATCTCCTCGTCGTCGTCCATAGTGACCGTCTTAAGCCGGCGCGCGGCGCCGTAGTCCGGGTCCTTCGGATCTTTGGCCTTCTCGGGGTCAAAGATTCTGGGATCCACCGGCCGGCAGCTATAAGGCCGGAAGTCGGGGGTGGTGGTGAAGCAATCGGAGAAATCATTAGCCAGGGCATCAAACATGTTTAGCGGCGGGAGACCGAGGATTTCATAAAGCGTCCGGTGCATGCTCACGATGGTTGTGTGGCGATGCGAGACGTAGCTGCGTTTGGCCCACGGGCTGATGACCAGCAGCACGCTGCGCTGGGCGTCCACGTGGTCGGGTTCACCGCCGGCGTCGTCCTGAGTCACGAAGATGGCCATCTTCTTCCAGTACGGCGTGTGGGTGAGGAATTCTACGATGCGCCCGAGCGCGAGATCATTGTCGGCCATATATGACGCCAGGTAAGGATAGCCTTTCCCCGGTTTCGGGTCGGTTCCGTGGTCGTTGCAGATCGCAATGTTCAGGAAGGAGGGGAAGCGATGGAGCCCATGCAGAAAGCGATTCTCGACGTCGCTCATAAACCAATGGGCGCGGTATTGGTCCGGGATGTTCATGTTGAAGATCGGAAAGCCAAAGCACGTGTTGTCGTAGAGGACTTTGGGCATCGGGATGTTGACCACTTCACGGGCGCCGGTCGGATGCTCGTTTTCCTCTTCTTCCACCCCCGGGAATTCGAAGCCCTCGCCGTAATTGCGAAAGCGGATTTCATTGCGGCCCAGATGCTCCCACATGGACCCGGCTTCGGGGTAATCCTCCGGCAGGAGCGAGCCATTAGATCCCATCGCGTAACGGCGGCCCGGCGCGCTGCTGTTCTTCTTGAACTTCCAACCAACGCTGTAGGTCATCTGCATGAGGTTATTCGGCTGGACGCCCACCAGCCACCGGTGCCCCACGCCGGAAGCTTCGGGCTCCATGTAGAAATTGTCGCTGACGGTAAACTCGCGCGCCAGGGCATTATGGTTCATCATCACGCCTACCCCTTCGAGCGTGGGCTGTTTGTCGGCGCGGATGGTTTGGTTCAACCCCCAACGGAGCAGGCTGGGGTCGTGGTTCGCCCCGGGGATGCGGTCGAAGATTGTGTCGTAAGTGTGGTTCTCCTTGGTGATGAAAACCACATACTTGATCTCCTTTGAGGGATGGCCGGGCTCGGTCGGGATGAGCGGCGAGCTCATCGCCTTGCGGTCCGCTGCTGCATCCACCAGCCCGTTGTAGGCCAACACATCCGTCGTCATTTGGGCAAGTTGCGTGTCCGAGGGGACCTTTAATACCGAGAGGACGCCACGCAGGCTGAGGAAATCGCTCTTCGGCACCGATGCGCCGGCGTTGGGGCCGTTGCCGAAACCCCGGAAGCAGATGCAGGCGAGATATTGGCCGTCCGGTGACAACGCGACCCGGTACGGATACCAGGCGGTCGGAATATGGCCGAGCACCTTGAGCGTTTGCGCGTCCAAAACGGCAATCGCGTTTATCCCCAATTCCGCGACGTAGATCCGCTTGCCGTCCGGGGAAGTGACCATGCCCGATGGACCCACTCCGCGCAACCCGGCGACCAAGGGGCTGGGGACGAGTCGCTCCTTCGCGCAGATCTGTTGCGTTCGCAGGTCAATCCGTTGAATCATGTCATTGTTGCCGTTGGAGACGAAAAGCGACTCGCCATTGAGGGCGAGGAAGTTTGGCGCGCTGCCGCCGACGGTCTTGCCGTTGTCCGAAGGAGCGCCGACCAGCAACCCCGTCTTCCAGCGGTTGATGACTTTCGGCTGCTGCGGGGAAGCAATATCGACCGCCCAAACCGAAAACGATTCCGGCACATTGGGTTCGCCCAGGCCAGGAATTCGCCGACCCTCGAATTCCACGCCGTCCCGTGCCTCGGGGCTGGGATAGCCGAACGGCGGGATGGTGAGACCGCGCGCGTCGAACTTCGGATCGTTAGGCTTCGGCACGGGGCTGTATTCGAACAAGCCGATGTTGGCCACGTACAGCCGGTCCGCCTCAACGGCCAGGGCGTAAGGATAACGTCCGACCTGAACCGAACCGGCTACTTTCCGTTGCTCCGTGTCTATCACGACGACTCGGAAGTTGGTGACATCGGCGCAGAACAGATACCGTCCGTCCTTGCTGATCTTCAGGTCCACCGCGAAGCTGTCTTCGTATTCCCGTCCCGCTACTGCCACGTTAAGCGGGATTTCCATCACCAGTTGGCCTTGAGCCGTGTCGAACAGATACACCTTGCCTTCCTCGCCACCGCTCCAATAGAGCCAATGGCCGTCGGGGGAGAAGTCTGCGCCGCCGGAATTGAAACGGTTCTTCTTGGGGCCTTTGGCGGGCGGCTTTATCTCCTGGGAAGTCGGATCTGCGCTGCGCCAATTCTTGAAGATCCTGCCCGACCCAGCGCTGGCAACGAACAGCAGCTCCCCATCCCTGCTCATCGCCAGCCCATGCGGCCAATGCGCCACCGGGAACGCCTGCCCGGCTGGTTTCAGGAAGCGCCCGTTGGAGAGGATGGTCACTCCGGCAGGGTCGTGTTTCGCGTAACTATCAACCGACGGGGCATGCAAATAGTTTGCGGCCTGCGCCCGGGTGGGTGCGGCTGGGCCCATAAAGACCGTCAGGATCAACAAGTAACAGGCCGAACGGATCGTGCAGTTCATTGCGGCTATTAGAATCCAAAGTGAACAGCGGCAAAAGCATTTTCACCTGGCAAGGGGGGGGGCAGGCTGGCATCAAACTGGCTGATGAAACTGTTCAGCTATTAGTAACCGGCAAGATTGACGTGAAGTTAAACTCCATTACCATTTTGCTATGATAACTCGGTTCTATGCCAACAACTTTCGTTGCCTCGTTGCCTTCAAGACCGAAATCGACTCGTTCGGCGTCTTGTGCGGCCCTAACGGAGCCGGTAAGAGTTCTGTTTTTGATGCCCTGAGGCTGATCCGCAATCTGGCGACGGGCGACGCTTACCTGGGCGGCTCGGGCGAGCGGGACATTCCCCAGCTCGCGTTCACCAACTGGTTGGAGAGCACTGTCCAGGAGTTCGAGTTGGGGGTGACGGCGGATGGTCATTCTTTCGAGTACCTGCTGCACATCGAGCAAGTGGCCAGCCATGAGAAGCCGCGGATCGTGCGGGAACAGGCCACCTGCGAAGGAAGGAGCGTATTCGAGCGGGACCTCGAGGGGGTGCGGTTTCCAAAGGCCGCCGGTAATCAGGCCGGCTTTCCTCTGGACTGGCGGCAAGCGGCCCTGGCAGCCATTCAGCCGACCGAAAGCTGGCGCGAAATCGAGATTCTCCAGCAAGCGCTCTCCAAACTGCTGATTCTGCGGCCCAACCCGCGAGGCATGGAGAATGAAAGCAAAGCGGAAGCCGCCCGGCCTGACCTCTCCCTCAACAATCTCTCCTCATGGTATCGCTCCCTGGCCCAGGAGCAGGAGTGGACGGACGCCTTGCGCGATTCGCTGCAGCAAGTCTGGCCCGATTTCAAGTCGTTCCGGCTGGTGGACATGGGCACAAACGTTAAGGCGCTGCAACTTCGTTTTGAAGGCTCCAACGGCAAGGACGCTGGCGTTCTGTCCTTTGACCAGCTCTCGGACGGCGAAAAGGCGCTCGTTGGCCTCTACATGGTGCGGGCCGCGCTTGCCACAGGAGCGGCACAGACCGTCCTGATCGATGAGCCGGACAACTATGTCGGCCTCCCAGAGCTCCAGCCCTGGGTGTTATCTCTGAGGGAACTGCTCGACGAAAAACATCAAGCCCTCATTATTTCTCACCACCCCGAAATTCTGAGCAGCGCGGGAGAAGATTTCGGCCGCTACTTGTGGCGGGACAATCATACCTCGCCTACCCGCATAGGCCCACTGAAGGTGCCTGCCGGCCTCACCGCGGGCGAGGCCGTGGCAAGGGGGTGGGTCCGTGGCTAGCCGCACCCAGATCGTGTGTCTTCACGAGGGCAAGCGCGCAGCAATTCTCATTATAGCCATGTCACCCCCCGCCGGGTGCCCTCACCCGGCGTTCCCATCTCATCAATAATGAGCACAGTTCCCCCTCACCCCGGCCCTCTCCCCAGGGAGAGGGAGATGCCAAGCCCGGCTTTCGCATATCGTGCGCACCCGCAGGCTCGTAGCGCGGCCAGCGTGGCTCCCTCTCCTCTGGGGAGAGGGCTGGGGTGAGGGGGAATGCCACGGATCTGAACATCCAACATCCAACCCCCAACATCGAACATCCAATGCCCCGTGTCTGCGCCACTATTGGATGTTGGGCGTTCGATGTTGGATGTTGGATGTTTCCGAGGTTCCTGGGCAGGGCAGGGTGGAGGGGGAGCGGAGCTCACGTCGTTTCCACCGGCTCAGGCTCTCTACCGCTGGCACATCACCAGAGCCGCACCCGCGCGTAACTCATCGTGCCGGGCATACCTTGGCGTTCGCCAAGCAGATCGAGCGTCCTGGAAGGAGCTGATCCTCCACGCGTCGTCGCCGTGAAATACGCCACAAACGGCTTGGCGAAGGGCACCTTAACCGGCTGGCCGAATTCGCCGCCGGGGCGAATCTCGATCAAGCGGTTCTCTGCAACGGCCTTGCCTTCGGGGCTTTGGCCGCTGACGTAGCAAATGACAAAGAGCCGGTTATCCGGCGTGACGTGAAAGCGGGGCGACGACCCGGTCTCACCCGGTTTGCCTTCCTCGGTCAGCATCACCGTGCGCCGGAGAACCACGTTGCCCTCGCGAACGACGGCGTAATTGATCGCATGGCTCTGCTTGACGTCGGGAAAGAACTTCGCCCGCAGCCGATCATCCAGGACGCGCTCGGTCCAGACGATATGCACCGCGCCGTCCGGCCCCACCCAGAGGTCGCCGGGCATGATCCAGCCGCAGGTCTTGTCCCGGCTGGCGATTTCCACCCAGGGGCGGAACTTCTCGCGCGTGATGTCCGGCGTCCATGTGTAGAACAGGCGGCGGAAATCGTAGTCCCATTCCTTGCCGGTAAGCTGCTTTTTGTAGGCGCGCCATTCCGGGTACGGCTCGATAATGTCGCTGACGCCGCAGAAGTGCACCGCCCGGTCCTTGAGCATGACGTCGGGATAGCAGACCCGGATAGGCTCGGGTTTGGGATACTCCGCGCCGCTGGGCCAGTTCAATTGGCCATGCGCGCCCCATTGTCCCGCCCGGTCCCGAAAGGCCCATTCGGCGTGCGTGTAACCGATGTTCTGAAACAGGATCAACTCGTGCCTCGGACCGTCCGCAGCGAAGCTGCGATAGGAGTGTTCGGTGAACGCGGGATTACCGTCCCAGATCGGCAGGATGCGCTCAAAGGGCGCCTTCGTTTTCCGGGCGGAGAACTGCAGGATTTCCGGTCGCGCTGGGCCCCCATAGGTTCCCTCCGCGGTTAACGTGGGGTTGGCGGAAAGAAAGAGCCTGCCGTCAGGAAAGCCGGCCATGGGAGAGGGTTCGCGGGTGCGTCCAGTTGGGTCCGCTTGCTCAAGCTGCCAGCCGCTGCTTCCCCGCCGGTAGAGCGTCCAACGGCAATTGTTGAGCGGTTTGACGTTGCTCAAGGTCTCCAGCCCGCTGGCGAAGACATCGTCCCCTATGCGTACCAGGGACGTCGAGCCGTGGCACCAGAGCGGCCCGGCGCCGTTATCGGCGTTCGTGTAGGAGTAGACCTCCTCCTCGGCCTCGACGACGGGCAGGAGCGCCGGGGCGCTGCCGGCCGGCAAAGCGCCCAGCAACCCAGTGAAAGCAGCTAGCAGGATCAGGAGCCGTTTCACTTTGTCCGCAAGCGAACCAGCACGACGCCATGCCGCGGCACGCTGGCTTTGAATTCGCCTTCGTATTTGCCCAAGTCTTGCTGCCGCCAAAGGTCACGTACGATTTGTTTGCCCTTGAGGCCGAGATCGGACCATTTGGCGGTCACCGTGGCCGTATCTTCCCCACGGTTGAACAGGCCAACAGCTTTCGTCCCGTCCTCCAGGTCCTTGGCCCAGACTTCGAGAGCGTCGGCAATGGCCACGCGGTGGCCCGGTTTGCCGAGCGGGTCCTGGTCCACGTCTATGACCTCGTCATTGTTCAGGAGATTCAGCGTAAAGTCGTCCAAGCGCGTGATGTCACCACTGAAGATCAGGGGAGCAGCCACCAGGCACCAGAGAGACACATGCGTGTATTGCTCATTGGGAGTCAGGGGGCTCGGCGCGGTTTGGCCCTGCCAGTTGCTCAGGTAGCCGAGCAACAGGTAGTCGGGATCGTTCCAGCCACCCGGACCCCCAAACTTGTACAGTTCCTCACGGGAATACACATCGAAACCGTCGCGGAAGAGCGCGGCGGGGATGCCTTGAAAGGATCCGCCCAGGTCGCCCGCCGTGCGCCAACTGTGCCCGCCAGTCTCTTTGCCCCATTCCCAAACCTTGCCCATGCCATATTGGCAGAGGTTCAGGATCAGGTCGCGGTCCTGCCGCCGAAGAATATCGCCCATGAGACGATACGGCTGCTGCAACTGGGCGAGGCTGGGGTTCTTGGCAATCTCGCCGTACGAGCACCAATCGTATTTGAGGAAATCATACCCCCACTCGGCGAAGCGGCGGGCGTCCTGCTGCTCGTGTTGATACGCGGCGACATGTCCGGCGCAAGTCGTTGGTCCCGGCCCAGTGTAAATGCCCGCCTTCAGGCCCTTGGAATGGATGTAATCGGTGAGGCCCTTCATGTCGGGGAAACGTTGGTTGGCGTTGACCATGCCCTGCGCGTCGCGGGGTACGCCCCCCAGTGCCGGGTCGTCGGCGCCCGGTTTCACCGCCCAGCAATCATCGATGTTCACGTATTGGTAGCCATGATCCATCATCCCGCTGCTGACCATCGCGTCGGCGGCAGCGCGCATGATCTTATCGGTCACGTGACCCTCCCACACATACCAACTGTTCCAGCCCATGTGCGGCGTCAGGGCCAGCGTCTCGCCGCAGATAATCTTGAATGAGCGCTTCGCCTTGCCGAGTTGATTGGCTGCCCGGAATGTTACGACGTATTCTCCCGGCTTCTCGATCCGGCCCTGGATTTGGCCGGTCTGGGCATCCACCGTCAGACCCTTCGGCAGATGGTCCACGGCAAACGTCATGGGCCGGTCTCCCGTCGCCGGGATTGTGAACAGGAACGGATGCCCCGGGTGTACGCCGAAGATGCGTGCTCCATTGATGCGCGGTGTGCGAGCGGACTTCGGTGTGAGGATGACGGCGTCTTCGTGCGGTGAGCGGGCAGTAACAGGGCGCTCGCCCGTAACGAGCAACTTGGCCTCGGCCCAGTCAGCGTGGGCAAAGGATATGTCCCCCCCTGAATCGGCGAGGAGCATCAACGTCCTTATCCCTTTGACGCTTACGTCAACCGTGAGGGCTGGCTGACCGCGTTTCATCCCCGGGGACTTCCAGAGTGTCTTGCCATCGCCGATCACCCGGAAGGTGATGGTAGCCTGATCGCTTTTGGCGGCGTCATCCACGCCAACGAACGCCATGAACTTCTCCGACCCCCCTTTGAGCTGCAGCCGCACCAGGCTGTCAGCGTGCGTGCCCAGCCCGCGTTCAAACTTCTTCCCGCCGACAGACATCGGCACGCCGGTGACGGCCATGTCGGCCTGAGGTTGTCCCCAGCCTTGCGTAATCGGGGATAGGTCCAGGGATGCGATATATACAGTTTCAGGTTCGGCGGCCAAGGCCTGGGTAGTAGGTATGGTCAGCGCCAGCAAGGCAGAAACAACGAGCAGGTTCAGCTTCATGGGAGCGAATATTCCGGCAGGGAGGGGGGGAGTTCCAGCCTAAAGTTCACGCCGAGCGTCTCATTTTCTGTGCCCCCACCGACGTGCTCTCCTCAGCACCCCCTTCACTGTCGCTTCAGCGGAATGGCATACTGCAAAATACCCGGGCACAGCCGGCTCTGGGAACGCTCCCATTAACCAGCAACTCCCCCTCTGTTGGAGCCTCAAGGTAGCCCCAAGGTAGCTTCGGGGTGGCTTCAGGGTGGCTTCAGGGTGGCTTCAGGGTGCCTACCGGTTGGCTACCAGTAGGCCTGAGGGTAGCTTCCGGGTAGCCTGCGGATGCCTGACTGCCCAACTTTACCGTCCCCGCGCGATATCACTGTAACAAATGCCGCTATTGGGTAGCTCCCCCTTTCGCGGACCTCGGAGGGGTCGGAGCATGCGGTCAACGCTCGGGAACGCGGACGTTGAGAATCTCGGATACGCCCGTGGAGCGGGGACCCTGCGGCGTCGGCAAGACCGCATACACACGGTACCGATAGGTCTTGCCTGGCTGGACCTGAGGGTCTCTGGCGCTGGTGATATTCGGCCCGCCTTGTCCGATCGCGTTCATGAAGTCCGTGCGGTCCTCTCCAACACATCGCTGCACGATAAACGCCGCCGCGCCTTCCGTGTGATTTGTCCAACCCAATTCAACGCTGGTCGCCGTCACTCTGACCGTGTGCAAATCGCTCGGGGCGTCGGCCGAGGGCGGACCGGGCTTGGGGCCTTGATTGTCTGGCGAGGGCTGGACGGGCTCGGGTTTAGGCCGGTCGCCCGGCGCGTCCAGTTGCGCCCGGGCCGAGGCGTAACGCACCCGAATAAACTGCTCCATGCTGGCAATGACATCTTCATAGCTCCTATCGGAGGGGACGGTGACTCGGCTGTGAGGATATGGGTCTTGCGCAAGATCGGTTCGGATCAGCGCGTGCAGGGCCTGGAGCTTGGGAATAAGGACCTCCGGCCGAAACCAGGTTTCGAGGATGACGCTCGCCTGCTCCCGGTAGTGTTGGAGGAGTTTGGGGTCGGCAACCAATCGCTCCATCAAGGGCCGCCCGGGCACCGGCGCGGGCCAGGCGGCATGCCAGCCTTTCAACACCGGGATACTGCCAAACGCATGATCCGCAAACCCGACGTCCAGATCCCACGGAATATAGGTCCAACGCTCATCAGCCGGGTCTTGATACAGATAGTAATTGTGCGGTCCCCAGCCTGTATATTGATCAAAGGCGCCAGCAAAGAGCATCACCGCCGTCGTTTTCACGAATGCTTCGACATCCAGCACTTTGCTCAAATCCGCGTTCGTGCCCGGGGCCACGTTAACGCTGCGGATAAACTCCAGCAGCCGCAGATACGCCTCCTTTTCTTTTCCCGAATGCAGCTCGAAAGTCTTCTGGTAAACCGAAGAATCGTCGCCAACGTATCGCAGGTCGGCGCCCGGACCACCCTCGTTCACCTTGAACAATGGTCCTTTATCCGCCTTGAAATGGCGCCGGAGAAACGATTTGTCAATCCGCTCCACGTTCACGTAGATCCCGACATTTGTCTGGTTCAGGAACACCCGGGCGAAGTTGCACCGTGTGGCCTTTACGTCAAGGCCCCGGAGGACATCTGTTATCAGTCGCTCGCTGAACAGGCTGCCGAATTGAATGCCGTTATCCAGGGCGACATGGCGCAGCCCCATAAAACGCTGGCCAGGTTCATATTCGGAAAACGAAATCAGGAACGACCTTTTAAATGGCGACTCCGGGGCAGACGAACTGTTCCCTTTGAAGCGAATGCCCACCTCCTCGAGTTTCTGGTTCTTCCAGCGGAAAGTGCCCGGAACGCAGATCCTTTGGGGCAGCGCACGATGCATCCTTTCCAGGTCCTGGGCCTTGATGTCGAGGTGGATTGTCTGGACGGTCTCTGGATCGTAGAAGCCGTCCGTGGGGTCTGCGGTTGGGGCGGCTGACGCGAATTCGACCGCGAGCCGCAGTGCTAGAGCCACCAGCACTGACCGCCAAATGCCTGGGATGCAACCTCGAATGGAAGAGTTCATCGTGGTGACGTTAGGCTAGCACTCATGGCAGGGACGGACAATGACAAAAGCCTTTCGCCCGGATGCGCTTCACGGCGAATGACAAAGTCCTCGTAAGTCGTTGTAGGAGACGACGTAAGGAGTCTCTGATCTCCTGGCCTGCTACCCAAACCTGGGCTTGTTCGGAACGTGCTGATTAGAGACTCCTTACGTCGTCTCCTACAGCTTGAGATTGGAGTCCCTATCCCCGACTTTGTCACTGGCCGTGGATGCGCTTCACCTCGCCTACCGAGGTGTCGGAACCGAGTTCGGTTGCGGTGGCCCACTCCTGGGTTCCTTTCGGTTGCCTGGCATGAACCCGGGGCGCCGCCTCCGTGTGGCCTTGCGCGGGCGAGAGAGGCAAGGCATAGTCTTACCGTATGAGTAAGACGGGACTGTTATCACTGACCATCCGACTGCCGGCGGAGGAGCATTCGGTGCTGTGCGCCAAGCCAAATCGCAGCGCGTGGGTGAGGAATGCGATTGACGAGAAGCTGCAGCGCGAGGCGACGCGCACCGGGAAGCCGCGGACGGCCCTGGGACGCAAATTGATGGCCGCCCGGGCGGAATATCAGGCGGCCGGCGGGCGGCCTCTTTCCCTGGACGAAGTTCGGCTGGAGGTGGCACGCCGAAGGGGCGAACGATGAAGCGCACATATCTCGATAGTTCGGTGCTGATCCAAGCCGTGCAAGGTGTGGATGGCGACAAGACCATAGCGATACATCTCACAGCCGCGAAGGCGCTCAAGTGTGATGAATTCATCACCGCCGAGAAGCCGGGCAAGCCGTTGCACAAGGCTCGCGGCCTCAAAGTCTCCTTTCTCCCAACCGTTTAGCGGTTCACGCTGCCATCCGGACAGGTCAGGAACGAGCAAAGACAAGCTCGCCGCTCTCCGCCGGCGTCGGATCGTAGGCATTGGGGAAAGTTGTGCCAGAGCGATTCCCAGTAATGACAGTGCACCGCGTACCTGGAAGTGATTCCATCACTAAGCCCTTTCCGATACTGGCTGGGGTGAGTAGGCTCAAGAAATGATACCTCCCACCCGGGACAACAGTCCGGAAGCCGAGCGGGCGGCAGTTGACTCGCGGGAAAGGGCTGCGTCAGCCCGGGAGTCTGGTGCCGCGCTCGAGATCACGCGGACGAGCGATCCATCCTGGGTGGAGAAGATGAGCTTCGGTGTGGGCGATATGGGCTTCAATTTCTATTGGGCCAACATCATCACATACCTGATGATCTTCTATACGGACGTCTTTGGCATTTCCCCCGCGGCTGCCGGGACCATGTTGTTTGTGATTAAGGTCTTCAACTCCTTTACCGACCCGATGATCGGTGCTGCGGCCGATCGCACGCGCACCCGGTTCGGCAAATTCCGTCCCTATTTGGTCTGGATGGCGCTTCCCCTCGCGGTGGCAGCCGTGCTCACTTACAGCACCCCGAATCTCAGCCAGCACGGCAAGTTGATTTGGGCTTACGGCACGGCTCTCTCGATGATGGTTTGTTACAGCGGCGTTAACATACCCTACAACGCGCTTTCGGGCGTCATGTCCAATGACCCGCAGCAACGATCCGCCATCAACGGGTTGCGCTTCTTTTTTGCCTTTAGCGGCGGCATGGTGGTGACGGCGGCGACGCCGTTTCTGGTAAGATGGCTTGGGGGAGGGAATGATCGCTCGGGCTGGCCCTTGACCATGGTGTTCTGGGTAACCGCGGCTTCCGGCCTCTTCCTGCTGACGTTCTGGAATACACGCGAGCGGATCGCCCCTCCGCCGGCCCAGGAGAACAATGTGGGACGAGACGTCCAAGACCTCGCCCATAACGGCCCGTGGATGGTGCTCTTTTGCCTGGCGCTCGTCATCATGATGACGATCACGCTGCGCAGCTCCACGGCGGCCTACTATTTCAAATATGTGGTTGGTCGCCCCGAGTTGGTGGCGGCGTTCGTACCCGCCTTCATGGCCGCGGCCGCGGTGGGCGCTGCGCTCACGCCCGTGCTGACACGGTTCTTCGAGAAGAAGCGGTTGCTGATGCTGCTCATGAGCGCCACCGGGTGTTTGTCCGTCGCCTTCTTCTTCATTCCCAAGGACCAGATTGCCTGGATGTTCGCCCTGCAAATTGCCATCGGCCTGGTGCTGGGGCCGAAGTCGCCCCTGGTCTTCGCCATGTATGCCGACACTGCCGATTACAACGAATGGCGCACCGGGCGGCGCGCCACGGCTATGACCTTTGCCGCGGCTACCTTTTCACAGAAGCTGGGCGCCGCCTTGGCGGCCGCGGTGATGGGCTGGGTCTTCACCGCGTTGGGCTACGTGGCCAACACTGTCCAGACTCTTCAATCACAGCGAGGCATTGTGTTAATGATCTCATTTATTCCCGCAGCGTTCGCGTTCCTGGCAGTGGCGGTGATGCTGTTCTACAAATTGGATAACCAACAAATGGCGGAGATCCGCGTTGAGCTGGCTCGGCGTAAAGCCGCCGAGACGACGGCTGCCTCTTTGCCCACATAAGGCCATGTTGCACCCCACTGATTCTGGCGAGCGTTTTGAATTAACGAGCCCAACAGTCATGCCGCGCGCGGCAGGGTTTCTGTGGAATAGGAAGATGCTCATCCAGGTCACTTGCCGCGGCTACTCGGTCGCGCAGTTCATGCAGCCCGAGCCGGCCCGGTATGCCTACGCGCCCAATCTCGAAGCGAAGACGTTCATGCAGCCTGAGCAACCCTATTACGCTCACCACCCTGGCCGCTTCTTTTACGTCAAGGATGAGGAGACCGGTGACCTATTCTCGGCGCCGTACGAACCCGTGCGCGCTCCGCTTGACCGCTACGCCTTTTCCGTGGGCAAAAGTGATATTCGGTGGAGCGTCGAACGGGGCGGGATCGCGCTGGACATCCGCCTGGACCTGTCTGCCGACGATGTGGTCGAGCTTTGGAGCGTGCAGGTGCGTAACGCCTCGGCTCGTCTACGGTGGATTAGCTTTTATCCCTACTTCCCGGTGGGCTATATGAGCTGGATGAACCAGTCGGCCCAGTACCGGCCGGACCTCAGCGGCATCGTGGCCACCTGTGTGACACCTTACCAGAAGGTGACGGACTACTTCAGGATAAAGAAGTTCAAGGACAAGACCTTCTTCCTGGCCGAGCAACCGGCTACCGCTTGGGAAACCCAACAAGAGGCCTTCGAAGGTGAAGGCGGTTTGCATCAGCCTGCGGGTGTCCGCCAAGCTGAGCTATCCAAAGGCGAGGCGCTCTACGAAACTCCCGCCGCCATCCTCCAATACCGCCTGGAATTGGCGCCGAACCAAAACCGGACCTACCGCTTCCTCTTTGGGCCGGCCTTGGACGACGCGGAAATCCTTGGCCTTCGGCGCAAGTATCTCCACGCAGAGGGCTTCACCCGCGCCACAACCGAATATGCCGGCTACATGGCCAAAGGCAGAGGCTGCCTGAGAATCGAAACCCCTGACGCGGAGTTTGACAACTTCATCAATCATTGGCTGCCTCGGCAGGTCTTCTATCACGGGGATGTCAACCGGCTGACGACCGATCCCCAGACGCGCAATTACCTCCAGGACAACATGGGGATGGCCTACTTCCAGCCCCAGGTGACTCGGGCCGCCTTCTTGCACGCGCTCAGCCAACAGGAACCCACCGGCGGCATGCCAGACGGGATCCTGCTGGTTGAAGGGGCGGAACTCAAATACATCAATCAGATTCCCCATACCGACCACTGTGTCTGGCTGCCGGTCTGTCTTCAGCCCTACCTGGATGAAACCAACGACTACGCCATCCTGGGCGAGCAGGTTACGGACCGGGAGGGTAACCGCCGTAGTGTTTTCGAGCGGATCACCAATGCGATGCGCTGGCTGCTCCAGGCCCGCGACCCGCGCGGTTTGAGCTACATTGCGCAAGGTGACTGGTGCGACCCGATGAATATGGTGGGCTGGAAAGGCAAAGGCGTTTCGAGCTGGTTGTCTGTGGCCACCGCCTACGCGCTGAATCTCTGGGCTGACGTATGCGCGGATCAAGATGCCGCCGATCTGGCCCGGGAATTCAAGGCCCACGCCGCGGAGATAAACCAGGCGGTCAACAGTCACTTGTGGGACGGCCAATGGTTTGGCCGAGGTATCACCGACGACGGGGCGGTCTTTGGCACGACCAGGAACAAGCAAGGCAGCATCTTCCTGAACCCGCAAAGCTGGGCCATCCTGTCTGGCGCGGCCAGCCCAGAGCAGCGCGGACGAATGATCCAGGCTGTGGCGGAGCAACTGGAGACGCCCTATGGCCTCATGCTGCTCGCGCCGGCTTTCACCGGGATGCGCGAAGACATTGGCCGAGTCACGCAGAAGTTCCCCGGCTCGGCGGAGAACGGCTCCGTTTATAACCACGGCGCGGTGTTTTACATCTACAGCCTTTACAGTATCGGGGAGAGGGATCGCGCCTTCCGCCTGCTGCGCCAGATGATTCCCGGCCCGGATCTGGCGGATTACAAACAGCGGGGCCAGTTGCCGGTCTATATCCCGAATTATTACCGTGG
>Ga0118677_10009465_pt1 | contig 15204 bp, 6 predicted proteins | sample AliMusrvi5mmetaG_FD_86154 | JGI IMG/M metagenome (GOLD analysis project Ga0118677, IMG submission 86154)
TGAGGGCTTCGATCCCTTCAACTCCAACAACCCTGCGACGTTCCCGTGGACGGGCGATCCCGACGGGGACGGATTGAGCACCCAAGCGGAATTCTACACATACCACACGAACCCGAAACAACCGGACACCGACGGAGACGGTTTCAACGACGGTTGGGAAGTTGCACACGGCTTCAATCCGCTTCTGGACAATCGAACAGCAGGTCCAGCCAGCCAAAATCCAAATGCCGACCCGGACGGTGACGGCCTCACCAATGCTGAAGAAGATCAGCTTGGCACCAATCCGTATGATCCGGATAGCGATGGCGATGGGGTGATCGACTCTGTCGAGGATGAACAAGGCACCAATCCCAACGATCCCAACGACTGGACACCACCGCCGCATGGCACCGTGTCGGTGAATGTTACCTTCGGCGATGACAGCGGCAGCCATTCGGAGAAATATAGGGTGATCCTGACCGCGTTAGAGGGCGACAATTACAACGGTCTACGGTATCGCACAAACAGGCACTATGGCCCGTCGCAAACCGACACTTTCCACCTGCCCAGAGGCGCGAAATATAGCGTGGAGTTGGTACACATCTCCACCAGGCCTGGATATCGCGGTCCCCCCAGCGCGGATGCTATCCATACTTCTCAGATGAGCTCGTATCTCGTAGGTCAACCCAGCTTATATCATGATTATGACCATACACTTTCGTTTGACACACCCGAAAATTGCCATGTTATCATCGATCCTGATAGCATAATTGGAACATCCGATCCGTCACTAGGTGAAACCTTTGTTATCAGTGGTAAAACCGCCACCCTTTGCATTGCTTACATGACATCCGAAACCGTGGCTACGTTGCCATCAAATAGGTTCCGGACGAAACTTGGCATTGACGAAAAGGTTATTCTCACGCTCAAGCCTTCTGGCATGCCGTCCCCAACGTGGTCACTATCAGGAGAAATAGGGTTCGCGCTGCTCAGGTCAATAGATGGGGAACCCGACATAAGAAGACTTGAAGCGGGTTTTGTTGCTTGTGAGCCTGTTGTCCAGACTAATATCAACGGCACAATAGTATCTATAAGCTTTAATGTTGTGACTCCCTCTGGAATAGTTATGAGACGAGAGCCGAATACCGTGGTGGAACACCGGTATGGGAAGCCATCAGCAGGCTTCATAGGCAATCCATATATTACACCGAATGACGTATCGTTCGCGGGTGGGAATGTACAGATTCGTGAAGGACGTTGTGACCCGACTGAAGATGGGTACTACACGTATAGAAATGGACTTGCTCATCCTGAAGGTCTATGGAAATTTGTGGTACCCGGAGATGCTATCAATCCTAGCAAAGTAGATACTTCGGATCACATATACTCCGGGGATGATGGTCCGGAGAATCCTGGAGGAGGCGGAACTTTGGATTTTATTATACCGATGTCTTTCAAAGTTCTTGAGAGCAACCAAACTCAAGGGATACAGTTTACTACAATACTGCATCATCAGGAATGTGACGAACTGGGCACCGTAATAATCAAGAAAGGTGATGCGGAGCCGGTGTCCGCCATGATCAATGACCCAACAATGCCAACACCATGAAATTCAAACATCCAATAATTGAGATCACGACCGTTTTATTTCTTCTGGCAGTGCCACTCCAGGCAGAATCATTTGACGGAGAAGCCGCCAAAAGATTTGCAAATCTGAAGATTGATGACGATGTGGAGGCGTTTGCCCTATCCTATTCATCAATCCTCCGCGATCATGCCATCACGGACGAAGTCCGCGCTGAATTAGAAGCAAAGTATCTGGTCATGATTCATCGGTATTTGAGAATTCACTCCATGCCCAAGGGGACCCCCGCATCAAATCCGAGGCCACCTGACGGAGGCATGTCCAAGAGGCCAGAAGATATCAAGGATCCGGTTTTACGAGCCAAATATGAAAAGAACCTTGCCGAGAACGAGGCGCTAAACCAGGCAAAGGGGAAATTTCGTATTCTCACGCAGGAGCGTGAGTTTCTTGTAAGCTATCTAGTGGCAACAATACGGGAGAAACCCGAAATCCTGAAAACTGTGTCGGGTGTCTTTAAGCAAATGGCGAAAAATCCCGAGGAAGAGGCTGAACTTAAGGCCTTTCTTGAACACCATGCAAAGCGATAGTTCTGGTTTGAGAGCCAATAGATATGAAACAGAGTTTTATGCTTGCTACGGCTTTGTTGATGTCTTTTCAAGTCAGCCAGGCTAAGGAATCCAAGGAAGTTGACAGAGCTTTCGAGGACTATCAAAAGAGTCCACCGGGCAGAATAAAGAGCACGGTTTCTCCGGGAACTTCACTTTCGGCACTGTTGAATAGAGATGAATGTACCGTGGAAGAGACTCTTGAGGTATTGGCGATTGTTCGAGACTCGCCGTCAAAGGATTTAATTCCACAGTTAAAGCAGCTCTGGAAACGTCATCAAAAGACCACTTTCCGTGTGCTCTTTCCCAAAGACTGGCGTTATGTTAAAGCCAAAGACTACAGTCAGAATGTCTGTGACGAAATCAAGCGGTTAATAAAGAGCATGGGTGGAAGCACCGGCGAATTGGAAACTTCTGTTCAAAAGCCGTGAATATTAACTGCTAGAGAAGCAGGCGGTTTGTCAGTTGTGACCATGGGTGAAGGGTGGCGTATCGAAGAACCGGCAGGCGGATTTGACTTCGCCGATGATGCCGGCGAGGCAATCGAGGTTGCCGGTGACGCCGGGGGCGTGGTGCGGTCGGCGCGATACCTCCGCGATGACGGTGCTATCGGCGGATAGCGCCTGGAGTTTCCATGACTGCGGCGGCGGCCATGACGGTTTCTTGTCGGGGATGATGACGGGTGTGTTCATGATTTGAATTCCAGTTGGTGTTGATGGACGGATGGTTCGGAGTTGTCGGCGGGTGCCGACAGAAGCAGGCGGAGATGGAGTTCGTTGTATTCGATGGCGGCGCGGCGGTGACGGGTGCCGGTGGATTTCTCGTGGAGTCTGCCGCGCCAGGAGACGCAGGACAGCCAGCACGCGCCCGGTTCGGGGCGGCGGATCCATAAGCGGAGTATTTGGTCGCGGCGGGTCATTTGTTTTCGAGGGCGGTGACGATGAAGCGGCGGCGCATGCCCTTGCCGCAGTGTTGGAAGCGGCAGCGGACGCGTTGGAGGGTGGCGGGATCGGTAAACTCGTGGATGGAGCCGCGCTCGGTGGCGTGGCGGCTGAGGAGCAGGCCCATGCGCGATGCGCAGGTGTCGTTGAGGCGCAGGGTGATGACCGCCGGTTCGCCCGCCCGCAGAGAGAATGCCTCTTCCCTTCCTTGGAGATTCCATGGAAAATAGCCGTTCTCCCAGCAGGCGTGGATGATCTCCGGGAAGGTGTAGTCCTGATGGTGTTTCAGCCAGAGGTGTCTGACCAGCAGGGCGATGTCCTCCGCCTCGCTGTCCCCGGCGTTTTCCATCCTCGGCCGTTCCAGCATGTCGCCGAATCCGGCGAACTCGACCATGCCGCCGATCATTTTGCCCCAGGTGTCGAACCCCTGGTAGGTTTCCCCGGTGGCGTAGGGACGCCCGGCGTAATCCCAATGACGCACGATGCACCACAGGGCGGAAAGGATCTTGCGGCGGTTCTCCGGCTGGGCGAGCCACACGGCATCCATGATCGGGCCGGCTATCCTGCGGGCCTGCGGATCGGCATCCTCGACGTAGAGGTTGCACCACAGCGAGCGGTGGTGGATGTCGGTGCCGGCGTTGATGTTGTTGCCGGTGATGATGAGGAGGGCGTTGTTTTCCGCGGTGAACATTTCGGTGCGCCCGAGGTGGCGGCCGGTCCACACCGACGAGGTGATGAAGCCTTCGAGCGCCTGCGAGGCGATGAGTCCGCGCACGTTGTCGAAACAGATATAGGGCGAGCCCGCGATCGCCTCGGAATCCAGGATCTTGATCATGCTTTCCTCGTCCTTGCGCCAGGACTGGGCTTTGAACCCGAACTCCGATTTTGAACCCCTAGTCGTGATGCGCAACTCCTTGATAAAAAATTACATGCACGCACCAAATCCAACTTCGCCGAAGTTGGATTTGGTGCATTGACTCCCCCGAAAAAATCCCTGTAACCCGCTCAATGCCGTCACTCCACCGGTGTCCCTGTGGTTCCAACTTCGGAGTTCGGGTTGAACCCCACCGGGGTTGCGTCCGACGGTGGGGTGGCCTTGGCATTCAACGACGCCGCCATAACTCAACCCCGTCGGGGTTGAAGATCAATTCAATGTCCCCTACCCAGGGTAGTCGCTACGCTCCAACCCTGGGCTTTGATACCAAACCCCGTTGGGGTATTCATAGATGCGATACCCGAAAACCGAGAGTCCGTGGCTCTACAGGTAGGAAACCAGCATGGCCACGCCGACCACCAAGCCGAGCGCGATGCGATACCAGCCGAAGATCGAGAGTCCGTGGCTTTGCAGGTAGGAAACGAGCCATTTGACGGCGATGGCGGCGGCCACTGCGGCGGCCACGATGCCGATCAGCATCGGCGTGATGCCGTATTGGTGGATCATCAGCTTGGTGCCGCCGAACCAGGAGTTGTAGGCGGGTTCGAAATCCTTCACCTTGTCACCCGCCTCCTTGACCGTGGCTGCGGTGAGGGTGAGCACGCCTAACAAAAACGAGTATTCCACTGCGGCGGACAACGAGAGTCCGACCAGCAAGCCGCCGCAAATGGTCATCAGGCTGCGGCTGGTGCCCGGACACATCGCCACACATTGGAGAAACCCGATGATCAGGGCGAGTTGCCATGTGAGGTGCGGGAGGTCCAAGCCATCGCCGCGGGGCGGGTTTCTGCGTCGCCACCAGGCGGTGGCCAGAATCGCGATACCGCCAATGATCCAGGCGGCGACGACCGGCCACATGCCGAACAGATGCGCCTTGATCCAGTGGCTCAGAATCAAGCCGATCACGGCGGCCGGCAGGAATCCGGCGATGATCGCGATGGCGAGTTTGAGACCCTCTGCATCCTTGCCGAGCACGCCGCGGATCATTTGCAGCACGCGCTTCCAATACAGCCCCAGCACTGCGAGGATCGCGCCCCCCTGGATCACCACCGCGAAGGCATCCGCCGCCGCTTTCGCCTGCGTTCCGTCGTCTCCAGCGATGCCCATCAGGTGCTGGGCGACCAACAGGTGACCGGTCGAGCTGACAGGAAGGTACTCGGTGATTCCTTCGATCACGCCAAGGATGAATGCTTGCAAGGGGTTCATGAGAGTGCGGAGCGCACTCTGCGGGGTCCATCCCGCTGCGGCAAGGCTTTTGACGCCAGCATGAATGATGGAAAAGACGAATTCCGGGCGGAGCGATGGCATCTGCATCGCCCCGGCCATGGGGAGCCAATGAAAGAGTGGCTTCCCTCAGCTCATTGGCACCTCATGGCCAGCGGCGGATCGGGAGTCCGCCGCTCCTTGATTGAGACGCTCCCAATTTGCGCATTTGCTTGTAAACCGGAGCGGAATTTGTAACATTTGAGAATGTGAAACCCCGAACGTTGCGGTTCATGTTATATTCGCCGGAGCAAACCCCACCATGAAATCCATTTTGCCGCGTGGCATCTTCGCCCTGTGGATGTTAGCCACCCTCGCCCATGGTGAGGCGCTCCTCCAGTATTTCAACACAAGCTGGACCGAGATCGAGGCGAAAATCCCCGATCTGGCGGAAGCGGGTTACGACTCGCTGTGGCTGCCGCCACCCACCAAGGCCGGCGGTGGACTGTCGGTCGGCTACGATCTGTTTGATCCGTTCGATCTTGGCAGCAAGGATCAGCGCGGCTCGGTTTCGACACTTTACGGAACAGAGACGGATTTGCTCCGCTTGATCGAAACCGCGCACCGGTTCGGCATCCGGATCTATCTGGACAACATCATGAACCACCGGGGATTCGATGTGCCGGGATACAACGAATACACACCGATCGACTTGTACCCCGGAATGCTGCCGGAGGATTTCCACCTGCGGGTGACCCAGGACGGGTTCTTCCGCAACTGGGGCGGAATCAGCAATTACAACGACCAATGGCAGGTGTGGAATCTGAGCACCTCGAATCTGGTGGATGTGGCGCAGGAGCCGAACGGAGATCATCGCAATGACAACTTCGGACCCACCGAGGGCGACCGCCATCCAAAAATCAAATTCGTGCGCCACCCTAACAACCCGGAGTATTACTGCTACACGCCGGATGGCACGTATGTCCGATTCGGCCCGGGCAATGGCATCACGACACAACTGATCGCGCAGCATGCCGACTTTTATGCCGAGTATGTGGAGGATTATCTGAACCGCGCGGCACGCTGGGAACTTGACCGCACCAAGGCCGATGGGATGCGGCTGGATGCGGTCAAACACGTGCGTCCGGACTTTTTCGGAGCCACTTACGGCACGGACAAGAATTCGAGCACTTATGGTTATCTCGGCCAGGTCCAATTGCAATATGATCTGACGCACGGGTTTGTGAATTCCAACCTGCGGGCGACGCTTTTCAACACGGAAGTTCCGCGGACCAATGCGATGTTCTTCGGCGAACATCTCGGCGGCACGCCTCAACAACCGTACATCGACGCCGGGATGCGGCTGCTCGACAACAACCTGCAGGCCGCGTTGATCAACAACCTGCCATTCGGCCCGCTCACCGGAATGGACCAACCGGGTGGCGGCGGATTGCCGGGCGGGCCGGGCATTTCGGTCGGGTTCGCTCAGAGCGCGGACAATGGCTACATGCCGAAACGCGGGTTGGCACACGCGTTCCTGCTCACCCGCGCCGGGTTGCCCCTGGTTTATACGGACGGCAACCATCATGCGGGGACGCTGGGCGAAATCAGCAAGGCGTTCCCGGCCAACGCCAACACCAATTTCCTCGGTCAGTTCGGCGACGGGGCAATTCCGAACCTGCTCTATATCCACAACCAGTTCGCGCGCGGCGACCAGATTCCGAAATGGGGTGACGGCAGCGTGTGCGCCTACGAACGGCGCGACAAACGGGAGAACGGATCGATGAGCGACGCGGACGGCACCACGATGCTCTTCATGATGAATTGCAACGGGGCCAAGGGCGAGCAACGGGATATCACCACCACCTTTCCGGCCGGCGCCTATCTGTGGCAATACGCCACCGGCACCACCGACAGCGGTGGCACCATGAACGGCTTCTACACCACGGTTCCAAGCAACCAAACCATGGGGAGTATCACGATCCCGAAGGACGGATACTTCGTGTTTTCATGGCGCACGCCGGAACCGTCGGATTTGTGGTCTAACAACGGCGGCCAGGCAGTCACCCTCCTGCAAGGCGGATCGGCCCCCGCGACGCTGACATATTTGCGCAAGGACGGGCCCGACGGCGACCGCGACTTCAATCCCAATGGCGTCGCAGGCGCGGTGGCGGGAAGTTTCTCCTATCCGTGCACCGTGCCGCGCATCACCGACGGCTCGAATCTCTCGTTCATCGCCCGCGCCGACGCCTCGACCGAAAACATGCTCGTGAAACTGGACGGCGGCGTGGACGTCAATTCGCAGATGGGACTCGGGCCTCTAACTGGCGACTTGCGTGACAACATGCCCGGGGCCGCGACGGATGTGTTTCTCGGGTACGAGCAGATGGGGTTCGTGGCGCGCGAATACGGCGAGAAGTTCGCCAATATCGAATCCTCGCAAAACAAGTTCGGCTCGGCGGGCGCGGGCACCTATGTCGCCAGTGGCGGATATACCGGCGGCACCGCCGGAACCAACACTTATGACACGGAAAGCGGCAACGTCGCATCCTACCTCTATCATGATCCGAACGCCAACAACGACCTCGGCGCGAAACAATATGTCATTAGCGGCAGCACGGTGACGGTCTGGGCGAAATCCAATCCCGTCGGCGGCGGTTATCACATGTGGATTTATTATACGACGGACGGGACCTTCCCGGAAGGAGCGGGCGGCAGCGGAATCGGCACGACCCTATCCGCAGAGCTGCATTGGGATCACAACGGTTCGGACGGCCATAACTGGTGGAAAACCACGTTCACCAAACCGACGGGCAATCTGATTTACAAGATCGGCGTGTACAAGGATACCTCCGGCAGTTATCCGGTCGCGAGTGTTTTCCCGTCGAACGCCGATTCGGTTTACCGCAAGAAACACGGAATGACGACATTCCAGATAACGAATTTCAACGCGACGACAAAATCGCTCTATCCGCACAACGACTACGGTGTCACCCAAACCGGGTTGAGCCAGGGATTCCATGTGGTGCGCGTACGGCAGTTTCTCAACCGGGCGGGCCGGGCCGCGATCTACAACACGGTCACCCAGACGTTCTATTACGACACCCAGCTCCCGCAGGGTGAAATCGAATGGCCGCAACAGGACGGCGACACGGTGGACGGATCGCAATACGGTTTGGTGGTGCGCACCGACCCGAGCGTGACGGAAGTCTGGTATCACATCGACGACAGCGATTCGACCAACGACGACACCAGCACCGGATCGCAAGGTGGCAACGGGGTCGGGTTCGAACCCTATGTCGATGCCAACGGCAACCGCCAGTATGACAGCGGCGAGGTGTTCACCGACCTCAACGGCAACGGTATTTGGGACGGTAACATCGCCACCACCTGGGTCAAGGCCACCGCCGTGACCCAGTCCCCCGGGATCTCCGCCTCCAACTCCACCTTCACCAAGGAATGGCGCTTCACCTATAACAACATTCCCGCCGGCGGCAATGCGACGATCAAGGTGCGGCTGCGCAAGCTTTCCTCCGGCGGCTACAGCGACTTCGGCAAATCCGACGCCGACGGGCATTTCACCACGCTCACCCGCACCGTGGCCACCCGCGGACCGCTCAACCGCATGTTCGTCGCCTACCCGCAGAACGACGGCGACACCGTCGGCTCAGGCTATGTGATGAAGGTCTATTTCAGCCCGGACATGGCCGGCGGAGTATCGGCCGCCGATCTCATCAAACGCTTTGTCATCAGAATTTCCAGCAGCGAATCCGCCTCGTCGGCCAATCCGGTCATCCAGCCGCAGAGCGCCTACTCGCTCAGCCAGGAGGGTGGTTATTACGCCTTGGCCTACGCGTTGCCGAACCTCTATAACAGCCAGCCGGATTTCCTGCACACCATCGAGGTCGATTACACTCCGCCGCAGGGTGGCGTGCCGCTGACCGCGACCCGGTTGGTCAAGGCCTATCCGGTGGCGGTAATCAAGGACAACATCGTCAACCCGCCACAGTTCAACGCGGACGGCAGCACCTATCAGATCATCCTGCCCGACGTGCCAAGCCCGACGAGCGCCCAACGCATGATCCCCATCAGCGTGGAAACCGACCTCAATGCGACCGCGGTCGCCATCGCCTTCAACATCGGCACGGTCAACCCTGCCGACGTGGTCCTGAATGCGGGCAACCCAACCATCAACGGCACTACAAAATCATGGAATTTCTCGTGGAACCATGTCGCCGCAGGCGACTATCAATTCACTTCCACAGTCACCGCCGGCAGCGACACCGCGACCGCCACCCGGAGTGTCAGCGTGGTGTACCGGCAGTTGGTCACCGCCGCCACCGGACGCATCGACAATGATGACGACGGTCTGTCGGATTACATCGAATCCACGGTCACCGCATTGCCGACCACCCAGTCGGAATCGTGGACCAACGACCAGGTCCACCTCGCCATGATTTCCGGCAAGACCAATCCGCTCAGTCCCGACACCGACGGCGACGGTCTTTCGGACGGCCTCGAACTCGGCTGGGGAAGCGCCGTGACCGACACCAGCACCACCGCCGACACGAATGGCGACGGCGTCCCGAATTTCCAACCCGATCTGGATCCGCCTGTTTACAACACGACCGATATGGCCTCCGCGCCAGGCGATTACGCATATTTCGATCCGTGGCCATACAACCTCAACAACGCCCGAACCGATCAAATCGCCGGCAGCGTGACCGACCCTAACAAGCCGGATACCGATGACGACGGATTGAGCGACGGCGTCGAGGATCTCTCATATCGTGTCACCACCGGCTCGGGTGGCGCGTTGAACTATCAGATCGTTCACAACGGCCGGGTGGACATCGGGGTGCCGGATTCCGGCGGAACCTTGCATGTCATCGCCCACCCGCCGACGATCTACAACACCTCGCGCGTCGATCGCGCCAAGGTGCTTGCCAGGTCGCCCGCCGCCGTCTGGCTCGAAACCGATCCCAACAACCCGGACACCAGCGGTTGCGGCATGACCGACGGCACCAAGGATGCGAACCACAACGGCATTGTGGATCTCGCGATCATCGACCGCAGCCAGACCGATGGCACCGGCAATTTCGTCGTGCTCGGCACGCTGGACAGCTTCACCAAATCGGTCACCGTGCAACGCTCGGGAATCAATGTCACATTCCGCTACTCCGATTTCTGTTATCCGTATGTCGAGGTGAGCGGATCGTCCGCCGGGACGACATATATCTCGACGGCCCTCGACAGGAACCGCCTGAATGCCGTGTTCCGGCCCGGCGGCAACGTCCGCACCGACGGGCTGGATGTGATCTGGCTTGAAACCGATCCGCGCCTCCGGAGCACCAGCGGCGACGGGCTTCCCGACGGATGGAAGGTGCAATACGGCCTCGACCCGTGGGACGACGGCGTGATCGGCCACTACAACCTGCACACCGGAAAAATCATCACCAACACCGACAACGGACCTAACGGAACGCCGGTCGGTGACGGCATCAGCAATCTGACGAAATTCCTCAACGGCTTGGATCCCCACGTTTCGGGCCAGCCGTTGCCGCCGTCACCGGGAACGATCACCATCGGCCCCGGCGTGTCATCCACCGTGGGTGCGGTGGTCAACAACCACCTGTTTACCGACTGGAATGCCGATGATCTGATCGCGCTGGATTACTATGACGGGGACGGTCCCAACTACAACGGTGAGGATATCTATCATGCCTGGGACGGATGGGATACTTCGCGCGACATGGTGGCGTTTTACGCCCACGACGGGGCCGACCCGAGCGTCGGTGGCGACGGGAAACTCTATTTCCGCATCGATTTGAACGACCTCAAACCGCTGGCCGAACAGGGAAATCTCGATCTCTATGTGGCCATCAATTTCGGCATTCCCGGAACCGGCGAATACAACCTGCCCGACCAGGTGGATACCGGCACCACGATGGGCTGGCAAGCCGTCGTCGCCTGCTATCAGTCGGACAACGGCCGCGTCTATCTATGGGACAAGACGAGGACCGGTGCCGGCGCGCACTCGACCGCGATCGGTCAGGATCTGACCCAGTTCAATGTGACCTTCCGCGACCAGAACGCGGCCAATGGCTTCGGCAAGGCGTATTTCAATTCCGATCTCGACGCGGTCGAATTCTCTATCAGCCGCCAGGCATTGATCGATGCGGGCTGGGGAGGCGATCCCGCGAAGCTGATCTATCAGGTATACACCACCAAGGACGGCACGCAGGACAGTCCGGCGGGAGCAGGCGACATTGGCGGACGCTCGGACATCCGCGATGTGATCCGCAACGACTGGATCGCCTCGGATTACTGGCAGGATCAGGCGAACATCAACGGGGCTAACAGCGTGCTGCGCTCGTGGGTGGGATTGAACGCCGACAACGACCGTGGCAAACGCATCAAGGTGGTTTCCATCATCCATGGCAACCAGGCGGTCCAACCCGGCAACTATATCCAAGGGTTGATCAACACCGGGCTCGGCGCGGGATATTACCGTCCGCTGGATGTTCACGAGGCATACGGCGTGCCGCTGACGATGCACATCACCCCGACGCTGGCCTCGGCAATCCAATGGGCGAAGGCCGATCCCGCCTCCGGCCACCTGTGGCGCGACGGCCCCGCTTTGAACACCCGCATCGCCGGCCTGATCGGCAACGGCACGGTGGATTTGCTGGGCAGCACGTTCTCGGATCACCTGTTGCCGTATTTCAGCAAACCGTTCAATCGCGACAATCTGGCCCTAGCCAACGAGTTTCTGACAACCATTTACGGCCATGCGCCATCGGCCGATGTTTTCTGGACGCCGGAACGAGTTGTGGATGACGGGGTTCTCGACAAGGTGAACGACCTCGGCTTCGGTTATACTTTCATCGATCAGACGCGGCATGTCCTGAAATGGTTCGGACGGTCGTCCGCGCTCGAAAGCGACGGTTACCGCATCAACCTGATCAACAACACCCATTGTTTCGTCATCAACGACGGACTCGGCGGTTATTTGTTACAGAACGACGACAATGGACTGCCGGTCGTGTTGCGCGAGTTGTTGCACCACAAGGCGCGGAGCGGTCCGAACGACCAGATCGTGGTGTTGGTCAGTAACTGGGAGGATTTCGCCAACAAAGCATACGCCGACGCCTATGACAAGAACATCGCCTGGTTGGCAAACCATCCGTGGATCCAGATCGTGACGCCCGATCAGATCGCCGCGAACCGGATCGACACCGCGGTGCCACCCAACCCGTCCAACCCGGGCAACTTCGGCATGGTCCAGCGCGGCACCGGCCGCTCGTTGGCGAAGGTCGCCAAGGATTGGCTCGATCACGCGACCGAAGAGAATTATGATAACTGGTATTCGGGTTCGGCCTATGAGGAAAGCCTGTCTAACAAAGTGTTTGCGGTGCGGTCCGGCGTGGCGTTGCCGGGAGCCTACGGGCAGATCGGATCCGGCAGCGGACTGGCGGACAGCGCATGGAACAACGTGACCGGCCTCGGTAGCACCTATGGGATGCTGGCGAAACTGGCGCGCGGCACGCTGCATGCGTCGGTCTTTGAAACCGCGTTCCATGACCAGACGGCAAACGATTTGAGCAAATTCAGCACGGGTGCCTATATCAGCCCGGACACCACAACCCAGAACCTGGCCGCGTTTTCCAAATACGCGCAGGCCCAAACCCGCATGGCGGCGATTTACACCAAGGTGAACGCCTGGGCCACCGCCGCCGCAACCGGCACTTTCACCACCACCGCGATTGCCGAGGCGATCGATGTGGATCTCGATGGCGAACCGGAATACCTGCTCTACAACGACCGTGTGTTCGGCCTGTTTGAACGCATCGGCGGCCGCCTGACCAACGCCTGGGTGCGCGATATCACCACCGGCGAGGTGTTCCAAGTGCTGGGCAATCCGCTCGGCTATGCGGGTTCCGAAACCGAGGAGGAAGGAAACGTCCATCTGTCCGCGACCACGGGCCAAGCCGCGTACCGCACCAGCGGATTCAAGGATTGGTTTGCCCAAACCGGCGGCGCGGGGATCGGCACGAATTCCTATGTGAACCATTATTATACGGTTGCTCCGGCGGCGGCAGGCAGCGGTTGGACTTTTGCCAGCAGCGACGGCAAGATCGCCAAAACCATCACGCTCGCACCTCGTGCAAGCCGCTTCGTCGCACAATATCATCTGGGTGGCGATGTGAACACGGTCTATGTCCGGCACGGACTCTCGCCGAATTTGTATGACCTGTTGGTCAGCGGCCAGGCGCACCTGAGCAGCGTCAACGACGCGGCCAACGGCGAGGTGAGCGTCATCGACAGCACCCCGCAACAACGTGTCGTCCGCTCGTTCGTGAAATACGGCGGCTTATTCAACGCGCTTTACAACAGTGCCGCAGTGGACCGCGATAACAACTCCGGATTCGATACGCTCAACATGCGCAACCAGGCGCAAACCCAGCAACTGGAAGTCGCCGTCACCAACGGCCAGTCGTTCGCCATCGCGTTCGAAACCGGACCGACCGTTTCGATTTCCACCGCCAACGACGGCATCCCCGATTGGTGGAAATTGAAATACGGCTTGAGCACCACCGCCCCGTCCGTCGGTAGCCAGCCGGCAGCCTCCGGCGATGGCATGACCAACGGACAGAAATATGTGTTAGACCTCGATCCAACCGTAAACAACGCCAGCGGGGTGAGCGTGACCGCCGGCAAGGACGGACAGGGGAATTTCGTCCTCGAATTCCCCACCCTGTTGGACCGGCTCTATCAGATTTCCTTCACTGGCGATCTCGCCGGGCCATGGACGGCGGCGGGCACCGCTTTTGTCGGCACCGGCGGGATCCTGAACTGGACCGACGATGGCGCCGTTACCGGGTCTCCATCCAAGAATGTCGCCCGTCGTTTCTACCGGGTGACAATCCAGCATGCACCGGCGCAATAAAGGTTCATTTTGTGGTTGCCAAAGCGTTGGAAGCCGGCAATGTTTCGTTATCAACCAATTGACGTTTATGTTCGAACATTTGAGATTTCACATTTTGTCCGCAGTTGTTGCCCTGTTTCTCAGTCCGGCCATCGCCCATGCCGACATGGGCGGGATCCGGGACGATGGTGCCTTCTTCTCCGCCCAGGCCAAGACGGATGCGTTGAAGGAGATTCACGAAATCGGCAATCGTTTCAAAAAGGATCTGGTGTTCGAGACATTCCGTGAAATTCCGGCAGACCTGAAACAGGGTGTCGATTTAACCGACAGGGCCGCCATGGGCCGACTCTATGAGCAATGGGCGACAAAGCAGGCCAAACAACAAAAGGTCAACGGCATCTACGTCCTGCTCGTGAAGGATCCTTCCCACATGCAGATTCTCGTAGGCAACGATACGCAAAAAGTCGCCTTCACGCTCAAAGACCGCGACGCCATGGTAACCATGATGCTGGCGAAACTCCGCAGCAAACAAAACGATGACGCGTTGCGAGAGGGCGTAAACTATGTGAATGCCACCCTGCGCTCGCATCTGCCGGAGCGTGGCCTCGTGCCAGCAAATAGGAGCAACGTCCAAGGTCACACGCCGCCATTGGTGCGTGGCTCAAACACCGTCCACACCACAAATCAAGGTTCATCCAACTGGATTTGGATACTCTTGATCGCTGTCATCGGACTGTGGGTGGTGTTGCGCATCCTCGGGTCGATGTTTTCGCGCAGTGGTGGCGGCGGCGGTGGCGGCTATCAGGGCGGTGCCTATCAGGGTGGCGGGATGGCTCCCGGCGGCGGTGGCGGTGGTTTCATGAGCAGCATGCTTGGCGGCATGTTCGGCGCGGCTGGCGGCATGTGGCTCTATGACAAGTTCTCGGGCCACTCCTCGCAGCAGTGGGGCGGCGGCGATGGAGGATACTCCGGACAAAACCTGGGAGACTCCGGACAAGACAGCGGATATTCCGGTCAAGACACCGACT
>Ga0118677_10009466_pt1 | contig 15203 bp, 19 predicted proteins | sample AliMusrvi5mmetaG_FD_86154 | JGI IMG/M metagenome (GOLD analysis project Ga0118677, IMG submission 86154)
GGCCATGTACAATGCGGAATGGGGCGGCTATCCGGATGCCAGGTTCCTGTCCAAACTGAACCCGAAGCTGGGGGTGCTGCGCGGGCGGCTGGCATCCAAGGCCCATGATGTCTCCGAGGCGGCGGGCGGGTTGACGGCGGAGTGGGCGAAGAGGACCGGCCTGACCGCCGGGATCCCCGTGGCCGTGGGCGCGTTCGATGCGCATCTGGGCGGTGTCGGGGCCGGTGTTGGCGAAGGCACGCTGGTCAAGACCATTGGCACGAGCACCTGCGATATGATGGTGGCGCCGGGGAGCCGGAAGCTGGCCGATATCCCAGGAATTTGCGGTATCGTGAAGGGCAGCATCCTGCCGGGCTATTACGGCTTGGAAGCAGGCCAGTCCGCCGTGGGCGATATTTTCAACTGGTTTGTGAATTATATTGAGCCGCATGGCGCGGGGGGCGGACACGGGGCCCTGACTGACGCGGCGGCCAGACTCAAACCCGGCGCTTCGGGTCTTCTGGCGTTGGATTGGAATAATGGGAACCGTACGATCCTGGTGGATCAGAAACTCACCGGCGTGTTGATGGGGCAGACGCTCTACACAACGCCGGCGGAGATTTATCGCGCCCTGATCGAAGCGACGGCCTTTGGCGCCTTGACCATCATCAACCGGTTCGAGGAATACGGAGTGAAGGTCAAGTCGGTCGTCAACTGTGGCGGGATCGCGGAGAAGAGCCCGATGGTGATGCAGATCTATGCCGACATCATTGGGCGGCCGATGAAGATATCGCGTTCCGCCCAAACCTGTGCGCTGGGGTCGGCGGTGGTGGCGGCCGTCGTGGCCGGCGTTTACAAGGATGTGGTTGCGGCGCAGAAAGCCATGACGGGACTGAAGCCTGTGGTTTACAAGCCCGATCCCAAGGCGCAAGCGGTATACCGGGAGCTCTATAAACTCTACCGTACCTTGCATGATGCCTTCGGCACGGTGGAATGGAACGGCAACCTCCACGGGGTGATGAAGAAGCTGATCGAGATCCGCAACGCTGCGAGAAAATAAGGGGACGGAAATGCTGGAAGCGCTGAAAAAGGAAGTGTACGCCGCAAACCTCCGTCTTGTGGCCGAGGGGTTGGTGGTTCAGACGTGGGGGAACGTGAGCGGCATTGACCGTGGACGTGGGCTGATGGTGATCAAACCCTCAGGCGTGGCCTATGACGTCATGAAGCCCGGTCACATGGTGGTGGTGTCCCTCAAGACCGGTAAAGTGGTTGAGGGGACATTGAATCCCAGTTCCGACACGCCGACCCACCTGGAACTCTACCGCGCTTTTCCGGCGATCGGCGGGGTGGTCCATACGCACAGCCTGCATGCCACGGCCTGGGCGCAGGCCATGCGCGAGATTCCGCCCTTCGGAACAACCCACGCGGATTATTTCCATGGGCCTGTGCCGTGTACAAGGCCGCTTCGGGCGGCGGAAATCAAGGGCGACTACGAACTGAACACCGGCAGGGTCATTGTGGAACGTTTTGCGACGCTTGACCCCATGGCCTTTCCCGGCGTGCTTGTGGCGAGTCATGCGCCGTTCACCTGGGGCAAGACCCCGGGCAAAGCGGTGGATAGCGGGGTGGTTCTGGAGTTCCTAGCCCGCATGGCCACGGAGACACTCTCCATCGCGCCCGCCACCCGCGCTGTTCCGCAGGCGCTGCTGGACAAGCACTACCTGCGCAAACATGGTCCCGGCGCGTATTACGGTCAGCGTTGAGGGATAACGACCTGGTAAAACTTCGCCTATCCTTTCCGGCTTCCGCCGCTACGCCGTCCTTCTCATTGCATCCAACGGGCTCACCGCCGGCGCCCGCATATCCTTGACCACATGCGTGTATATCATGGTTGTTTCGACATGAGCGTGACCGAGGTATTCCTGGATCTGCCGGATATTCCAAGCACTGCGGCCACCTCGGCGACAGTCAGTATCACGGGCAACTTCGGCCCACGTTTTGCTCGGACGCCTTGCCCCATCTCACCTAACTCAATCCCGAGGACATCGCGGAACAGAAACAGAATGGCGCTAAAAGCCTGGTTCTAGGTTGAGGCGGATACCTCCCTCCGCGTGGCGAGATATCGGTGGCGTATTCGCCTACTTCTTCTTTGCCATCCTAATGAACATTGGGATGTCCATAATCAGTCTTCCGTCCTCAGTCTTCAGGTCCGACGCGGACAATATTGACAGTCTGCACTTCAGCGATTGGATCGTCATCGTGACTGCTGCCTGCGCGGCAGGATGGACCGTGGGGAAAGCTTTCAACGCGCAGGTCAAACTACTGACAGGGAGAAAAGGCATCGCCGTAATCATTGTTTTTGTCACCTCCGCGCTCGCCGTTTCCGCCGGCTTCTTTTTGCGGAACGAACTTCTCCTGTGGGCAGCGAACCGGGTTCAGACCGGACTGGTTCAACCTGGTGGGTTCTTTCGTCTGTACCTCGTGCCGCTCGCGGGAACTGCCAAGTTCATCACGAGTCTGTTATTATCGGTGACGGCGGCGATTATCTTTGCCGAGTTCGACGCGCGATAACCAAAGGGAAGCTCACATGAGGGCCTCGGCAAACCCTCAAAGGGAACTGAGGGTCTCGAATGAAGACCCCAACACGCCAATCCAAACTAGCTCGCGTCCCGCTCGCAGTTTGATTGGCATCGTTCGTTGCCGGCCTCACCGCATGAACGAATAAACTTTATCCATGTCCACGTGTTTTCGGACGTGATCCGCAAGTTTGTCGTACTGTTCTTGCTTGAAGGCAAAATAATCAACGGCGGGTTGCCGCTCTTTTCCTGACAAACAGGGGGTGATCAGGCGATCGATGAAGTCGTCATTATCCAGAATGCCGTGGATGTATGTGCCGAAGCAGTTCCCGGTAAAGCATCCATCCGTTCCTCCATCCTCCATGGTATTCAGCGGCGGTATGTCTGACAAAATATCCGTGCGGCCATTGTGGATTTCGTATCCCTCGCAAAGCGATGTTCCGCCGGCAATGTGAAACCGGACTTGTCTCGTGATTTTCTCGCCTTCGAGTGTGGTACTGACGGGCAGCAGGCCCAGGCCGGGTAACTGACGCAAGTCGCTCTCAATGCCGTCCGGATCAAACAAGTCGCGCCCCATCATCTGGTAGCCGCCGCAAATGCCGAGCACCGTTTTTCCGTTAAGATGGGCTTCTATGATCGCCCGGGCGACACCGTCACGGCGCAGGATTTGCAGGTCGTGCAAGGTGTTTTTTGTGCCGGGCAGAATGATGATATCCGCCCCCGTGATATCGTCGGGTTGATTGGTGTAATAAAGGTGTGTGTGCTCGGCGCGTTCAAGCGCGTTGAAGTCGGTGAAGTTCGACATATGTTGCAGCAACACCACCGCAATATTGACCTTACCCCGCATGGCGGCGCGATGCTTCGTGTGAAGCATCACCGAGTCTTCCTCCTCGATGTGGATGTCATGGAAATAGGGCACCACCCCCACCACGGGAATGCCGCACAGATCCTCGAGCATCTTTACGCCCGATTCGAACAATCGCATGTCCCCGCGAAACTTGTTGATCAACAGGCCCTTGACGAGTTTCCGTTCTTCTTCTGTGAGCAGCAGCATGGTGCCGTAGGCCGATGCAAAAACACCTCCCCGGTCAATATCCGCCACCAGAATCACCGATGCCCGGGCATGGGCCGCCATGGGCAGGTTCACCAGGTCGAGTTCACGAAGGTTGATTTCGGAAATGCTTCCGGCGCCTTCCATCACGATCGGATTGAAGCGCTCCTGGAGCCGGTCGAACGCTGCGCAAACCGCCGTCCGGAGTCTGGATTTGTTGTCCGAGGTAAAGTAATCGATGGCCTGTTGATTGCCAATCGATTTGCCGTTCAACACCACCTGGCAGATCGTGTCGGCGGAGGGTTTCAGCAGGAGCGGATTCATGTCGGTATGGCAGGGTACGCCGGCGGCTTCGGCCTGCACGGCTTGCGCGCGGCCGATTTCCAGGCCATCCGGTGTGGCAAACGAGTTGAGCGCCATGTTCTGGGCCTTGAACGGAGCAGGAGAATAACCGTCTTGCTTGAAAATCCGGCAGAATGCGGCGGCCATGACGCTTTTTCCGGCGTCGCTTCCTGTTCCCGCAAACATGATGGGCTTAAGTTTCATGGCGCAGTCTGAATTCGCTCCGCGAGCGCTTTAGGGTTATGTCGGGGAGTCTCCGCGATTCAGGGCCTCAGCCTGGCCGCCTCGATCTGGCCCTGCCGGGCATAATCGATGGCTTCTCCGAGAATACGGGCGGCCTCCTGCGGGGCGTGGAAGCCCATTGAATTCTCGGCATTGATGAAATCGGTCCGCCATTGTGCTTTGCGGTGAAGTTCACGCGCGGCTTCAAGCCGGGTGTCGGGCACCCCGGACTTGACCGCCGCCGAGAGAACCTTGATGAGCTCCACGGTTGCATCCTCGGCGCGAACCAACAAGGCGTGGTTGCGGTCCTGGATGATGTCCACGCGGGCTTTGATTTCGCTTTCGGGGAAATGATGGCAGACCTGGCAGGCGTTGTTGATGTTGAGCAAGGGACTGCGGATCCAGTGGTCGCTGATTTTGATGGCGCCTTCCCGCTTGTAGGGCATATGGCAGTCGGCACAGGATACTCCGCTCCGGGCATGAATGCCCTGGCTCCAGAGTTCGAACTCCGGGTGCTGCGCCTTAAGGACATCGGTCCCGGTATCCGCATGTTTCCAGTCAAAGAAACGGTGTCCGTCCTTGAACCGGTAGGAGTCGTAATAGGCTTCAATGGCCTCCACCTTGAGGCCGTTGTTCCAGGGGAAGAAGAGTGTCGTCTTGGGACCGCAGTAGTATTCGACATGGCACTGGCCGCAGACAAAGGAGCGCATTTCCTGGCGGGTGGCGAGCTGGTTGGGATCGTAGGCTTCCTTTCTGCCGCCAGTGCGCCACTTCTCGACAGAGGGAAGGTGGGGGACGGGATCCGCTGATTCGGCGAGGCGGGCGATGCCGTTAAGGAAACCGGGCCGGGTGACGCGCAATTGCATGGAATTCGGGTCATGGCAATCCACGCATGCCACCGGATGCTCCACAAGTCTGGTCGCATTGCTGTACGCCATGGCGCACACTTTTTCAAAACCGGACATGAGCTGGGCTTTTCCATTCGGGCTGGCAAACGGGTCGTCGATCGAGCCTGGCGCACCGTTTTCAAGTCCGGTTTTCCGGTAGGCCAGGACGTTGGCGGCATGGCAATGCAGGCAGGCGCCAGTTTGGGGGCGCTGGGTAACCCGCCTGGTGCCGCGCTGGTCGTCCAGCATGTAAATATGGCCCCTGCGGGCACGGTAATCGATCGCAAAGGCGTAGCCGTTGAAGAGCGTCACAAGCCTTGGATCCTGTGTCAGTTTGTCGGTCGAGAAGGCCTCCGAACCCCCTCCGCCGTACCGGGTGCCGGTATGTTCCGCGGTGCGCAGATAGCCGTCGAACTGCCGGGGGAAGTTCCTGCCCCATACGTCCGGCGCGATCGTCTGCTCGGTGAGGTGCGCCAGAGGGAAGGCGATTTGTTTTTCCTCCGCCTTATGGGTGGCAATGGATTCCTTTAAAAGCATCATGCCGACTGCCGCCATGGCGGCCAACAACACCAGCACTCCATATCCTGCAAGTTTCTTCATGGGCATCTCCTCCTATCGTGTTGGTCCGTGGCCCACGCTGTCGTGGCAGCGGACACAATATAATTCCTCATCATTGGCAACCCGGTGCGCGGTGATTTCCCGGACATAGTCCCGGTGGCAATGTCGGCAATTGGCATTGAGAATGGCGGCATTACCCGGTTTGATCTGAATAGGTTCGTGGAAATTCTGGAGTGTGAATGCCTTGGAGTGGTGGTAGCCATTGAGTGCCTTGGTCATCCATTTCCCGACAAAATCATGGGGGACGTGGCAATCGTTGCAGGTGGCCACCGCATGGTGGCTGGCTTTCCCCCAGCCGTCATAGTGCTCGCGCATGATATGGCAGTTCATGCAGGCTTTCGGGTCGCTGGAAAGATAGGAGAATCCCTGGGCGTAAATGAACGTGTAACAGCCAAGGCCTCCGGTAATGCCGATGAGAACGGCGAGCAAACGTTCCAGCCACACAATGGCGTGTCCTGAATGGTTGCCCGTATCCGGCGCGGTGTGTTCTGATTCGGTCATGTCAGGTCTGGTTCTGATAATGTCCCGACTCTAGCAGCCCGTTGAAAAATTGGTTGTTTTGATTTTCATGCAAAATTAAGCGGCAGCCAAAACGGGACGCAAAACATTTTGAGGATGGCAAATCGGTTGCCAGAGCCGTTGCGAGACATCATGGATGCGAAATATGAGCGAAAGAAGCGACGACAAGAGATCGGAGAGCCCCCGCGGGGTTCCGAATCCGAAGTTTCGGCGCATCAGCAGACCCAGATTGCAGCCGGCCACATGAACCAGGACGCGTTTCAAAATATTTTCCTGTCCGCGCAAGTGTGTTCGCCGCATGGCGCCCGTTTCGTAACAGTGTGCAAACGGGCGTTCCACCAGTTCACCCCGCCGCCGCAACAATCGTTTGCCGCGATCCCCTTGAATCCGTCGCCGATTGGCATACACGGCCTGTTGTTCGGCGTCTTTGCCCTCCCACTTTCGGCGGCCTCGATCAGGTTCCGAAAGATAGGATCTCACGCCCAGTTCAGCCAACGCGCTCGCCGACTCATTACAGTGATAGCCCTTGTCCGCTACAACTTCCTGAAGAGGTTGCTTCTTCAGGGGAAGATCGCCGAGGTTTTCAGCCACACGAGCCAACGTATCCATCAAGGTCTGGGTGTCGCCTTTGTCCGCCCCTTGCATCGTTACAGCCACCACGGCTCCAGTCTCCATATCCACCGCGTGCTCTGCTTTGTGGGCCAAATGAGTCCGGCCATCCTTCATCTTGGTGATGCGGGCATCTGGATCATGAGGATGTTCCCACTCTTTGTTCGAGCCTTTTTTCGGGCGTTTGCGATCCAGCTTCGCCAAGTCTTCCCGCTGCGGATCCTCAATCCCGGACGCCTTTGCCAATTTAGTCAGGAACTCGTTATACCCTTCACCCGTGTCCCGGCGAACAATGCTGCGCATGGCCGCATTGGCTTCCAGCGTGGTCGCATCCACTCCGATCGTCTTGCCCTTGATCAACCCTTCTTCAGCCAAGACCTTCAGTACCCACTTGAAGACTTCCCCGTGAGTAGCCAGATCCAGCCGGCGGCGAATCACCGACAAACTGGAATGATCTGGTGTCGCTTCGGTCAAGGTGAAGCCCAGAAACTCACGCAGTCCCAACGAATCGGCACAGCGCCAAGCAATCCCCCGTTCAGAGTCGATCCCCTCCATGTAGCCGATCAACAGCATGCGGAAGTAGACTCCCGGCTCAATACCCGGTCGGCCTTTTCCTTCCACATAAAACTTTTCACACAGGCTTTCCACAAAAGGATCGAAGCCTTTCTTCATCAAGATCGTGTTCAGGCGGTTGTAAAACGGATTACCAGGCGCAACAACCACTTGGTTGGCCGCAATCCACAGGTCATTCTGTCGCTCATTCTCTCGTCTTTGCATGGACATATCTTATTGCCCCTCAATGTGTTGCGTCGATTATACGCATCACAACAAGAGGGTGCAATCGAAAAGAATTACATTATGAGTTTTTCAACAGGCTGCTAGCGGTGCCAGTTTTCAACCAACGGCTACAGTCAAGAAATGCGGCTGGAATGTTCGGAGGCGGTTTGCTACACCATGACCATGATTTCGAGGGATGTCATTAAACGATACGTGCGACGACTGGCGAGCGAGGTCAAGCCCTTGAAAATCGTCCTTTTTGGATCCTACGCCTATGAATCCGCTCACGCAGTTTGAATGCACGAAAGTCGGCTTGACGATCTCTTCCTTTTAAGGCATTGTTAATTCAAACACTTATATCGAGTGCTAAAGCGGAGTTGAATCGGTGACACACGTGTTTCGGGCGATGAAAGCGGAGGGAATACTGCCGATACTTGGGAGTTCGCGCAGAACCTTGGGTGCGAAGACCGGGCAACCACCGGATGGTGACATTCCTGTGGGGGCGACCGGCAGAGTCGATCCTCGCACCGGCGGCATGTCAGTCGCCCCCGACGATCCGGTCAACTTGCCACGGCATCGGCGGCCACCGAGTTTGGGCGGGGAGGGCCGCGACCCTGTGTTCCGGTACGCCGTCCAGAGGATTCCCGCGACCTTGACTCTGCGGCGCGAGCAGCACGACCATGCCGTGGTAGAACCTTGTGACGTAAGTTTCTTTAGCGAATATCAAGAGACCATCCACGGAACGCGAAACGATTGGGAGGTGCATCATGTCTGAAGCGCTCGGACGGTATCGCCGACTACAAGAACAACTCTCCTGGATTCGCTGGAAACACATTGGGCACGAATCCGCGGAAGAGGACGCACTTCTTGAGGAAATGGACGGAGCGTGGTGGGGCCTGACTGGTGAGGAACGGCAGAGTATTTCAGCCGAGCCGCCGCGAACCGATCTGGTTCAGGACTCCCGGAACACTTTGGTTTTGGTAGACGTCAACGTCAACGAACACCCTGGCGCGGTGCGGCAACTCGTGGCCGCGTAGGAGAGGTATCGTGTACATCACCGCACATCGTGTGACGACGTCCGACGGCGCGACCACGGGTATCAATTGCTTTCGCCACAAGCATGGATATCTGCTCGGCGTTGATGGTTCCTGGGATAACGCTAAGGTTGACGATATCGCTTACCAGCACCCCGGCAAACTCATCGCCCAGGACATAGGCCTCCCCCCGGGCGGCAATCGCGTTTTGAGTTACCTTGACGTCATTGCCGAGGATGCCACGCCGCCTGACACCATTGTCCGAGTTCTCCAGGCCTACGAATTGCTCATCGGGAGCAAAGATCGCCCGAAGGTCAAGTTTCGTGACTGCGTGATTGTCCGATTCTCTCTCGTACTCGGTCTCACAGGAAAAGAGGGATTGGAGTACCCCACGCTGAGCAACGCAATCGCCAAGCTGATGGCCAGGTGACGAAGAACACCTGCCCACCTGCTGGCGTCTCGTGCGCGACTGGTCTCCCTGCAATCCATGGATGGGCTGCAACAACAACGCCCTCCCGCCAAACTCCAAACAAGAACCGCCCCGGTACCACCCCTCCATCATCCGGAGGCCCCTGTCGCCGCAAAGTTGTTATTTACAGTCTGACCCCGGCCCCCCTGATGACTGCGTAATGGCCCTGGCGCTGGCCAACCACCGGCGTTGGGAGACGGAGAGTTGTGGGAACATGTTGAGGGTAAAAACTCTTCCCGACTTGTGGGTAATAGAAAGACTGGGGGGCCTCATGACAGCACAACCGCATGAGCCTCGCGAATGAAGAAGTTTTTGCAGGTATTCCATTTGAACGGTACCAGCATCTTTGACATGGGTTCGGCTTCGGCATCCAGTATGCTGGTGGTCGCCAGGCCGATATCTTAATAATGTGTTTACAATTAATCTAACTACTAGTATAGATGGCATGTGCATGAAATGACTGTAAGCGTATCGGAATTCATTTGACGAATTATAGCATATGTGCGATAGTGAACATGCGATGAAAAAGCAGTATTTGGCCACGCTGCAGGTGCGTAACTTCATCGCGGAGCAACCAGCGGAGATTCAAATTGAGTACTTGAAGTTGGTCGAACGGGTCGAAAAAGACGGCTATTTGATCGAGCCGTTCGGCGAGAAACTCTTCAACAATCTATTTGAGATGCGCTTACGACGAGGGCGGCAGATTCGGGTTGTGTACTTCTATCATATGGGCAGTCGTGTGATTGGGGTGCATGCTTTTGCGAAGAAGACGCAACAGACTCCGTTGCGTGAGTTGGCGCAGGCACAGCGGGTGCAGCGATTGATTGAGGCTGGCGATTATGACGAAGATAAATAGATTAGCTTGTATGCGTGCGGCTCACGAGGCGCAAGTGGCGGGTATTCGGGCGCAATCAGACTTCCGGCGGGTATCTGACGAGTTTGATGTGGAATACGAAGTGGCGAAGCAGATGCAGGCGGCCCGCAGGGAAGCCGGGCTCTCTCAGGCCGCTCTGGCGCGACGGATGCATACGACTCAGAGTGTGGTGTCAAGGATTGAGTCCGGCGTTAATGTATCCATCGAGACGCTGGTCCGTTTCGCTGAAGCGTGCGGGAGTCGCTTACGTGTGCAGATGGTTCGAGATCCTGAGGGAATTGGTTGATTGTCCTTGATGAAGGAGGCGGAGGAATCAGGCGTGCAGGGTTGGAGCCGGGACGCCCTTCAGGGTGAACCTACATTCCGGTTCTTTACCCCTCATTTATTTGAACGATAACGGGGAGTAGCCGTCGAAGAATCAACCCGTGACATCTTTTGCCGGCAACGTGCTTCCATTGACCCAGGTGCCTTCGACCAGGACTTCGCGACACACAGCCGGAATGCCGTATTCCGAGAGGTTGGTGAAGGCCGTCTCGTGATAGGGCTACACTGGAAAGCTCGAATGGAAACAGGATAAACAGGGAGGACTCACAGTGACCATGCCGGATGTGAAGCCGGCGGACGTTGACACGGCGATCCGCGGCCGACTATGATCCTGAGCCATGAAACCGTCCTTTCTACGATGTCCAATGCTGTTGGTCGTTCTTATCCTGACGACGTGGTTTGTGCCTCTTGCGGATTGGGGGGCTAATGCGACTTCCGTCGTCTTCGGCGTGGTGGCCGACATCCAGTACGGCGACAAAGATTCCGTGGGATCCCGAAACTATCGGAAATCCCTCCAGAAATTACCGGAGTGCGTCGAGGCTTTCAATGCCAGGCCGCTCGACTTTGTCATCGAGCTTGGCGATCTGGTGGATGGTTATGCCGACAATCGAGGGCGTTCGATCCGGGACCTTGACGCCATTCTGCCTCTGCTTGGGAAACTCAGGGCTCCGCTCTACTGTGTGGTGGGTAATCACTGTGTGAAAGTGGGGCGAACTGAACTGCTGAAGCGCCTGAAACTTGAGAAAGCCTGCTATGATTTTTCCCTGCCCAAGGCGCCGGGGTGGCGGTTTATCGTGCTCGACGGCACCGATCCCAAAGAGGGCGAGATCGGACTGGTACAGCAAATCTGGCTGAGGGAGACCCTTCAAAGAGCCCAACAGGAAGGGCAGCGCGTGATCTGCTTTTGCCATTACCCGCTTCTTCATTCTTTTGGGGCTGGCGGCGGAATCAAAAACGTGGAACCCATTGCCGCCATTCTTAAAGACTTCCCCTGCGTCGCGGGATGGTTCTGCGGGCACTATCATCCAGGCGGATACGTTGAAAAAGGGGGGGTCCATTACGTGACTTTCAAGGGGATGATTGAAGCGGGCGGAAACGCCTTTGCGGTAGTCGAATTGACCCCCGGAATGATTCACATCCAGGGATTCGGGGAGGAATCATCCCGTGATCTGGCTGTCACCCCAATCTTGACCGGCGGCCTACGCCGCGAGTGATTCGGCCGTCACTGTGACCAACCTCACTCTTATGAACAGATGGCCTTGGTACCGGTATAGAGCGCGAGTCTCTGGACCGCCTGCTGGTCATGTCCCGACAAGAATATTATGAAACCGATCTCCTGCACCCGCAACAATCCCGTTGACCGGAACCGCTATGTGAATTAGTATAGTGTTATGACTTACCACATTACCATGGTTGAATCCGAAGAAGGGGTCGCGGTCTGGTGCGATGACCTGCCGGGCTGTTGCAGCCAAGGCACTGACCGTCAGGATGCCATCGCCAACATCAAGGATGCCATTCGCGAGTATCGCGAGGTTCAGGAGGATTTGCAGTGTGAGACCAACTCCCGGATCACTCATGAGGAATTGATGGTGTAATCATGATTGTCACGATCCCCCGTCACAACCCCGTCAATGCATTCACGATGGGAAATATCGTGAAGATGGCGGGACTGACTCTCGATCAGTTCAAAGAACTTCTCTGAGCGAAACATGCCTATTTCTGTCCCTTGAGCCTTCAACCCTCTTTGTAGCCGCCGCCGTCCCTGGCGGCATCTTCCTGATGACGGTCCCGGCGGGACGCCGGTTACTACGGGCGTTTCTACCTGTTGCTCTCGCTGCGGCCATATTGCTGTCCTTTGTTATCCTTCATCGAATCGGGGACCGGTTCGACAAGGAACAAAGGAAGGGTGAACAGTAATTGCTAATCTAAGGGCTGACCCTGCGCGCCCCATGCTTCATCTGCGTAACAGTTAAGCTCCCTTGCTTTTGAATTCTGCCGCCTCTCGATATTTCTCAAAATAATTATTTCTTGTGCTTGCTTTATTTCGCCAAGTAGTCTAGTTATATGACTAGAGACACAACGAAAGGAAAAACGCATGGGATTCAAAACGAAAGTACAATTGATCCAACGCCGGGAAAGCCAGCAGTGGTATATCAACTTTCCCTCGGCCTGCGCCCAGATGATGAATTTCCGGAAGGGCGAGGTGGTGGAATGGGAAGTCACGGCCACCGGTGACTTGATGCTGCGGAGGATCGCCCCGGGACGGAAAGCGAAGCATGGCTGAGGCGAGCGGGTGGCAGTGCCTGGACGAAGAGACCCTGCCGCCCCTGGAGAGGCTGCTACCTGACGCTGTCTATCAGGCGCTCCAGGCGGAGATCAAGCGCCAGCGGGCTGCGGTGCCGCCCGCGTCCGGATCGGGAATCGAGCACCTCAACACGATTCCCGCCAACTATGAAGAGGCGCTGAAGAAGGCGACGATCCTGATGGATCGCACCTTGTGCTGGCGTCGCTTGTGCTTTGTGTATGAAGTAGGCGAACGGGAGGCCCGGCACCGTTACCTCGCCATCGCCAAACGCAATGAGGAACTTGAGCGTCGGCATCAAGAAGATCAGCAGACCATTCGCCGCCTGAAACTCCGCCTGAAGTCACTCCTCAAGATACCCGAATCACCCCCGGAGGAGGAGGCCGACCCGGAGGAAGCGGCACCCGAACCGATTCCTCCTGCGCCCCGGAAACGAGGTGCGCCGGTCGGGCATCGCGGGAACACTCGTGGCATTCCCGCGCACATTGATATCGAGGAAACCATCCCCGCTCCACTCCTCTGCCCGGACTGTGGGCACACGCATCTGGTTGGCCTGGAAACCCATGATGACCGGTATATCGAAGATATTCCACCGGTTCTCAAGGAGGTGACACATCGGAAATACCAGCAAGCGTTCTGTCCTCACTGTCAAAGCGTCGTGCATCATCCCGACGCGCTTCATGGGCCGCCGGTTCAAACAGGCCCGCGACTGGCCGCCCACCTCGCCCAACTCCGTACCCGGCTGGGTGTGACCTGTCGGAAACTGGCGGTCTATTCAACCGAGGTCTTGGGCATTTCCCTGACGGCGTCAGGCGTACTGGGCATTCTCAACCGCATGGCTGACAAGATGGAGCCGATCTATGACGGCTTGGCCCATGCGCTCACTGTCCAACGAACCCTGCATGGCGACGAAACCGGCTGGAAAATGGACGGCCAGCGCTGGCAGATGTGGTGTTTTTGCAATGCCTCCATGGCTTTCTTTCATGCTGACAAAAGTCGAGGAAGCAAGGTGGTCATGGGGCTGCTTGGCAAAGACTTTGCGGGCTTACTCCACTGCGATTTCTACGGCGCGTACAACCCTTTTACCAACCTTCAGCGATGCTTCATTCATTTCGCCCGTGATGTCCATGAAGAACAACTGGTTACCCCCGGAAATCCCTTCCTCGATGTCTTGCACGACAAAACCCAGTTCATCATGGATTCAGCCAAAGCCCTCAATCAGGACGCCATCCCTCCAGCCGACATCCAGGCGCTTCATCGCGACATGCACCATGCGCTCGATGACATGATCGCCCTTGCGCCCCCGCCAAGTCGTGCGCTCACGTTGGTCAAACGGCTCCAGAAACATCGCGACAGTCTTCTCAATTTCCTTCAGGTGCCCGGTGCTGAGTTCCATAACAATAGGGCCGAGCGTCAACTTCGCCCTGTCGTCATCTTCCGCAAACTCTCCTTCGGAAATCGCACGGAAGAAGGGGCCTGCCGTTTTTCCATGATGGCTACGGTGATCGAAACCGCCCGCCTTAAAAAACAAAACATCCAAGCGCTCCTCCTGCGCATACGCCACGCACAAGCCGACGACTTCGCCTCTCTTGCCGCTGAACTCCTCAATTCGTCATGAGGGGCCGCGCCGCGCATAATTCCCGGCCAAATTCGGCCTGCGGCAAAAAAGGGAGCTTAACTGTTACATTATGGGGTTTGTCACGGCAAGCCGTGCATACGGGGTACGCGCGTCATGGTCAGCAACATATTAAATTTGTTGGCGCACGGAGCCAGCCTCGATGAAGTGTTGCAGGGGTACCCACAACTCACCCGCGACGACGTATTCGCAGCGTTGGAATATGCCGAAGCCATTGTCCGTGACGAGGACATCCAACCCGCCTTTGCCTGATGCACCTGCTTGCCGATGAGAATATTCAGAAGCCGACTGTTCGGTTCCTCCAGGCCCGGGGCTGGGACATCCTGTGGATTCCCGAAGAAGGATTGGCTGGCGCCGACGACGCATGTGTTTTGAAACACGCGCAAAATGGTCGTCGGGTATTGCTGACCTACAATGCTGATTTTGTGGATGTGCGCGCCCTTGCCGCCTCTCACAACAGTGGTATCATCCGCCTACGCTTCAGCAATTAATGTCAGGATTTCGTTCATCCCCGTCTTCTGGCGGCGCTCGAACAAGTCCGCCATGAGGATCTTAGTGACACCCTGGTGACGATCACCGACGACCGCATCCGTGTGCGTAAAACGCATAACGCATGACTGACGCTGCGTTATGTGATGAAGGCGGGAAAGATCGTTGATCTCACGCAGAACATAACGGTGAACGCCGGCGAAGCACCGATGGCGGTGCGCGAAGGCCAGGCCGCCTACGGAATCGCACAATCGATCAGGGGCACACTCTCTGTCCGCTCTGGCCACCAGAAATGACTCACCTTGATAATCAACGGGGTACAAACAGGTCACCTATCCCTGTCCGCCCCTGTCGTCTCGACTCGAGTGCCCTTAGCGAAATACGATTCCGCTGAAAAACCCTGACGCCCTTTGATCCAGCCAGCTTGGTCTTTTTCTACTTTCGCCGCAATCTTTTCTTCCTCGCTGGCGACCGCCCCTCTGGAACCGGTGTGGG
>Ga0118677_10009467_pt1 | contig 15203 bp, 17 predicted proteins | sample AliMusrvi5mmetaG_FD_86154 | JGI IMG/M metagenome (GOLD analysis project Ga0118677, IMG submission 86154)
TCTATAAAATAACGCGCCAATCAGCTATAACTACTTACTACTCACTACTCACCTTTTACTACAGACAATCCCCTACTTCACCACCGCCACATGTAGCCGCTTATCGAGCCAGCGCCAGGCGCGGCGGTCGAATTCGGCGGACCAGTCGTGCGCCATGCCGGGCAGCGGGACGAGGGTTTTCTCTGTGGAACCCAGGCGCGTGAAGACCGGGAAGACGCCGGTGGGCGGGGAGACGCCGTCCAGCAAGCCGGCATTCATGAAGACGGGGCAGTGCACGTCCGGGGCGAAGTTCATGATGTCGTAATACGGCACGCAGCGCGATTCGTCGGAATCCGGTAACACCGGGGGCAGATCGCTGCCCATGCCGTCATCCACCGGGGGCTTGGCCAGGTTGGCGGCATTCGCCCAACGGACATAGGCCAGATTGCCGTAGTGCGGGATGGCCGGCACGATGGCGGCCACGCGCGGCTCCAGCGCGGCGGTGATCACCGCGGTGCGGCCCCCCTGGCTGCCGCCGACCACCACGATGCGCGTGGGATCGACATCGGGCCGGGAGGCCAGGTAGTTAAATGCCTGTACGCAGTGCAGGTACACCTTGTAGAAATAATACGCCTCGGTGGGCGCGTAGACCACGCCGGGATCGTAGTAGCCGGGCATGTCGGGAAACGTCGCCAGGTCCACATCCTGCCCGGCCCCGTCCTTCCTGAAGAACCGGAAGCCGGGGTGGAACCGGCGAACCTCTGCTTCCAGGGCCGGGCGATTCCTGGGCGTCACTTCGGGCAGCCACTGGAGCGCCTGGATGTAGGGTTGCCGGGAAAGGACCGGGTTCACGAAAGCATCGAAGTCCTTTCGGGTGACCTTGTCGCTGGCCTCGAAGAAGGCGCGCAGGAGCCGGGTGGTCTCAAAGCCCGTCTCGAAGCCGTGAATGACATTTTCCGCCCGCTCCAGGGCGACGGCCTTGAACTGGACCTCCACCTGCCGACGGTGCGTGTCCCGGGTGAGGAAGAAGGCGGCCAGGGAGACCGTCACGCCCACCAGCAGCACGGCAGGGGCGCCCAGGCGTCCCCGGAGGGGAAGACGGCTGGTCGGTCCGGTCCATGCTGGCATCAGGGTGTCCGGGGCTGGGAAGGAATGAAATCATGCTCGCAGAGGGATCAGGCCATAGGAACCCCCCGCACCGGTTCATCGTCACCTCCGGACCTGTGGGAGAATTCCTGGGGATCCCGGGATCCTCAGGAGGTGTCGATTGAATCGCAATATCATGTTCGCCCTGGTCGGAGGACTCGCCGCCGGATTCCTCGCGGGATACTTCGTCTTCGGTGGCGGATCCAGGGATGCCGCCCCGCCCGCAGCGGCCACCGCCGCCCCCATCATGCCGGCGCCCTCCCTGGGTGGCGCCCTGCCCGGAGCCACGCCGGGCAGCATGCCCAGCACGCCCTTCATGCCGCCCAGCTTCTTCATCTGGTTCAGCTGCGATTTCAGGTCGTTCATGTCGAACTGACCCTTTTTTATTTTGGCGGCGATCTTCTCCGCTTCTTCCTTGTCCAGCGTCTCGGACGCCTTCTCGACCAGCGACACGACATCGCCCATGTCCAGAATGCGGCTGGCGACGCGCGCGGGATGGAAGGGTTCCAGCGCGTCCAGCTTTTCGCCGGCGCCCAGGAACTTGATCGGCGCGCCGGTGACGGCGCGCATCGACAGCGCCGCGCCGCCGCGGCCATCGCCATCGACGCGGGTCAGGATGATGCCAGTGACTTGCAGGCGGTCGTTGAAGGACTTGGCGATGTTCACCGCGTCCTGACCGGTCAGCGCATCGGCGACCAGCAATGTTTCATGGGGATTGACCAGCGCCTTGACGGCGGCGACTTCGGCCATGAGCTGGTCGTCGACATGCTGGCGGCCGGCGGTGTCCAGGATCAGTGCGTCATAGCCGCCGACCTTGGCGCTCGCCAGCGCCCGCTTGGCGATGTCCAGCGGTCCTTGGCCGGGCATGATCGGCAAGGTGGCGATGCCGGCCTGTTCGCCCAGCACGCGCAGCTGCTCCATGGCGGCGGGACGGGTGGTGTCCAGCGAGGCCATCAGCACGCGCTTCTTTTCGCGCGTCTGCAGCAGCAGGCCCAGTTTCGCAGAGGTTGTGGTCTTGCCCGAGCCCTGCAAGCCGACCATCAGGATCGGAGCCGGCGGCGAGCCGATGTTCAGGGCGGCATTTTCCTGGCCCAAGGTCTCGACCAGAACGTCATGGACGATCTTGATGACCTGCTGGCCCGGCTGCACCGAGCGGATGACGCTTTCGCCGATGGCGCGCGGGCGCACCTTGGCGATGAAGTCGTTCACCACCGACAAGGCGACGTCCGCCTCGATCAGGGCGGTGCGCACTTCGCCCAACGCGGCATCGACATCGGCTTCGCTGAGGGCGCCGCGCCCGCGAAGCTTGTCAAAGACGCCCGTCAGGCGGGACTGTAAGGACTCAAACAAACCGTCAACTCCAAGCAGTTACGCCCCAGGGGGCGCACCTGCGCTGCCTGGGGTCGATCCCCCGCGCCAGGCGGGGGACCGGAAAAGCTGTGCTTTCCCGGAAGTGGCGGGGTTTTAGGCCTTCAGGGCCCGCCCCGTCAACCGGACCGATACCGTACCAAAGAAGGGTTGGCGCGGACGCCGCCCCAAGGCGTAAGTTCCCGGAAACCCGCGAGAATCGCAAGTTTTGAAAATGTCTGACAATTCCTCATCCCACGATTTCCAGACCGACCTGGACGCCATTGCCGCCATTCCGGGCATTGCCGCCATCCTGGAAGTGGTCTGCCGCACCACCGGCATGGGCTTTGCGGCCGTGGCGCGGGTGACCGACGACCGCTGGGTGTGCTGCGCCGTCAAGGACGACATCGCCTTTGGCATGACACCAGGCAGCGAGCTGAAGGTTGAGACCACCATCTGTGACGAAATCCGCAGCAGCGGGGAGCGGGTGGTGATCGATCATGTCGCCAAGGACACGCAGTTCTGCGGTCATCACACCCCGGCCATGTATGGCTTCCAGAGCTACATCTCCCAGCCCATCACCCTGCCGGATGGAAAATTCTTCGGCACGCTCTGCGCCATCGATCCCAAGCCCAACACCCTGAACACGCCCGCCGTGACCGGCATGTTCAAGCTGTTCGCCGATCTGATCGGGCTGCAGCTGGACACCCATATCCATCTGGCCCAGATGGAGAAGGAAAATCAGCAGCTCCGCCACCAGTTCCGCGGCGGACTCGGCCACGACATGCGCAACACATTGGCGGCGATGGAAGCGGGGGCGCGCCTTCTGGAGCGCACGCCGCTGAGCGACCGCGCCGCCCTGATCGTGCGCGAGATGCAGAACAGCGCGCGCAAACTGTCCCAGCAGGTCGCCGATGCCATGAAGGCGCAAGGCTAGAGGCCGTTGACAGGCGGTGGTGCTGCTTCGATGCTCCGGTCAAAAGAACCGGAGGGAAGCATGTCTCACCTGAATCGCCGCCTGATGCTGGCGGGCGCCGCCGCCAGCGTACCCGTGCTCGCCAACGCGCAAGCGCCCAAGGCGCTTCTGGGCACGCCGCGCTCGGTGATCACCGAGCCGCCGCGCGACTATTCTCCCGGCGCGCCGCCCGCCTTCTCGCCCGATCCCGACGTCATCAAGGTCGAACCCGCTTTCAACGGTCTTCTGATCGGGCAGGAAGTGATCCGCCGCCTCTATACCGGCCTGCACCTTGCCGAGGGCCCGGCCTGGTCGTCGCTGGGCCAGTACGCCATCTTCAGCGACGTCAAGAACGACACGCTCTATCGCTACATCTGGGAGAATGGCGAGATCACGATCTTCCGCCGCCCCTCCTTCTCCACCAACGGCAACAGCTTCGATCATCAGGGCCGCCAGCTTTCCACCCAGGATTTCTTCCGCCGCGTGGTGCGCTGGGAAGCCGATGGTGCGATGACGGTGCTGGCCGACAGCTATGACGGCAAGCCGCTCAACTCGCCCAATGATCTGGCGCCGCACAAGGACGGCAGCATCTGGTTCACCGATCCGCAGTTCGGCGGCAATCTGGCTGAAGGCCATCCCGACCAGGGCGACGGGCCGATGAATGGCGGCGGCACGCGCGATCCCTCCATCGGCAACACCGGCGTGGGCATTCAGAAAGCGGGCAGCATGCACCAGCAGCTGCCGATGAATGTCTATCGCATCGATCCCGGCGGCCGGGTGGACATCGCCGTGCCATTCGAAGCGGGCAAGGCGCCCAACGGCATCTGCTTCTCGCCCGATTACACCAAGGTCTATGTCATCCGCGGCGGCGGCATCACGGTGGGCGACATTGTCGGCACCAAGGTCACCAATTTGCGCGTCTTCACCGACTGCATGGTGGACGGGGTGCGCTGCGGTCCCGACGGCATGCGCGCCGACCGCGCCGGCAATATCTGGGCAAGCTCGGCCGCGCCGCTGGGCTATGGCGGGGTGACGGTGTGGAATCCGGACGGCAAATTGATCGGCCGCATCCGCTTGCCGGAAGGCTGCGCCAATCTGTGCTTTGCCGGGCCCAAGCGCGACCACCTGTTCATGACCGCGACCCAGTCGATCTACATGCTGCGGGTCAATATTCAGGGGGCTGCGCCCGGTTGACAGGCCCGCTTCCGCGGGTTCCCCTTCCTCCCAGAACAACAAACGCTGGGAGAGATTCATGACTTTCAATTTGACGCGCCGCGGCATGCTGGCCGGCGCCGCAGCATCGGTGCCGACTTTGGTCAACGCGCAGGGCAAGCCGGTGTTCGCGCCGTCCAGCTCCATCCTCAACGGGCGCACGTATGGCGAGGGCGCGCCGCCCAACACCTATCCCGATCCCGACATCATCCTGATGGACCCCAGCGCCAACGACGTCTTCATCGGCCACAGCTCCATCAAGCGCGTCAAGACCGGCTTCCAATGGGCGGAAGGTCCGGCGTGGAGCGCCGAAGGCCAGTATGTGGTGTTCTCCGACGTCTCCGCCGATATCCAGTATCGCTATATCTGGGAGACCGGCGAGATCACCGAATTCCGCCGCCAGTCCTTCAACTCCAACGGCAACACCTTCGACTTCCAGGGCCGCCAGATCAGCGCGCAGCATTACCTGCGCCGCGTGGTGCGCTGGGAGCATGACGGCTCGATGACCGTCATCGCCGACAATTACAACGGCCAGCCGCTGAATTCCCCCAACGACATCGCGCCCCACAAGGATGGCTCGATCTGGTTCACCGATCCCTATTACGGCGCGCAACTGGCCGAAGGTCATCCCGATCCGGGCATCAGCGTGATGAACCCCAAGGGCCTGTACAATGACGCACCGGGCAATGGCAGCGCCGGCATCATCGGATCGCGCAAGCAGGTGCGTCCGCCTTGCGTCTATCGCTGGGACCCCAGCGGCAGGCTGGATGTGATCGTCGAAGGCAAGCCCGGCCTGGTGCCCAACGGCATCGCCTTCTCGCCGGATTATTCCAAGGTCTATTTCGTCTGGGGCACCGGCATCGACGTGGCCGACGTGGTGGGCACCAAGATCGCCAACCAGCGCCGCTTCACCGATTGCGACGTGGACGGCGTGCATTGCGGCCCCGACGGCCACCGCGTGGACGTGGCGGGCAATGTCTGGTCCGGCTCGACCTCGGTCCCTGGCTATATGGGCGTCACGGTGTGGAACCCGGCCGGCAAGTGCATCGGCCGCATCCGCCTGCCCGAGACCTGCGCCAATGTCAGCTTCTGCGGCCCCAAGCGCGACTGGCTGTGGATGTGCGCTTCCCAGTCCGTCTATCTGGTCCGCCTGGGCATTCAGGGCGCCGCGCCGGGCTGAGGCAGAGCAGGCCTGCGGAAACGTCCGTTTACTGACGGGCAACGGGGCCTTAGGGTGGCAGCCAGAAGTTCCCACCCGAAAGTTCCCCATGCCCAAACTGCCCGAAATGACCGCCGCCGCCATCAAGAGCCGCGAAGCCCTGACCAAGATCTACAAGGCTTCCAAGCCCAAGGAAGCCCCCGCCGCGCCGCCCAAGCCGCGCATCGCCAAGGGCCGCTAGGCCCCATTGAAAAAGGGTCGCTAAAACAAAAAAGCCCGCCTTCCGGCGGGCTTTTTCTTTTCAGGCTGCTCCGAAGACTACTTCAGGCTGGTCTGTACCGTGTCGAAGCTGGTGGAGAGCTTGGAGCCCACCGCCGACACGCCGCTGATGATAGCCACGGCGATCAGGGCGGCGATCAGGCCATATTCGATGGCCGTCGCGCCGCTATTATCGCGGAGCAGTTTCTTGAACATCTTGCGCATTTGGTTGCCTCAAAATGGGACAGCCGGGATTTAGCGCAAGCGATCGAAGATGCGGACGATTACTTGCGAACGCGCTTAACGGACATCGTTAAAGTAACGAGTGTTAATTCGTGCGGATCGGCTTGCCCGATACGCGCCTATCCTTGAAGCCCGAGCTTCTGTGCGAAGTAGACAAAGCTCAGCGCGAACATCTCCGCATATTGGCGATGATCGGCGGCGGCGGCATGACCGCCATCGGTGTTCTCGTAGAACATCACCTGGTGGCCCTGCTCCAGCATCCGCGCCGCCATCTTGCGGGCATGCACCGGCGTCACCCGGTCGTCGCTGGTGGCGGTGACAAAAAACACCGGCGGGTATTTCACGCCCTTTTTGACATTCTGGTATGGCGAGTAGGTGAGGATGTAATCGCGCTCAGCCGGGATGGCGGGATCACCATACTCGGCCACCCAGCTCGCGCCGGCGCCGATATGGGTATAGGCGATCATGTCGATCAGCGGCACCTGGCAGACCACGGCGCCGAACAGTCCGGGCCGCTGCACCATCACGGTGGAGACGAGCAGCCCACCATTGGAGCCGCCCATGATGCCAAGCTGTTTGGTCGTGGTCAGGCCGCGCTTGACCAGATCGGCGGCCACGGCCTCGAAATCATCATAGGCATGCTGGCGCTTGTTCTTCAGCGCCGCGTCATGCCAGGCAGGCCCGAACTCGCCGCCGCCGCGGATATTGGCCACCACATAGATGCCGCCATAGGCCAGCCACAGCCGCCCCATATTGGCGCTGTAGCCCGGTGTCAGCGACACCTCGAAGCCGCCATAGCCATACAGCACGGTGGGCGCGGGACCGTGCAGGGTCTTGGGCCTTGTGACGAAATAAGGGATTTTGGTGCCGTCCTTGCTGACGGCCTCGAACTGCTCACTGACAAGGTTCGACGCGTCGAAGCGCGCCGGCAGCGACTTGATGGCTTTGGGGTGATCGGTGCCGTCATCGAAATAATGGGTGGGCGGGGTCAGATAGTTCTGGAAGCTGAACAGCGCGTCGGGGCCAAAATCATTGGTCGAGACGATGTCGGCGGCGCCCTGCCCCGGCAGTGGCAGAAGCTTGTCGCTCCACCCCTTTCCGTTGGTGGTAAAGACATGCACCGACCCGATCACATTGTCGGTGATGGCGGCATAGACCTTGTCGCGTCCGATGCCGACGCTTTCGATGCTCTGGCGCGGGCCCGGCGCGAAAATCACCTGGGGCGGGGCGCCGTCGCGGAACGCCACCAGCGCGCCTTTGGGCAGCTTGACGCCGCCGGTCTCAAACGGCTGGCGCAAGGTGGCCAGCCAGGCGCCGTCGAACAGCCCCTTCACATCGGCGGAGCGCGGCAGCGGCAACTGCTTCACGCTGTCGCCCGAGAGCAGGAAATAATCGCTTTCAAAGAAGTTCACTGCCCGGATCACCAGGCCGGCATTGCCCTGTTTGCTGTGGAAGGTCGCGGGCGCGGCCAACACGTCTTCGACCTGGCTTTCGTAAAGTATCTTGGAGTCCGCCAGCGGGACCCCACGCTTCCACAGTTTGACGATGCGGGCATAGCCGGACTTGGTTTCGCCGTCCTTGGCGGTGGCGAACAGCACCGTGTTGTCATCCAGGTACGCGGCATCGATCTTGGCTTCGGGCAAGGCAAAGCCGTCATCGGCCAGTCTCTTCGCCTTCAGGTCATATTCACGCACCACCACGGCATCGCCGCCGCCGCGCGACAGCCGCAGCAAACAGCGCACCTCGCCCGGCGAACATTCGGCGCCCTTGAACACCCAGTTTTCCTTCTGGTCCCTGGCCAACGCATCCACATCCAGCAGCACCTCCCATTTGGGATCACTGTTCTGGTAATCGGCGATGGTCGTGCGCCGCCACAGGCCCTTGGGGTTGGCGGCGTCCTGCCAGAAATTATAGACAAAGCCGTGGCTGAGCCCGCCGGTGGGAATCCGGTCGGTGGCGTCCAGCACCTGCATGAGGGAATCGTAATTCTTCTGATAGCGCGGATCGGCCTTCAGCGGCCCCAGCGCCTTGGCATTTTCGTCCTTGACCCAGGCCAGCGGCTTTTCGCCATGCACATCTTCCAGCCAGGCATACGGATCGTCGGTCAAGGCAAAGGCTCCTGAAGCAAGGATGAGAAGCGGAGCGATCAGGCCGATGAGGATGCGCATGGCAGTTCCGCGAGTTTGTCGCGCCAGCTTGGGAATTTTAGGCCCCCAAGTCCATAGAAAAGCCCCTTCCGGATCACTATAACGCCTTCATGACTGCTTTCGTGAAAATGCACGGCCTGGGCAATGATTTCGTGGTGTTCGACGCGCGCGACGCCGCCGTCAACCTGAACGCGATGCAGGCCAAGGCCGTGGCGAACCGCCATTTCGGCGTGGGCTGCGACACGGTGGTGGTGATCCGCCCCGGCGGCGCCCAGGCCGATGCCAGCGTGCTGTTCTACAATGCCGACGGATCGGAATCCGAAAGCTGCTACAACGCCACCCGCTGTGTCGCGCGGCTGCTGCTGGATGAGCGCGGATTGGCGCGGGTCAAGCTGACGACCAAGGGCGGACTTCTGATCTGCAGCGATGCCGGCAAGGGATCGGTCACGGTGGATGTGGGCGAACCGCGGCTGGACTGGAAACAGATCCCGCTGGCCCAGGAAACCGACACCAGCAATTTCCTCATCGAAGTGGGCGGCTCCAGTGTACCCGCCAGCGCCGCCTCGATGGGCAATCCCCATTGCGTGCTGTTCGTGCCCGACGCCATCGCCGCGCCCATCACCATGCTGGGCCCAAAAATCGAAACCCTGCCCTTGTTTCCCAACCGCACCAATGTCGAATTCGCCCAGGTGCTGGATCCGGGCAAAATCCGCATGCGGGTGTGGGAGCGCGGCGTGGGCGTGACCCTGGCCTGCGGCACCGGCGCCTGCGCCACCGCCGTATCGGCGATCCGGCGCGGCCTGACGGGCCGCAAGGTGGAAGTGATCCTGGACGGCGGCTCACTCCTGATCGAATGGCGCGAGAGCGACGGCCATGTGCTGATGACCGGGCCCACCGCCGAACCATTTCGCGGCCGGCTGGACCTGAACAAGCTTCAAGGCAAGCCATGACCCTGGAGGTCGTGACGTTCGGCTGCCGCCTCAATGCCTATGAGAGCAAGGCGATCAGGGATCGCGCCCGCGAGGCCCAGTTGCGGGACACGGTGGTGGTCAATACCTGCGCCGTCACCGCCGAAGCGGTGCGCCAGTCGCGCCAGGCCATCCGCAAATTGAAGCGCGAGCAACCGGGCCGCCGCATCATCGTCACCGGCTGCGCCGCGCAAACCGAGCCCCAGACCTATGCCGCCATGCCCGAAGTGGACCGGGTGCTGGGCAATGCCGAAAAGCTGACCGCGGAAAGCTATGCCGGCTTTGACGAAAAAATCCGCGTCGCCGACATCATGGGCCTGCGCGAAAATGCGTCCCCGATGGTGGATCATTTCGAGGGCAAGACCCGCGCCTTTCTGTCGGTGCAGAATGGCTGCGATCACCGCTGCACCTTCTGCATCATTCCCTATGGCCGGGGCCCCTCGCGCAGCGTGCCAATGGGCGCGGTGGTGGCCCAGGCCCGCCGGGTGGTGGAACAGGGCTTTGCCGAGATCGTGCTGACCGGGGTGGACCTCACCTCCTATGGCGAGGGCCTCCCGGGCACACCCGGGCTGGGGACATTGGTGCGCAAGATCCTCAAACTGGTGCCGGAGCTGAAGCGGCTGCGGCTTTCCTCCATCGACAGCATCGAGGCCGATGAGAGCTTGATGCGCGCCATCGCCGAAGAAGAGCGGCTGATGCCCCATTTCCATCTGTCGGCCCAGTCGGGCGATGACATGATCCTCAAGCGCATGAAGCGCCGCCACGCCAGAGCCGACACCATCGCTTTCTGCAACGACGTGCGTCGCCATAGACCCGATGCCGCCTTCAGCGCCGACCTGATCGCGGGCTTCCCCACCGAGGATGACGCGATGTTCGAAAACAGCCTGGCGCTGGTGGACGATGCCGGCCTGTCGCAACTGCATGTCTTCGGCTTTTCGCCGCGCGCCGGTACGCCGGCCGCCCGGATGCCCCAGCTGCCCCGCCCCCTGGTCAAGGAACGCGCCGCCCGGCTGCGCGACAAGGGCGAGGCGGCGCGCGCGGCACGGCTGGACGGCATGAAGGGCTCGCGCCACACCATATTGATGGAGCGCGGCGGGATGGGACGCACCCCCTGCTTCACGCCGGTAAAGTTCGATGCGCCCTACGGCAGTTTCCTCCCCCTGACCATCACCGGCCGCAGCGGCGCACATCTTGTGGGCGCCCAGCTGTGAGAACATTTGGCGAAGCGCCGCCGCCGCCCACCTTCTTCGACCGCCTCAAGACGGGCCTGTCCAAGACCGGGCTGGGCGATATCCTGACCAAGAAGAAGCTGGACGCCGCAGCCGTGGCCGAGCTGGAAGAAGCCCTGATCCGCACTGATATGGGCGCGGCCCAGTCCGCGAAGATCGCCGCTGCCGTGGCGAAGAACCGCTATGACGCCGAAATCTCCGGCGCCGAGCTGAAGTCGGTGCTGGCGGGCGAGATCGCCGCCCTGCTCACCCCCATTCAGCAGCCGCTGCGGGTGGAGGACGACAAGAAGCCCTTCGTCATCCTGGTGGCGGGGGTCAACGGCACCGGCAAGACCACCACCATCGGCAAGCTGGCCAAGCGGCTGGCCGAGGAAGGGGCCAAAGTCACCCTGGCCGCCGGCGACACCTTCCGCGCCGCCGCCATCGCGCAGCTGCGGGTTTGGGCCGACCGGGCGCGGGCCGAATTCGTCGCCACCAAGCCCGGCGGCGACGCCGCGGGTCTTGCTTTCGAGGCGCTGGAAAAGGCGCGCGCCAATGGCAGCGACATATTGTTGATCGACACAGCGGGCCGGCTGCAGAACAAGACCGGCCTGATGGCGGAACTGGAAAAAATCGCCCGTGTCATCAAGAAACTGGACCCGTCCGCCCCCCATGCGGTGCTGCTGGTGCTGGATGCCACCACCGGCCAGAACGCCATCAGCCAAGTGGAAGCTTTCTCGGCCTCGGTGCCGGTGACCGGGCTGGTCATGACCAAGCTGGACGGCACCGCCAAGGGCGGCATCCTGGTGGCTCTGGCGGGGCGCTTCGGCCTGCCGGTGCATTATATCGGGGTGGGCGAAGGCGAGGACGATTTGCAGCCCTTTGTCGCCGCCGACTTTGCCCGCGCCCTGGTAGGAATTGACGCATGAACCCGCAGATCCGCCGCCTGATCCTGGATTTCGGGCCACTGCCCCTGTTCTTCGTCGTCTTCCATTACTGGGGTATCTTCACGGCCACCGCCGTTCTGATACCGGCGGTGCTGGCGGCGCTGGCAATAGGCTATGCGCTGGAAAGACGCCTGTCGGTGATGCCGATCTTCACCGCCATTGTGGTGATGATCTTCGGCGGACTGACGCTGTATCTGAAGAACGACATCTTCATCAAGATGAAGCCCACCGCGCTCTACGGATTCTTCGGCGCGGTGCTGCTCGGCGGACTGCGCTTCAACCGTCTCTACATCAAATATGTCTTCGCCCAGGCCTTCGAGCTGGATGAGCTGGGCTGGAAGAAGCTGCAGCTGCGCTGGGGTATCTTCTGCCTGTGCCTGGCGGTGCTGAACGAGGCGGTGTGGCGCTCCACCACCACTGCGACATGGGTGTCGTTCAAGGTCTGGGCCATACTGCCCTTGATCTTCCTGTTCGCGCTCGCACAGACCCCGCTGGTGATAAAACATCAGGCACCTGACGCGGACGGCGGCGCGGATGGCGGCAAAAACGCGCAACAATGATGCGCCCCCGCGGACGAACGCGGACTATCTTCTTGGAGACATTGGAAGATGATGTATGGCCCGCGCGGCCGGGCACATACCATTCATTGTGCCCGTGCGGCACAAATCCCCGCACATGAACGGTGCAATACGTACGGGGCGAAGTCCGGATCACATCGCACGCAGTTTGCAAAGATCATCAATTGAAAATTTGCGGATAGACATGGGCGCGCAAAACCGTTTTAACTCGCCTCCCGGACTGCAGCGCCGCATCGTGTAACCCGAAAACGGGACGTGAGATGGCAGCGCACCGTGGAGCGAGATTAGGGGTTGATCGATGATGAAGGGGCAGCGCAGACCGGGAAATGGCTTTGACCTTTCCGAAGCGCCCTCTCACCTGATCCGTCGCTGCCAGCAATTCTATGGCGACCTTTACGCGCGCGAAGCCGGGGCTAAGGAACTGACCAAGCAGCAGTTCACGCTTTTGTGTGCGCTGGAACAGAATGACGGCGTCAGCCAGACCGCGTTGGTGGAGATCACCGGCATCGATCGCTCCACGCTTGCGGAGATGGTGCGCCGGATGCTGGAAAAAGGTCTGCTGTCGCGCGAGCGCACGGAAGAAGACCAGCGCGCCAATGCCGTGGCCATCAGCCCGTCGGGCCGCAAGGCCCTGCGCGGCGCCCGTAATGCCGCCGACCGGGCCGAACGCGCCCTGCTGGAGGCCCTGCCCCAGCCGGAACGCCAGAAATTCGTGAAAGCCCTGTCCCAGATCGCCCAGGCTGCCGAGCAGCTCGGCGGCGATGGCGTCCGCCCGGCCCGCCGCAATGTGCGGCGGCGTAAAATCGGCGGGTGAGGAGCGGTCCGCCGCATCTTGCGGCGGACGAGATGGTCCAGTGGACCATTTCGAGCGACGAACGCCCGGAGCGTAAGCGAAGGGCCGGAGAGCTGCCTAAGACAAGCTCCCTAAAACCTAAATCCCTAGACCGTGATGTCGATGTGCTGGCCCAAGCGGCCGGACGGCTGCGCTTGCGCGGGCTGCTGTGCCGCTTGCGGCGCGGCGGTCTGTTTCAGCGGCAGGGCCGAAAAACTCTGGGCGACCCCGCTGGTCTTTTCCAATGCGGCGGCGAAATTGGTCTGCGGGGGCGCCTGGGGCACCTGCAGCCGGGCACGCGCCTCGCGGGCGGCCTGCTGGGCGGCAATAAGGGTGGCGCTGACTTGCATGGAGCCACCCTGTCAAAACAGGGTTAGCAAAAGGTTACGGCCTACCTCAGGGATCAGCCGTCAGGGGTTCGCCTGGGCGGCCTTGATGGCGGGGACGATCTCCCGCGCCAGGGCGGCATCGCTGAGCGGCCCGACATATTTCAGCCGGATGATGCCGCGCCCGTCCACCACATAGGTCTCCGGCACGCCATAGACGCCCCATTCGATGGAGGCACGGCCATCATCATCGCGGGCGATCTTGGCAAAGGGATTGCCGACCTCGTTCAGGAAAGCGCGGGTGGCCTCGGGCTTGTCTTTTTGCGTCAGCCCGTACAGCGCCACCCCCGGCATGCGGCTCAGGGTGGCGAGCTGGCCGGTCTCGGTGCGGCAGGGCGCGCACCAGGAGGCAAAGACATTGATCACGCTGACATGGCCGCCCGCTAGGTCCTGCGGCGTGAAGGCGGCGCTCTGTGTGTCCAGGCCCGGCAATGTGAGACGCGGCGCCGGCTTGTTCAGCAGGGCCGAGGGCACCAGGTCCGGCGCCGGCGACCACAGGCTGCGGAACAGGAAGAAGGCCAGCACCGCGAAGGCGGCGGCCGGCGCGATGAACACCCAGCGCTTCATTTCTGTTCCAGCTTGGCCAGAGCCGCCTTGGCCTTGTACCAGCCGATCACGGTCCACAAAGTGATGCCGATCAAACCCGCCGCCGAGATGGCATAGGACGGCCAAATATACATGCCATAGGGGCCCAGATCGAAGTTCATGCCGCGCTCCTTTGCATCAGGGTGCGGGCGCGGCGCTCCAGGATGACCGTGCGAATGCGCAACATCCACAGCGACGCGAACAGCAGCGCATAACCCAGCATCATGATCAGCAACGGCGCCAAGAAGACGGGGGCCAACTTTCCGCTCACGATGCTTTCGCCCTGGTGCAGGCTACTCCACCATTCCACCGAGAATTTGATGATGGGAATATTGACCGCGCCAACCAGCGCCAGCATGGCGGCGGCACGGGCGGCGCGCACTTCATCCTCGATGGCATTCCACAGCGCCATGTAGCCGATGTACAGGAACAGCAGCAGCAGGAAGCTGGTCAGGCGTGGATCCCAGGCCCAAAAAGTGCCCCACATCGGCCTACCCCACAGCGCGCCGGTAATCATGCCCAGCACGGTGAACATTGCGCCAAGGGGAGCGGCGGCGCGGCCCGCGATATCGGACAAGGGATGACGCCACACGATCGACAACAGGGAACAGACCACGATGGCGCCATAAGCCAGCTCGGCCACGGTGACTGCGGGGACATGAATAAACATGATCAGGACGGTGCGTCCCTGCTGGTAATCGGGCGGCGCGGTAAAGCCCAGATAGAGGCCGACGCCCAGGCATAGCGCCGTGGCCACGGCCGTGATGGGCAGCAGCACATTCGACAGCCGCATGAAATTGTGCGGGTTGGCGTAACGGAAAAGCCAGATCATCTAGCCACCCAGGTTCAGGCGGACGCTGGCCGCCGCCGCAAAGGGACTTAGCAGCACCGCGCCCGCGGAAAAAGCCGCCAAAAGGCCCAGCGCACCGCCGGAGGCCAGCCGGTCCAGGGTCAGGGACACCGCGCCCGCCCCGAAAATCACCGCCGGCGACAGAAGCGGCAGTATGATCAGGGGCAGGATCAGCCCGCCGCGCTTGAGCGACAGGGTCAGGCTGGCGCCGATGGCGCCGACGGCGCTGACCGCCGGGGTACCCAGCAGGAGCGACAGGAACAGGGTCAGGGTGGCAGCCGGCGGCAAATTGAACAGCAGCGCCAGCAGCGGCGACAGAAGGGTGAGGGCCGCGCCGGTGGACAGCCAGTGCGCCAGCATCTTGGCCAGGGCGGTCAGTTCCAGCGGCAGCGGCGACAGGGAG
>Ga0118677_10009469_pt1 | contig 15199 bp, 13 predicted proteins | sample AliMusrvi5mmetaG_FD_86154 | JGI IMG/M metagenome (GOLD analysis project Ga0118677, IMG submission 86154)
CATCGGTATAGGTGGTCCAGGAGGAGGTATATCGTCCGGTCTTGGGCGATTTACTTTCAGCTCAGTAGTTATCAAAATGGGGTTTGCCGTCAGAATCAGATAGATCAGGAGCTGGAATATCACGTCGCACATAGCCGTCATGTTAATCTCCTGAACCGGATAGTTTCTTCGCTCTCCATGTAGTTTTATCATCGAGCGCCTCCTGTGTTGTATCTCTTAACCAGTAGACGCATGCAGGAATAAACTCCTTAGTAATCTCTGGAATAACGTTGGTTTATATTCTTAGTTTTACCCTAAGAAAATTGGCATCAGGTTCGTTATAGGCAGGAAGGCGGGAAATTCAGAGAACCTTACCCCTCACCTCCAAGGGGAGAGGAAGGGGATGGAACGGAAATTGTTTCTCCCTCCAGGGGAGGACTAATGGCGTAAAGCACGCCATGGAGGTGAGGGTGTAATAGAACCAGACATCTTGGCAAGGACAGGCTTGCAGGAACACACGTTATTTCGGAGTGACTTTTATTTCGATGTCGCCTGAATCTACCTTTTTCTCTTCGCCTTCCACTGTCGGCGGCTTGAAGGTAGGCAGATAGCGATAATAAACTTCGAGCTGAAGCGTACACAGGCATGTGTCCATTACAGGTCCGTCTGTATGGCCTGGCATAGGAGGATTCCCCGGGGGCTCCCACCAACCTATGTCAAATTTTCTCCCCCTTGTTCCCTCAATGGCTTCTTTCTCAATCTTCTGGTTTTTCACAAGCTGAATGGCAAACAGCTTGTTCCACTTGACCCATATATCGCCACCGCTGTGGAATTTAGCCTGGGTTGCGTAGTACCAGTAATAAATAGGACTGCTCAGCCAGGGCTTATCCCAGTCAAAAGTACAATTCTTTTCCAGCCAGAGAATGCCGTTGCGGCATTCCGGCTCCCTGGCGGCGCCAATCAACTGCAGGCACAGGACGCCGACACCTGTAAGGCCACCCTCACCAGGAGCTGTATAACCGAACCCGCCGCTAGGAGCGGCATTCTTTTTGAACCCCATGACAGCTTTCTTTAAGGCTTCATGAAGCCCTTCGTTTTCCAGTCCCGCCATTTTAGCTGCCTTCAGCGCCTGCGCGCACCAGCCCATGTATGACGTGTCATCACGAGTGCCCGACACGCATCCGTAGTTCCATCCCCCGCTTGCATTCTGGCCTTTTATAATGACATCCACAGCCTTTTCAGCCGCTGTTTTAATGATAGGCAATTTTATCATGCCGTATGCTTCGGAAAGCGCGTAGGTTGCAATCGGATGGGAATAATCATTCCCGTCCCGGCCTTTGAAGTGACCATTCGCTTCCTGGTTATCAATCAGCCACTTGATGGCTTTTTCAACTGTCGGCCCAAATTCATCCGAGGCAGGTGTTTCGCCGTGGGCAAGATAGGTCAATATTGCCAGGCCGGTCATGGCCGGCTTGGTCTTATCCCATGAACCGTCAGCCTGCTGGTTCTTTTTGAGCCAGCGCAGGGCTCTAAGTACGGCGCCTTCTGTCAGTCCGCCGCCGCCGCCGCCATACGCCCTCAAAGCTTTTTCGCGGCCGCCCTTGGTCCTGTTGCCATAAAGGCCCTTCATAATTATCGGGCTTTTTGTCATGACCACGGCAAATGGAACCACCGGCGTATCCATGTCGCCGCCGACGCCGTTTCCAACGCCATTCGGATCGTCGTTGCTTGAAAATTCCTGGGGCGGTCCGGGCGTGGTGATTTCAGATTTTTCGCCGACAGACATGGTGGGGTCAAGATTCGGATCCTGTTCTTCCGGGGGCTTGACCTCTTCCGGCTTGGCTTCATCCACCTTCAGGTCATCAAGCTTTGTCTGTGTAGGCGTGACTATTTCGACAGTATAAGACGTATCAATAGGTCTGTTTGAGCCTTCAACTTCAACAAACAGGGCTGCGCATGCCACAAGTACGCTGCCAACCATGGCGGCCGTGCTGGGGCCGAACATGCACATCATGGCTTCTCTGGCATACTTGTATTCGCCGCTGTCTTTCGGCGCCTGCAAGCCTACCTTTATTCTGCGCCATTGTTCCTTCAGCGGCACATGGATCAATAGATCGGTCAAGTTCTTCATGACATTATTCCACGGTAATCACTACATGCTCATTACGGAAAGATTCGACAATTTATACAAGCTGCAAGTATCCAGAACTTCGATAAGTTTCTCGTGCGGGGAATCCCACGAACATTTGATCATTATGGTCTGGGTCTTATCCAAATCGCCCAGTTGTTTTATCGCTTTCTTAAGTCCTTCAGAAGTCACGCGCTTCCCCTGCACGGTGCAGGCATCGGAAGCCACAATTATTTCGACCATGCCCTGAATCTTCTGATTGACCGCATTGGGATCGGCCTGGGGACGGTTAATATCGAGGTTGGCAAACACTATCGGAGGTTTTGCAGTAAGAATGAGGTAAATAAGAAGCTGGAAAATAACGTCGCACATGGCGGTCATATTGAGTTCCAGACCTTCCGCAGTTCGTCTCTTCTTATGTTTGTGTCTGCGCGCTGACATGCTTTAAGACCTCTCCTTCCAACCGTATAACGCCACACAGATCATTAATCTTAGGAAAAATCGCTTCACTCGGGTTGATCGACCCGATTGAAACGTCTGCATTCCCGTCGCTACTTCTCCTTGAGCGCCATAAACTTGAGCTTCCATATACCCACGGCGCTGCACGTATCCATCACTTTCCTGACATATTTATGCTGTACCTTGGCGTCAGCCACTATGACAACAGGGAGGTCGGATTTGTATTCTGACACTGCTTTTGCCATGACATTGCTGAATGTGGTTGGAGAAAGAACAGTTCTGTTGATACGAATCTTACCATCGGCGCCCACTTCCACGATTATCTCCCGAGGATCCTTTGCCTTGATTTCCTGTCCGTTAGGCGCCATGGCAAGATTTATGCCTTCGCTCATGACACCTTCTTCCATCTTAACCGTAAAAATAAAAAAGATGACAAGCTGGAAGACAATATCAATCATTGCCGTCATGTTTACGCCAGGTAGATCTTCGGAACCGCCGCCACCAGACATCTTCAGTTACCTCCTGTAAACAATTAAAATCCCTGCTGTGTATGCCGTTATTATTCCTCGGCAACAACTTCGACATTACGCAGAGACTTGACCAGATCCAGAGTCAAGGCCTCCATTCCAAGAACGATCCTGGTTGCAAGATTCTTGAAATAATAGAAAGCGCCCAAGGCAGGAATAGCCACAAGCAGACCCGCAGCCGTACAGTAAAGCGATTCGGCAATATTAATGGCCAGCATTGCCTGCTGTGCCGCGCCTGCCTGTGTATTGGCCAGGGTGGCAAATGCGAAAATCATGCCGTGCACCGTTCCAAGAAGACCCAGCAGAGGGCCCATGTTAGATACCACGTTGAGGTATGTAACACGCGAAGTCAGTTTCTCGCTTTCCATCTGGGCCGCCGCGCTGATCATATCCTGGATCGTTTCAAAACCCTGGTCCACGTTTGAGAAACCCGCGCTGAGAATATTTGCCAGGGGACCGGGTTCATCTTCGCAATGCTTAAGCGCCTTGAAGACGTCGCCTTCCTCCATTGCCTGTGTCACTTTCGTAACCAGCGCGGCAGGCATGACACGTTTCACGTTGATCATCATTGCGCAATCAGTCCAGAAATAAATAAGCGCTCCGCAGGCGCCGAACAACATTGCCCAAATGGCTATACCAACCGGTCCGCTGGCCAGTATAATGGTCAAGAAGCCGGGAGAGCCGCTACCGTGACCGCCAGCTGCCGGGGCTGCCGTTGCCGGGGCTGCCGGATTCGCTACCATCTCTCCAGCCTTTGCAGCAGCAGGAGCCGGCGCAGCCGCAGCCGCAGCCGCCGGGGCTGCCGCGTCCGCCGCGCTGACAGAAATGGATGTTACAAGAAAAATTGCAAATACTGCGGCCAGAATTGAAACAAAAACTTTACGCATAACTGATATCTCCTTCTGTTGATTGCAGCGGTATTACATTATTTATTACTCTATTATCAAGCCATTTCTCCGGAAGATATGCCCGGGCTATTTTTTTACAGCCCAGGGATCCTGAGGATATTCAGCAATCAGCTTTTTTCGGAAATCTTCTGCGCGGGGATCGCGGAGTTCTTCAAGGCATTGAGTTACCTTGTAAAGGGCTTCCGCCTGCAAGCTTTTGACCTGCTCGTAAAGAATCACTACACGCAGGTAGTCCAGCATGGCATCCTGTTTGTTTCCCTGCGCCTTGGCCATATCGGCACGCGCTATATGGGCAGCAGCGGCGTTCTCCCTTGTGCCGCCGGTTATTGCGGCATCCACGGATTGACGAAGTGATTCCTTGTCATCCACGGCAATAAACATCTCCCAGGCTTTTCTCTGCATGTCCATTGTTATGGATGATGCGGCTGCGGTGCCAAGAAGTTTCTTATATGTTGCGGCAGCCTTCTGTTTGTCACCCTTTTTTTTGTAGGCAGCTCCGAGCACGTTAAGCACCCTGGCATCCCAGGGCGAAAGCAGAAAACATTCCGTGGCAAGCTGTTCAAGCATCGGAATGGCCTGATCAATCGCTCCGGTGCTTACTGCCGCCGCCGCCTGATCATACGCCGCCGGTTTATCAATTACAACCGCCTTAACCCGGTTCTTGGGAAGAGGTATGTCTGTTCCCTTGACCGTGACAATATATTCGCCGGTGGTTTTTTTAAACCTGATTTCTTCCCCGGCCAGCCACGTGCCGTCAACCTGCTGTATTTTTCCGCCTACTGCCCTGGCCTGCAGTCCGGCAAGAACAAACGTCAGGAACAAAACAATTCCCAAACCGCGTTTCAACATTTCAGTTATTTTCATGGGTTCCTCTCATCAATCAATTAACTCCATATACACAGCGCTAACGACTTTCCTGTCGTCTCATAAAAGCATGCCTATATCTTTTTCTTAATTGCCCTTCGGCGGTGCTGTCAACTGCCCGGCAGGCTTTGCCGCCGGCTGGACAGGAACTACAGCTTTTGTCCCGGGAGCGGCAGCAACTGCTCCTGATACAACAGGAACAGTTGCTGGTGAAGCAGGCGCAGGGGCGGCGGCAGCAGCAGTTCCTGTGGCCGCTGGAGGCGGCACGGGAGAGACAGTTGTTGACGTTGCAACATTTGTTGTGTCGCCGCTGGTTCCGGCTGTCGGCGGCGCTGCCGCAGGCGCGGCATCAGATTCAGCATCCATCTTTTTGCCGCTAAGCGCCATCTTAAGTTTCGCGGCATCCCTCATCTTTCTCGCTTCTCTGATATATTGTCCCCTGGGGCATGCTTCAAGATACTTTGTGCCGATATTAACAACCTCTTCGACCATATCCTCTCTCTCGCCAAGAAGAGGAAGTCCTTTTATAAGAGCTTCTTCCATGTACGGTCTGAGATTTACGTCATTCCAGTTGCCGGAACCGAGCATGCGGAAGTAGGATGCGGTCGCGCCTCCTTTATTACCCTGAAGCGTCTGCACGTCTGCAATCTGCAGGTTGGCCTTAAACCTGGCAAAAGTGTTGGTCGGGTTGATTACAGTCATGCCCTTGGCAATAGCCGCGTTGGCCTTGATGTATAACCCTTCTTTCTTCACCTTGTCATTCTCTTTTGCGCCCAGGTCTGCATAGGCTTTGCTAAGAACGAAACTTGCCTCCAGGAAAAGGGAAGTGTTTTTATACCGCGCAAACAGTTCCCCTATGGCCTTGACTGCCTCGGCGGAATTGCCCTGTGTAAAATAAGCTTCCCCGATGCCGAATACGGCCGGCTCCCAAACCACGCGATTAACAGTTTTGTCCTTAACAGCCAGCTTCTTGGCGCGTTCATAGAATTTGATTGCCGTGGGATATTCCTTTGCTTCGAACATTATCCTTCCCACCCTCAGGTATTGGGGGGCGCTGAATGCCTTCTCGTTTTCCAGCATTCTGCCGAAAACTTCGATGGCCTTGTCCATCTTCTTCATCTCTATCAGGCTCATGCCCTGTACGAATACGACATCCTTTGATTCCGGCGCATCCGGATATTCGGTAACGAGCCTGCTAAAGGCCTTGTTCGCATCATCAGATCTGCCGACGGCATAGAGCAGGGAGCCGTAACGGCTTAACGCTGTCGGGGAAAGCGGCGATTTCGGATAATCGGCGACAAACTTGGTGAAATCGTCTATGGCTTTCTGCTGGAACACCTTAATTTTGTCGGGCGCGTAACCCTTGTTGAGCATGGCGTAGCAGTAAGCCTTCCAGAAATATACGCTTTCCATAAGGCCCTTGATCCTTGTGACATCCTCTGTGGTTTTTGCATAGGCTGCCTTATTAGTTCCGGTTATCGAAGTGATTATTCCTGCAAACTCATTGATTGCAGGCACAATCTTATCCATTCGCCTGTATGTGTCGCCTAAACGATATCTTGTCTCTATCTCTTCCGTGCCGGGCGGCAGTGCGGCGATTGTATTATTCAAAACCTGCACGGCATTGGAGAAGTCGTTCATCATTGAATAGCAGTAAGCCATCTTGCTGAGCGCCGCGAAGTACACCGGCGACTTGATATAGTTGGTGGAAATCAACTGGAAATATCCGATGGCCCGGTCGTAATCCTTTTCCTTCGCCTTGTCATCGCCAAACTTGTAAAGAACCGATGCCATGCGCTTATGACGCGGAAAATACTTGATGTAATAGTCATAAACCTTCTGGCAGAGCTCCTTGTTGTTCAGCGCCTCGGCGGTGGCGGCGGCCCTTAGAAATGCGGTGCCGGCGTTGTCTTCCAGATGAGGATTCTGGCAGAAGCGTTGTGCAAGATAGCCGGTAACGGCATCAAAGTAGTTTGTGTCGCCCATCTCAATATAACATCTGGCCAGCTCGCCCAGGGCGGCAACAGATGCATCCTGTTCCGGCACGTTATTTACATATATGAGGTACTTCCTGCTGGCCTCCTGGAAAAGGTTCTGTTCAAACTTGGCTTGCGCTTCCTTCAACACGGCCCCCATGATTTTGCTCCGGTCAAAGGAAGGAAGTTTCACATCCAGATTTAATTTGCTTCTCATCAACTCCGCCACTCTGTCCTGTCCTTCCCCGGCAGGAACTGCCCACTGACTTGTCTGGTACTGGGCAAGCACGTTGACAAAATGATTCAAGGCGACAGTCCAGCTTTCTGCGCATTCCTTGGTTTTCCCCTGCTTGAGAAATTCCCTGCCTTCCTCTTCAGCAATGGTTGCAAGCAGATAACGGCACTCGGCCATCGGGCTGAAATCGAGGGAAATTTTATTCTCTTTCAGCACCTTTTCGAGTTCCCTGAGCATCGGCAGATTTGTGCTGATAAGTTTTTTGGCCGCTTTTTTGTCGCCCTTGATCATTTCCATGTGCGCCAGGATCATCAGGGCCTTGCCGAATAGGGGACCGCCATTATCTTTCCATAGAACAGGTTCACATGCCTCCCTGGTTTTCTGGAAAAATACTTCGCGTTTCTTGGGATCTGCTGTTTTTTCGGCAAGCTTCACGCACAACTCGGCAAGGTCGATGCGAATCTTGAACTCAATATCACGCGGCGGCTTGCCATTCAAAACACACCTGAAAGCATCGACAGCCGCTTCTTCATCGTTCTTGAATATTAGCATCTGCGCATATTTATACGCCTGCTCCATGTAGAATTTTTCCATTCCAGCAGGCGGGCCTTTTTCATATTTCTTAAAGAAGGCTTCGTAACCGGCTTTTGCCTCGATCATCTTGCCGGCCTGATAGTAATGTTCGGCCAGCGAGAGTTTCATGAACCAGGTTTCAAGCGTATCCTGGGGCATGGCCGCTATCATGGCTTCGGCCTCATCGTATTTGCCTACGCCGGCAAGTATGTCAATCTTGATACTGCTGGCGCGGGGCTTGGTCTCAGGACTCTTCAGAATAAGTTTATCAAGGGCCTTTTGTGCATAGTCCGGCATCCTCATTCGGATCAAGCCCTTCATGAAAGCAATTTCAATATCCACCGGATCTTCATCTTTCTTCACGACTTCTTCGCCTTCTGCTTCTTCACCTGCAGCCGAAGGCTCATCTGCCAGTTGTGTAGGCGGTATTTCTTTCATTTCAGACGCAGTTATCCCGGCTGATTTCGGCGCGGGGGCCGGAACTGCTTTCTTTACGGGGACTGGAGCGGGAGCTTTCTTTGCGGGGGCCGGGGCAGACAACGCTATGGATGAATAGAATGCAAAGAAAAATAAACAGACAACAAGAATACGCTTATGAATTTTCATGAACATCGCTTTACAATATAATATGTGCAGATAATGCCAAGCAAAAATACTCGCATAAAACATCTTTTGTCGGGTCTTTAGGGACCTCCATTCTGAAGAATATTTGTTCCCTGGATCACATTTGTCCGACCATGGTCAACAAGCATGACCGTAATAGGCTCGCCTTTAAGCGGAGCAAACCGGCTTTCTATCATAAACCTATAGAAGAACCAGACAGCTATGGACAGAATTGCTGCGCCAAATATGGAAACAAGAAGGATGTGCTTGTGCATCCAGCTCAATAAAGGATGGGTAAACGCCCAGACGATCCTGTTTCTGCGGCTTTCAGTAAGACGCTCCCCCTGCGTCGGTTCTGTTTTTGACGCGGTGTGGAGCAAATCCATGGTCGCCTGAATGTCGCTGGCAAGAACCTGGCAGGCTTTGCATTTCCTTAAATGCTCCCGGACAATGGCCGCACGGCCTTCTCCGAGCTCACGGCTCATATAGTCAAAAAGAAGAAGCTGGATGTCCGCGCATTCCACCAGTTTCTTTTCTACTTTTCCCTGACTGTCTGTCTTTTCTCTGTTCACAGCAATCCCGCCTTTTTAAGTTCATCCGCCACCTTGATTACCGATTTATACAGCAATGTGGCAACATTTTCTTCATCCTTCTGCGTTATTCTGCTGATTTCGGAATTGGTCATCCGTTCATAAATTTTCAATATGACCATCTGCTGTTCCTCCGGGTTCAACCTGTGGACAGCTTCCATTGCTCTTTCCCCTTCGTCAGCAGTAACTGGAAAAGAGACGTTTGCTTTCTCCTGAAGCCTTTTCCTTAAAGGAATCAACGCCACTGCGGCGCCATGAACCGCCCTGTAAAGTTCTGCCGTCAGGTCATCACGCGAAAGACCGGCTTGTCTTTTCCTGCGGCTTAATACCATAATAAAGGCTGATTCGACGGCATTCTGGGCCAGACTGCTGTCGCCTAGAATCCGCATTGCGTAGCGTAGCAAAGGCCCTTCATGCCCGGTAATTATTTTTTCCGCGTCTTTCTCCGCATATTCGCAATGGCTGTTCTTTCGCATTCGATTGTCTTCTATCTATATAGTAAGATAGGCATTCCTGCCTGCCACGGTCGGCCACTTCGGCTAGCTCAGGACAGGCAAGAATGGCCGACTTACTTGGAAACATAAGCCTTTTATAACTAACACGTCCAGAAAACCCCGGATATTAGTCCGGTCAATCTGTATTATCCAGAAAAGTTTACAGCCATTCCCTGCTTGCCGTGGTGTGCCGCATCCCTGTATATTCACCTCAAATGCAGTACATCATACTGATTCTGGTAATTGCAATTGCCGTTCTTCTGGCGATCCTTGTGATCCGCCATTCCGGCGGCGCCCGCCCGGACAGCACAAACGACCTTGGCCTCACAATGATACAGAACCAGATCAACGCCTCCATTCAACAGACAAGCCAGAATGTGGAAGCGCTCAGGGCTTCACTCGGCAAGTCCATTCAGACTCTGGCAGAACAGGTGTCGCGGTCGCTGTCGGAAACAAACAAGACGGTGGGAGACCGGCTTGACAACACCACAAAGATCATGGGTGATGTCCGCCAGCAGCTTGGCCAGCTCGATGAGTCTTCCAAACGTATGGCCGAAGTCGGCAGGGAGATTTCAAAACTGCAGGACATCCTTCAGCCCCCGAAACTCCGGGGTGCTCTTGGCGAACTTTTCCTGGCTGATATCCTGGCCCAGGTTCTTCCAGCAGACCATTACAAGTTGCAGTATCAATTCAAGGGAGGCGAAACTGTCGATGCAGTAATCATGCTCCATCTCGGTCTGGTTCCTATTGATGCCAAGTTTCCTCTGGAGAATTTCAAACGGATTATTGCATCAACCGGCGAGGATGAAAGAAAAGCGGCACGGAAGACCTTCATCAACGACGTAAAAGGACACATAGATGCCATTGCCGGCAAATACATCCGCATGGATGAAAACACCTTTGACTTTGCCCTGATGTATATTCCCGCTGAAAACGTGTATTATGAAACTATTATCAAGGACGATGAATTCGGCGGCGGGATGTCGTTGTTCAATTATGCCCTTAAGAAAAGGGTCATTCCTGTTTCTCCAAACAGTTTCTATGCCTATCTCCAGACCATAATCCTGGGCCTGAAGGGCATGAGGGTTGAGGAACATTCCCGCGAGATACTTGAGAATCTCTCGCGCCTGGAGAAGGAATTCGCTAATTTTGCAGAGGCATTCAAACTTGTCGGCCTGCATCTGGACAATTCCCAGAAGAAATATTCCGAAGCCCAGAAAAGATTCGGCAAGCTGGAATCAAACGTGGAACGAATAGATGGCCTTGCAAAAGGGCTTGAAACGGACAAAACGCCGGCACTTCCTGAAAATACAAACAGGTTGGAAGATGGACGGACTTAGGGAAAACTTAACATTTCTAAACATTTATTCTTGCATACTTTTGAAACATCCCCTAATTTCGCAAAACATTAGAGGTACTTTAGATGGGTAAAGCTCTTAAAATACTTGTCAGTTTCATTTTGCTGCCGCTTAGCATAGCGGCCGTTATACTGGCGCACATAGTTTATAGCAAACGCGAGCAGGTTGTCGCCCGCAACCAGATACTCACAAGCGGCTACGTCAAGCTTGCGCCCACACTGGAAGACAAGATCGCAGAACCGCCGGAACAGCCGGCCCAGTTTCCTCCAAAAGATATTTCTCCCGGAACATCCGAGTTTCTTGAGAAAACCAATGAAGTGTCCGACTTCTGGACCAAGAAGTATGATGCCAAGGTCGAGCTTGGCGCCAAAAGCATGTTCGATATAAATAGCCGTAAAGCCGATTTGATGACCCTCTATAAGAAAAACAAACTCGATGAAATTGAAATGGATCCGATAACAGGCGCAAAAAAGACTGATGGTGAAGGCACCATGCAGTTCCTGTTAGACGAACTGTTTAACAAATCAAAGGCACAACTGGAGCGCCTTGGCGAAGCCCGCCAGATGGTCGGCATTGTCCGCGAAGAATTGATCGAGACAATAAACGATTACAATAAAACAAAAGTAGAACTTCGTAAACGCTCCAAGGATCTTGAGACTACAAAAGCCGAACTGGAGACCACCAAGACCGAACTTGCGTCAATGAAGACCAAGGTGGCCGATCTTGAAACAAAGAATCAGGAGCTTACCGTTGACGTCCAGAAATTGACAAAGAAGCTGAAGGATTTATTACAGGCGCAGGGAACGAGCAATGAGAACACCGCCGCCGTTCCGACACAGCCAGTCTGGAATTATCCTCCCGGGGCCAAGGGCAAGGTTGTTGCGGTTAATGACAAATGGAACTATGTTCTTATCAAGCTTGATGATGCGTTTATAAAGGAAATAACAGGCGACGATCCTGCGGTTTCCAAGCCGGCTCCTACTGGTATTACAATGTCGATCAAGCGTACAAGCCCCAAGGAGGCATTTGTAGCCAAGGCAAAACTTACCCAGATCAGGCTCAAGGACAAATATGCCATAGGCGATGTCTTACCTGATTGGAAACAGCAGCCGGTCAAGGAAGGCGATCTTGTCTTCTTTCCTTAAAGAGGGGGAGTGATGCGCCTGCTTAAACTTCATGTAAAACTCATCCTGTTCGCGATAAGCCTTGTTGTTCTCGCAGGCTGCGCCACTGAACAGGACTCGGACATACCTTGGAACAGCCCCCAGCCCTGGGAGGGAAGTCCTACAATCCCCGGCATGCCGACATATAAGTAATCTTCAACCTACCTTATCAGCACTTCGGCTATCTGCACTGCGTTTAGGGCGGCGCCTTTTAGAAGCTGATCGCCGCTGATGAACATTTCAAGTCCGCGTCCGTCATCACGCGAAATATCCTGGCGGATGCGTCCGACGAGACAATCATACATGCCCGAAGCGTCTATCGGCATAGGATATTTTTTGCTGGCCGGATCATCCACAACCTTAACGCCCGGCGCCTTTGCAAGTATTTCCCGCGCCTGGGCCGGTGTGATTGGCCGCGTGAACTCCAGATTTACGGCCTCGCTGTGTGCCCGCATGACAGGGACGCGAACACAGGTGGCGCTCACCTTCAGTTCTGGCGCGTGCATGATCTTGCGTGATTCATTCTGGAATTTCATTTCTTCCTTCGTGTAGCCGTTGTCCAGGAAAGCATCCACCTGCGGGAAAAGGTTGAAGGCAATCCGCTGGGGAAGCGCCTCGATTTTAAGGCTCTTGTTCCCCTTGAGAACTTCACCGGTCTGCTGTTCAAGTTCTGTCATCGCTTTGGCGCCCGCGCCGCTCGCCGCCTGGTAGGTTGACACAACAACCCTCTTGATCGGATTTGCCTTGTGAAGCGGATAAACCACAACCAGCATGATTGCGGTACAACAGTTTGGATTGGCAATTATTCCCTTATGCTTGAAGCAGTCTTCCGGATTCACTTCCGGGACAACCAGCGGAACATCTGCGTCCATCCGGAACGCGGATGAATTATCAATGACTATGGCTCCATCTTTCGCCGCGTCATGAGCGAATTCCTTCGACCTTGTTGCGCCGGCGCTGAAGAGTGCAAAATCTATTCCCTTGAAAGCGCCTGCCTTCAATAATTCCACAGGTATCTGCTGTCCGCGGAATGGAAGCTTCTTGCCGACAGAACGCTCGGATGCAAAAAGCCGCAAACTCTTTACCGGGAAATTGCGCTTCTCCAGCGTTTCAATCATCTCAATCCCCACTGCCCCCGTTGCTCCTGCAATTCCGACTGTATATGATTTGCTCATTTGTGTTGTCTCCCTATACCTGCTATTTTCTAAACAGGGTCGAGTTATTCCAGCTTCGTATCGCAAAGACTCAGTTTACGAAGCCGTAGAAACTATTTGGTGTGCGCTGGCTTGACAGCGCTTTTCTCAGGCGTGGCTTGACACGCCGTTCTTTGTTTCAGCTTTCTATGCCTATATTACCTCTACGCAACCAGTCAAGCCTGGTTGCAAGAGAAAGCGGCGTCCCCGTGAGGGGACGTTGTCCCCAATCGCGTGACCGCGTTGGACGCGGAACGCGACCTCACGCGGCGGGGGCTCACGTCCAAGCCGCCGCACTCCAAAAGTCCACTGTTTCATACTAGTTACAAGCCAAATTCCAAGCGGCCTTTGCAAGCAGAGGTCCTACTTTTTCCGCTTCGTAGGGCTTGCGCTTTTATCCACCATAGCTCCTTGAGCGACGGTGGATGCGCAATGCCTCTTCTCTGGTAGGGCGCGACCGCGACTCGACTGAACTCGCCGAAGTCCGGGCGCGCCGTTCTTCATCACGATCTCTCGGCTGGTCCGGCTTGTCCCGTCGTAGCTTCCGAGCGAAGACGGGTGGCCCAGCCCTACCTGTTTGAGTTACGGGCATTAGCCCACCTCATACCGCTTCCGCCACCATGTCTCCTATTTGCGTGGTGGAGTAGCCCATTCTGCCAGCCGCAAGACTCTTGATCTTGCCTGATGCCAGAAGGTTTGTCACGGCCTTGTCAATGGCCTTGGCCGCCTTCACTTCGCCCAGCGTTTCCAGCATAAGCCCGCCTGCGCATATTGCCGCAAGAGGGTTGATGACATTCTTGCCGGTATATTTCGGCGCGCTTCCACCCATTGGCTCGAACATCGACACGCCTTCAGGATTAATATTTCCCCCGGCGGCAATTCCCAGTCCGCCCTGGATGATTGCGGCAAGATCCGTAATAATGTCGCCGAACAGATTCTCCGTAACGATTACATCGTACCATTCCGGCTGCTTCACAAACCACATCGTGCATGCATCCACATGATTGTAGTCCTGCTTGACGTCCGGGTAATCCCTGTCGCCCATCTCCTTGTGTGAGCGGACCCACAGGTCTCCGCAATGCGTCAGGACGTTGCACTTATGAACCAGTGTGAGCATCTTCTTTTTGCTGTTGCGTTTCCTTGTGAATTCATAGGCATAACGCATACAGCGGTCCACAACCGGCCGGCCATATATCATGACCTGTGTTGCAATCTCGTTTTGTGTTCCTTTCTGAACCACACCGCCGATGCCAGTATAAATTCCGCCCGTATTTTCGCGGATTACCACAAAATCGATATCCTCCGGCCCTTTGTTCTTGAGCGGAGTTTCAACGCCCGGGTAGAGCTTGACCGGCCTCAGATTGATGTACTGGTCTAGGGCAAATCGCATTTTGAGCAGGATCCCGACCTCCAGGATTCCGGGCTTCACGTCCGGGTGTCCGATCGCGCCGAGATAGATGCTGTCGTGTTTCTTTGCTTCCTCGATTGCCGAATCCGGCAGAATTTCGCCGGTTTTCAGGTAACGTGCGCCGCCAAAATCGTAATTGGTGAAATTCAGCTTGAAGCCGAACTTCTTTTCCGCTGCGTTCAATACCTTGACACCTTCGCGAGCCACTTCCGGTCCCGTGCCGTCACCGCCTATTAGCGCAATTTTATATGTTTTTTTCTTTGTCATCTTATTCAATCCTCTTTCAATTGATTCCTCTCAAAGCCCGCAGAAAATAGGATAGAACAGCATTCATTGTCAAACCTTTGTCATTGGCAGTTTTCCGGCGTGACGTGGATGCAGGATATATTCCCCTGTCGTGCAAGGGCGTCGACACGACCTCGCATATAGTTTTTCCGTGGGTCAAGTCCTGAATTATAGTTGTCACATTTTTATTCTTCTCCCGTAGCCGCCGACGCCAGTCGGTGGATCTTCTCTTTTGGATGCAAGAACCGGAAAGAGCCACGGTCTACGCGACCGCGGCCACGGGGAAATGAGATTTAGACCAACCTACACAAAAGTACTAACGGCGGGACAAGAGCGGCGGCCCTACGAAGCCATTACCACCTTCGATCCTATTTCTGTCATTTGACAATCCCGGGATCTCGATCGACTATATTCTTGTTCTTCAAAATGCCTTTGTTAAAGTATTGCCAATAAACA
>Ga0118677_10009470_pt1 | contig 15197 bp, 9 predicted proteins | sample AliMusrvi5mmetaG_FD_86154 | JGI IMG/M metagenome (GOLD analysis project Ga0118677, IMG submission 86154)
GAACAGTCGCAGTACCTGCGCGTCTACATAAACCACCTGCGCCGGAAGATCGAGGCCGATCCCACGCAGCCCCGTCTGATCAAGACCGAGACCGGCATCGGGTACCGTTTGATCGAAGTCCAGGCCTAACCGCCGATCGGCTTGGTCAGCGCGGGTTGATTTGGCGTGAGCGTTTTTCTCGGGAAGGTGTGCAGGTGCGCGTTGTGATCGACGACGTGGCCGACGATCAGCACGCTGTTTGTGGTGCCGTAAGGATTGGGAACCTGTTCGTGGCTGTCCGGTCCGTTGCGCCACTGTCCGTTCACGATGAATTTGTATTCGTAGCGTCCGTACGGCAGCAGGACCACGGCGGTATAGGTCCCTTTGCCGCTGTGGCCGAGTTTGATCGAGGTGGGGTTCCAATCGTTGAACGTCCCGGCGACGTGGACGTCCATCCCGGGCGGCGCGTGAAACTTGAACATCACCCATTCGCTGACCATCGGCTTCTGCAGATGATCGCGCAGCTTGCCTTCATAGTCGGCACTGAGCGCCTTGGACGGGTCATACCTGGGGCTTTTCTCGACGGCCTGCCTCGTGACGTCGACGAAGACCGTGCGTTCCGTCCAGTTCACCGCCCTGATCCACTGGGGCGATACGATGACCATGCGGTCCGGCAGCCAGTTCCGCGTGTTCACCACGAAATAGCGGACAACCCACGCCGCGTCGTCGAACAGGCAATCTTCCAGGTGGCCGATGCTGCCATCGGTCGCGTGAACGCGGCAGCCGGTCAGATCTCGCGTGCTGCGCAGGTGAGGATCGAGGGTGTGCACGCCGCTTGCGGGCGTCTCGGTGGTCGCCGCGTAACCAAAAGCAGGGAACGCCATGCCGAACGGGGATGGCACGTAAAATCCTCCGCCCCAGTAGATCGGCCATGCGAAGTAGTCGTGAAGGTCGATTTCGTGGGTGCGTGACACGGGCTCGTCGGCCTCCGTGCTGGGGCTGTTGCGCACCTGCTCCCGGGTGAGATTCACCGGGAACACGCGCCTCTTCCAGTCGGGCTTCCCCAAAGCCGCCAGTGAAATCAGAACGTTGCGGCCTGATTGGGACTCGCCCGTGTTCACGGCCAGATACCGTATGCTCCACGTCAGGTCGTCGAAATAGAACTGGGAAACGGTTCCCACGTCGCCATCCGTGGCCCGAACAGTGCAATCGATCCAGTTGTTTAAGCTGCGGTTCATGGTACCTCCAGTGACGCTAAGGGTTCGCCGCGAGGCATCGGCCTACGGGGCTACGCGTCATGATGTGTCATGCACAAGCGGCCGCACAATAGGACGGAACCTTGAGTTTGCCTGCGAAATACCTTACACGCTGTCTGCAAATGCCGTTGCCATTCATTTTGTTCGCGTTGGTACTGACCGGGGTCGCGGTGTTTCATCACCGGACATTCGAGGTGGCCATCGCGGGGCGGTCGTTATCACGGCCCACCGGCTGCTTGCCACGTCCTTGCCGTCGGGTTTGGTGGTTCGATGGTGTGGTTTGGTTCCTCGGCCGGCGTGGCGTTAACCAACCTGTTCCCGCAGGGCAAATCGGTCTGGGTCTGGCTGCGGCAGGGCTGGCACGTGGCGGTCGCTTAGGTGGTGGGCTTTGCCGTCATGCTCGCGGTGACGGGCTGGCATCCGCACGCACCGCACAAGCCGCCGGTTCCGCATCCGCATCAGCCCAAGGCCATCAGGAACAGCCGCATGCCGTAGTATTGAAACAGGGCAAACCCCGCCGCCATCGGAACGAGGAACCGCGGCCGGTCCATGGCGCACAGGTAGCTTGCCGTCACGACGACCGGCACGGCCGGGATCCATGCCCAAATGCGCGAAGCCTCGCCCGCGGGACCGTTGAGAAAGAGGATGGGTAGCAATTGGAACGCCAGGATCACCAGGAAGAAGAGCGCCTGGGGCGGGAGTGGCTTGCGGCGCACCCAGCCCGGGAAGCGAGTCCAGAAGATGTAGGCGCAGAAGCTGCCGGTCAGGAGGTAGAGGTCGACCTGGCCGCCGATGATTTCCATTGCCCGTACATAGACGCCAGGCTTGTGGTAGTCGGCATAGCACGTCATGGCATAGTGAAAGATCGCCATGTAGTCCAACCGGTACTGAACGCAGGTGGTGATCAGCAGGGCGACCGTGAGCCCCAGAGGCACGACGCCGCGCACGAGCCAATCCGTGGGCCGCAGGCGCAGGCGGTGCGCGAAGATCAGGACCATCAGGCCGAATAGCGCCGCGACCAGCGGCCAGATGAAGTTGACCATGGCGAGGGCATAGAGCGCGATCCCGAGCCCGGCCATGCTCCCCCACAAGGGCCGGTCGGCGGTGGCCACCCGCCACGACAACGCGAGGCACAGGATGAAGAAGACCGTGTAGACGGCGTCGGGGGCGAAGGTGTTGTACGCCAGCGCGGCAGGCTTCACGGTCCAAAGCGCCGCGCTGATCAGCCCGATCTGGCGGGAGCCATACAGCGTCCACCCCAGGAAGAAGACGGCGGCGACCCCCATGGCTGCAAACAAGGTTGACCCCAGGGCGTACCGGACGCGGTCGGTGGCGATGTGGCCGGTGGCGCCGAAAAGTTTCCCCATCCAATACAAGGCCAGGGAGGCGCCCGGCGGATGCGTGACGCCGTGGATGGAGGCTCCCAAGGTCGGTTGGATTTCCTGGAAATGCTTCAGATAGTGCGATTTGGTCGTCACGCGGGGCATGCAGTAGAGCATCGTGCTGCCGGAATCGAGCCACGCGCGCAGGAAGGAGCCAGAACTGTCGCGCATATCCGCCGGTCCTTCCGGGAGGCATTCGTAAACCAGCGGCAGGACGAACGCAAACGCCACCAGGACGACCAGCATGAGTGTCGTCATCCGTCGCGAGGGCGGCGCGGCGACGATGCGGCGGCACGTGAACAGAAACAGCAGTGCCAGCAGCAGCAGGATGAGGCTCCACATCGCCAGCCCGCGGCACGAAGCGAGCCAGGCCAGCATGGCATTCCACCGGATGCCGCTTCGCCACGGCTCGAAATAGAACGGATAGCTCGTGCGATCGCCGACGCCCCAGGCCGCCAGATAACGGTAGACGATATTCAGGCTCGCCCATACGCCCCAGGGCCGCGCGAACCACGCGGTACCGTACCACCAGCGGGCGTTCCGCCATGAAGGGTGCAGGCAGGGAAGTGCTTCCCACAGCGCCAGCCCGGCCAGGACCAGCACCGGGAATGAGGACCACGTCAACAAGGGCATCGACGCTTCGTATACCAACCACGATCAGGTCGTCAAGCGCGGCGAAGGCGGGAGCGCGGAGTTCCGCAACACGGTCCGGCAGGCATTTAACACGGCCTCGACTGTGATCTGCCGCATGCAGGCCACCGTGCGGCACGGCTTGTGATAGCCGAAAATGAAGCAGGGCGCGCACGCCAGGTCGGCGCGTACCGTGGCGTGGGTGGGATCGTCCACGCCCCATTTGAGCGCGTCGCTGGGGCCGAACTGGATGACGGTCGGGCAGCCGAGTGCCACGGCCAGATGGGCGAGGCCGGAATCGGTTCCGACGAACAGGCGGGCCCTCTGGATCACGGCCGTGGTTTCGGACAAGCTGAGCCTGCCCTGAAACGAAAGCGCCGGGCAGGCGGCCGCCCGGCAGTCTTCCACAATCCGGTTGCCCAGCGGGACATCGTTCGCGTCGCCGACGATCGCGACGGCAAGCGAATGTTCGCGGCAGAGGTCGGCGGCGAGCCGGCTGAAGCGGCCTTCAGGCCACTGTTTGTAAATGCTGCTCGTGCCGGGGTGCAGCACGACGAATGCGCCTGACGGCGCCAGTGTGCGGAGTTCCTGTTCGACCGGCTCCGGCAGGGAACCGACGTAGTTGGCCAGCACACCCTCGAGACGCGCGTAGCCGTTGCGGATGCCAAGCGGTTCGAGCAGTCGCATGAATTGGACCCCCTCAGGACCGTCGGGCGCGTAGTTGACGAGGTGGGTGTAGAGCGGGTTACGGAGGGGATTGATCTTGAATCCAACGCGGATCGGGGCTCGGCTCAAGGCCGCGAAAACGGCGGAGAAATGATGAAACTGTTCCGTGTCGATGGCCAGGTCATAGGGCGTGTGTCGCAGCCGGTGGAGCGTCCGGAAGGGCGTCACGTCATAGGGCAGGGCGGCGCGTGTGAACCCGGCCATCCGCAGGACCGCCAGGTTGCGTTTCTCGCAAACGACGTCGATCTCCGCGCGCGGGAACTGGTCTTTAAGCGCGGCAAGGGCGGGGAGCAACACCACCATGTCGCCCATGCCGCCCGGCCTGATCAGAAGAATCCGTCTGACGCCAGCGGGATTCGGCACTGCCGGCCCGGTGTCCGCATCCCTGCGCATGTACAGCCGGCCGAGGAGGCGGCAAAGCGGCGGCCCGAAGATCGAATCCGCCACCTTGAGAAAATCTGCTCGTGAGAAGAATGCCACTGTGTTCCTCCGCCAGAAAGCATACGCGATGCACGCGGTATTTCCAACATTCTCTCACCAGCCCTGTGCAGTGCGTGGGCGGCTGAGGTTTTTAAGTTGTACTTGCCTCCCCCGCGACCATCCCGCTAGTATCCGCAGAATGAGAGGGGCGGCGTGGGCTGTTCCACAGATAGTGTCGGGATCTGTAAACCAAACAGGAAAGGTGGCAGATGACAAAGTTGACGTTGGCTGGGCTTGTGTTGGTGGGTGGAACAGCGGTGTGGGCGCAGGCCCAAACCCCGGCTGCGGCAGTCGTTCCCGTGGCACCCTGGCAGACCACGGTGTCGGCGGGCGCGAACGTGACGCGCGGTAACAGCGAGACGATGGCGCTCAACGGCAGCGTATGCACGGTGTTCAAGCAGGACAAGAATGAAGCCCGGCTGGGCGTCGAAGGCAACTACGGCCAGTCCCAGACCACGCAGGGCTCGGGCTCGAACGCGACGAAGAAGACCGACACCACTCTCAACAATGTTAAGGCTTACGGCGAATACCGGCGCCTCCTGACCGAACGCACCTATGCGTACGCCAACGCGGAAGTGCTGCATGACGATATCGCGGAAATTGACTACAGGCTGACCGTCGGTCCCGGTCTCGGCCGCTATCTGCTGATGAGCGACAGGCAGAAGCTCAGTGTCGAAGGCGGTATGGCGTACATCAAGGAACGCGTCGCGGGCGATGACGACGATCGCGTGGTTTTGCGCGTGTGCGAGCGCTATGACCTCAAAGTCAGCGCCACGGCATCCTTGTGGGAGCAGGTGGAGTACATGCCGACCGTCGACGATATGAGCCAGTGCCTGGTAAACGGCGAGATCGGCGCCGAGGCCGCCATGAACGCCAAACTCAGCCTGCGTGTCGTGCTCCAGGATAAGTACAACAGCACACCCGCACCCGGCAAAGACGATAACGACCTGGCCGTCATCGCCGGGCTGACCTACAAGCTCTAATGGGAAATCTACCACGAAGGGCACGAAGATCACGAAGGGGACAAGAATCATTCTTTCTTTCGTGTACTTCGTGACCTTCGTGGTGAGACTTTTTCGCGAGGTGACATGAATCGACGACCGCCCACGCCTTTCGAGCAGCGCGTTTACGATGCGATCTCCAGCATCCCTTCCGGCTGCGTGAGCACATACGGGCTCGTGGCTAAGGCGATCGGGTGCGGGGCGGTGCGAGCCGTGGGGCAGGCGCTGCGTCGGAATCCTTATGCCCCGCGCGTGCCGTGCCACCGCGTCATCGCGTCAGACCTGACGCTGGGCGGCTTTCGCGGCAAGCGCGGCGGCGTGGCCATTCGGGACAAGCGTGACCTGCTGGCCGGAGAAGGCGTTCGGTTCGACGCGCGCGGCCGGTTGGCCGAGCCAGCCCGCGTGTTCCGTTTTGACAAAAACTAGGTGATCGGACGACGCACCATGGAGCCTATTCCCACCCATTCATACCAGGATCTCGACCGGCGGTCGGTCTGGCATCCCTACACGCGCCGGTCGGCCGTGGAGGCCGCCCCGCTGCCCCTCATTGTGCGGGGGCAGGGCGTGTACCTGTTCGACAGCGAGGGCCGCCGGTACGTGGACGCCATCTCGTCGTGGTGGGCGTGCAACCTGGGCCACCAGCATCCGCGATTGGTCGAAGCGATCGGTCGCCAGGCGCGTGAATTGCAGCACAGCATCCTTGGCAACCTGTCGCACCCGCGCGCCATCGAGCTGGCGTCGATGCTGACGGACCTCTTTCCCGACGACCGCCGCGTGATGTTCGCCAGCGATGGATCCTGCACCATCGAGGCCGCGCTCAAGATTGCGCTTCAGTATTGGTGGAATCGGGGCCAGCCGGCGAAGCATAAGTTCGTGGCGCTCGACTTTGCCTATCACGGAGATACGCTCGGCGCGGTGTCGGTGGGCTACCTGCCGCATTTTCACGCGGCCTTCAAGCCCGCGTTGTTCCCGGTGTTCCAGGCGCCGTCCCCCTGTTGCGGCACATGCGCGTTCCACGAGTCGTCCAACCAGTGCCTTGAGGAATGTTTCGACACCATGCGGCTCATCGTGCGCGAGCATGCCCACGAACTGGCGGCCGTGATCGTGGAACCGCTGTGCCAGTGCTCGGGCGGCATGCGTATCCATCCACCCGAGTATTTGCGGCGTTTGGCGCAACTTTGTGCGGATTACGACGTGCTCCTGATCGCCGATGAAATCGCCGTCGGCTACGGCCGCACGGGCCGCATGTTCGCCTGCGAGCACGCGGATGTGTGGCCCGACATCGTCTGCCTGGGCAAGGGAATGTCCGGCGGCTATCTGCCCATCAGTGCGGCTGTCGTCAAGGAATCCATTCACGAAACGTTCGGCGACAAGCCCGAGGACCACACGTTCTACCACGGGCACACGTTCACCGGGAATCCGATCGCCGCGGCCTTGGCCGTGGAGACCTTGCGGGTGTACGAGGACGAGAACATTATCGGCCGGGCTGCCACACTGGGCGCGACCCTGGCCTCGGAACTGGCGCCGCTGGCGGCCATCCCCGGCGTGCGTAACGTGCGTTCGCTGGGAGTGATCGGCGTGGTGGAGTTGGACGATGATGCCGACGGTGCCGGCACCAAGCGCGCGGCGCGGGTGCGCGACCGCTTGCGGGCGGAAGGCATCCTGTTGCGGCCCCTTGGCCCGGTCATCTACGTGATGCCGCCGCTCGTCACTCCGGAGACGGTACTGAGGGATCTAGTCTCCGCGGTCGCCGCAGCCATCCGCGCGGTCTGAGCGCCTCGTGATTCCTGCTACGAAACTGCGCAGGCTCAGAGGCGGCATGACGATGGCGACGGCGCCGTCGGGTCCAGGGCGCAGAACGTCAGAGCCGTTGGGACGTTCCAGGAGATCGCAGGGTTGCAGGCCCTCGGCCAATGGTCCGCTCAGGCGAACCGTTTGCTCTAGACGGCTGGCATTGAAAAGGCGCAGCGCGATTCCCTGGCCAGAGTCGGCAGGCTTGAGCGCCTGCAGCGTCACCAGTCCGCCAGTCAGTTCAAGCAGGCTGGGAGACGGGGTCCCATCCCAGGTCGGGTCGACACCCCACAATACGCCAACGGCAGGACTCTGTCGCCAGGCCAGGGCTTCGGCGTAGAGGCCGTCGTCCTCGGCGGCGGTGAAGGGCCTTACGGCAAAGGCCATGTCGTAACCGCGCAGGCATTGCGCCTCGGGTGTGGGCGTGTTCGGGCCGGCGCCCGGACCGCGCGTCAGCATTGGAGCATCCACCGATAACATGCCCACCGCCCGCAGCACGGTCAGCGCCAGGCGCGGCGTGCCTTCGTGGGCGACCTCGTAGAGCATGGGGAACGGCGTGAAGACGGCGAGTCCGTGCCCGCCGTCGCGCACCGCCACCAGCGGGTCACAGGGATGCTGCGGCACCTGCAACCAGCCGTCAGCGCCGACGCGTGGCGGTTCCGCCGGACGTTCGACACGGCTGCAAAAGACGGCGGCATCCGAAACCGGCGGCAGGACCGGCAACGGCAGGCACCAGCGCAGGCGATGGTTGCGTTGACTGTTGGTGAAGCGGATGCGGCAGGAGAGATGCCGTTCACCCGGGGCCAGACTCCAGCAAACCTCGACCGGCAAGCCGTCGAGTTCGGCGCGGAGGGTGATCGCCTGCATGTTGCCGCCAACGCGCGTCTCTTCGCGTTGCCAGGCCAGTCCGCGGAAGAGGCGTTCCGTGTCGTCCGGTTTCGGACCGAAAGTGTACTCGTCGCCGACGTCGGCCTGGTCGCCGAACAGGCCCAGCCCGTGCCAGGTGCGGCCGCCGGCGGTCACATCCACCGTGGCGTCCGGATTGACGCGCGCCCAGAGGTGGGCATTGTCGAGGGTCCGGCCGTCACGGGGCGGCCATGCGTCCACAGGTTCGAGCAGAATGCGGGTCAGGGCAAGCGGGCGTAAATCCGGACACAGTTCCAGCTCAACCTGCGGATGCGGGTGCTCGGTGGAGCGATAGCGCCGGACCTCACGGAAGGGAACTTCCCGGCCCGTCTCATCGACAAGACGGAAGGCGTGCGGCGGCGGCGCATCGCCCCAGCGGTTGCGGCCTTCGCAATCGAGGGTGAAGCGCATGCGGCGCGACCCGCCTCGGCCGCTGGTCTCCAGGACCGCAAAACCGTGGCGCGTGTCGCCGGCACGCTGGCCGCCGAGACGGTGGACAAGATCCCCCACCAGCCGCCGTTGCAGGCCATCGCCGGCCTGGCCTGCCTTGACGATGTTCATCTCGGTTTCGCGGTGCACGGCATCCACGCCGCAACCGGTAATGTCATCGTGCGGATGGGCCGTGATCAGTCGCTTCCACGCCACAGGGATGAGCCGGGCGGCCGGTTCGGGAGCGCCAAGCGCCGCCAGGGCCACGGCCGCCGGTTCGCAGGCCTGGGCGAGCAGCGCCTCCACCCTGGCGTTCATCTGCTTGAGATGGATGCGCGTCGCCACCGTCCCGCCCAGGGATTGCCGGTTACACTCGCCACGCAACACAGGCCAGGCGCCGGCATCGCGATCGCGCAGGATTGCCGCAACCTCGTCGAGATCGGCGTAACGGAACCCGGTCTTGGAGTCGGTCGCGGCAGTCAGGATCGCAGGCAAGTCCTGCTGCGGGATCTGGTGATCGACCCCGGCCAGCAACAACATCGGTTCGCCCTGTCCGTCCTCCAGGCGCTGGCAGGCCTCGCGCAGTTTCCGCACCGCCAAGGGCAGGCGGAATGCCGGATGAATGCCGCTGGCCTTGGTGGCCGCATCCATGATTTCGCCGGTGCCATCGGTGTAGCCGAGCCGGGCGGCGTTGGCGTACCCATCGCGCAGGCGCAGCAGGCGGACTTCGGAGCCGTCCGGCGCCTGCCAGCGCAGGAAACGGCTGTTACCGGCGATATCGTCCGGTACGCCGCGCATCAGGATGGCGCAATCGGAACCGAAGCCGCGCGCGAACATGGGCAGACTGGCCGGGAAACCGAACGTGTCCGGCAGGTAGCAGGCTGTCTGCAGGGCGCCATACTGTCGGGCCTGGGCATGGCCGATCAGAACGTTGCGGATCAGGGATTCGGCCCCGGTGCACCACCAATCGTTCTGCACGTAGAACGGTCCCATGCGGAAGCGGCCGGCCTCGCCCATGCGGCGGTAGAGCCCGGCCTTTTCGGGAAAGACTTCCAGGTAGTCCTCCAGCGCGATGGTCTGGCCGTCGAGGGTGAAGCGCCAGTGTGGATCGTTGCGCCAGAGAGCCTCAACCCCGTGGAACATCTCGATCAGCTTGGTCCGAAAGCGGTCGGCTGTCCAATACCAGGCCCGGTCCCAGTGGGTGGTGGGGACGACGAGACACGGTGCAGGCTGTCCATCTGTCATGGCCCGGACGATAGCAGGTTCCATTGAACGGGTTAAGCGGCAATTGGGCTCGGGCTCGGATCCCTTCGGAGTTGCAGAGGGAGATCCTCGTTGCCGAGTCGGTCCGGGTGCTTTCGTCTCAGCCCTCGCCACGGTGTTTCGCGGGACATGAAGACGAGTGCGTCTTTGCGAAACTCGCTTGCTCCGGCTATGCGGACTGTCTACAGTCAAACCCAAATCGGTCATCCCGTGCCTGCAGATGAAGGGCCAATATGAAAAAGCGATGCATAGCGTTAGTCCTTGGATTGGTGGCAACGCTTTCCTTTGGCGCGGACTCCACAAACGCGCCTCCCGCAGTCACGACGGAGTCCTTGCGGAGCAAGTACGATGCGGTACTCAAAGATATTACCAGTCGCTACGATGCGGAGAGCGCGCAACTGCCCGCCAAGTATCTGAAAGCCGTCGAAGCCATTCAATTCGACTCTCAAGCAAAGGGGGATCTGCAGGGCGTCGTGGCTGCGAAACGGGAGAGCGCTCAGTTTGCTCTGGCGAGTGATTTGCCGGCCGAAGACGGGACGGAACTGGCGCCGGCGCTCAAGACTATCCGCGCCAAGTATCGTCAGCAGGTGCAACAACTGGCTGCCAAACGCGACAAGGAGATCGTCACGCTGGTGCAGCAGTACGCCGCCAGGCTGTCGACCATGGAGAAACAACTGACCAAAGACGGCAAGATCGACGAGGCGCTTGCCGTCCACGGGGAGGTCGAGCGTGTCAAGTCGAGCAAAGAAGCGCAGGCGGCAATTATCGCCACCTATACCGAGCCAGCCGCGTCTGCAGTTCCTGTCGCCAGTTCACCCCCGCAGAATGAACTAACCGCCTTACTCGCGGCCGGAGCCGTGCCGGATGTTACGTTTACCGATAACGATGTGCGGCAGAAGGCTGAAGTTCTCAACCACCTGGTTGACGCGCTGTCCGACAAAGGCGTGAAATTGCGCCTTAACGCGAATTCGATACCGGTTGAATCAATTACCTATGAGCGAGGCGTCCCGCGGTACCATTGTCGTTACGTGGCTGACTCCGATTTCTCCAGGCGGCGCAAGACGTACACACTCACGGAGGCCAGCGCCCTGCAGATCCTCCAATCAGGTTGTGCGTTGCTCGGGCTGGGCTATCGACTGCGTGCCGCGGAATCCGAGGTCGAGTTGCTGGACCCGTCGTCGCCCGATGTCGAATGGACGGTGGAGACGACGCCCCTCGATCAGATCACGAAGGACTTGACGACGGCCGAGGGCCGGAAACGTTTCGTGGGCAGGTTCGTCCTGACGGGTGGCGGTGTATCATCGACCGGCGTGGGACTCAACGCGGTAAGCATCACCCTGACCAATCACGTGCGACTGGCCTTTGCGCGGACACCGGCTAACGTCAAGAAAGTTGCCGAGGTACAGACGCAGAACGGCGATGCGACACGGGCTAAACACGAATCACCCTACGTCCGGCATTGTTTGGAGGTGACGGCACTGGGAGTGATTTCCTCTCAATCGAGCGGCACGCAACTGACGCTCGACGACTGCGCGTTGTTGGAGTGCTACGCCGGGTCCACATATGGAATGCCCGCATCCAGAATGCGCGAGCCCATCAGAATCGACCAGCCTGCCGCAAACCGGAACATCCGTCGCATCGGCGAGTGACTTCGGCTGGGACGGCACCAGTTCTTGGTGCCGCAGCCCGAATGGCGGTTGTTCTCTGTCCCGAATCCTCGCCTAAGGGCGTTCCGAAGTTACGGCGACGACCGTCGGACGCCACGCCCGCGCGGCCCCGGTGGAACGGGGCCCTCCAAAGGAATCCTCTCGCCACTCTCGATAACCTTTTCTGGAGGGCGGCGTTCCACCGCCGCCGTGCCTGGCGGGTGCGCGGGCCTCGATTCCATCATACTGAAGGCCAAGGCGAGGATTGAGGTCAGTAGCGACCGTCTGTAGCGCTGGCTCGACAGAGTCCACGCAGTCGCCTATTGTCTCCCCGTATCAATGTGAGGTGCCCCTTCATTCTTGAAGGATTTGCCGCCGACAGACGTTGTAGTCATCAGGTGGCGAGACGGTTGATGATTACGGGAGGACCCATGAAGAAGACGACAGCTTTTGTGGTCATGTGTGTGTTGGGATCGGTGTGGCGGCTGAACGCCCGCGAAATCGGGTTTGTCGAGGACTTCAGTCTGGCCGACGACCGTAAGGCGGCCTTGAAGCAGTTGATCCCAGGCACTGAGGATTACTACTACTTCACCTGCCTTCAGGCGCAGAACACCGGCGCCCTGGCCGAGGTCAAGCCGGTCGTCGACCTGTGGATCAAGCGCTACGGGTACACCGGCCGTGTAAAAGAAATCCTGAACCGCCAGGCCTTGCTGGAATACGACAAAGATCCCCGCAAGTCGCTCGACACCATTCAGCGTGAACTCGGCTTGACGTATGATCACCGGCGCGAGATTGCCGACCGCAAGACCGACTTCCCCTCGCGACTTGATCCCGCGGCCATCGCGCCGTCCAATCTCCTGCGGACTGCTCTTGCCCGATACCAGAACCTGCAGGGGATCGAGGATGCAGGGCTCGATGCCCTTCCGTTTGCCGATCTGGATGGCGCCCGCCGGCGTGATTTGCTGCGCCGATTGCAGCGGCCCGATGTGCCCGGCCTGGCAAGACTCGTCGTCGACGACCTCCGTTTCGCGAACAGCGGAGGCTTCGGCTCGCTTCCCATCCACGCCCAACTGCTGCCCGCGCAGTTGGAGGAATGCGCCGGCCTGATGCCGGAGTTGAAGGACCAGGTCGCGTACATCAACGCCACGATCAGCAAACTCGGCCCGAGCGACGAGGTCGATCTGCGGTCTGACGCGAAGGAGAAGCGCGCCTACCTCGAGCGCCTGGTGGCCTATACGCGCACGCTGGCGCCCGCACACAACTCGCTTAAAGTGAACGCGCTTTACCAGTTGCTCGACCTGGACCGCCACGAGGGTGTCTACGACCAGGCCCTGTTCATGGAGTACGTGCAACTGCCCCGCCAGGCGTATTACGTTAACCCGGAGTTCGTGAACCGCCCGGAGAACCGACTGGTCCTGGCCGACCTGAACGCCAACTTCAGCGCCGTAACGCGGTTTCCACCCGTGTTCGGCGACGAGCCATTGGTGCGCGACTACCTGGCCCATGCCCTGCTGACGGCCGATGACACCAGCGCCTTCGTGAAGTTCATCCGCGACGATTACTTGAAGGACGTGTTTGTTGAGACCAAAATAGTCAACGGGGTGGGGGATCCGGAGAAGTGGTATTCGTTGATCAGCCCGGCGCGCTACCAGGCCCTGAAGGAGCGCGTTGACCTCGACTTTGCCGTCTCCAATCGCGCCTTCTTCGCGGCCGACGCGCCCGTGTCGCTCGACCTGCACGTCAAGAACATCGACACGTTGATCGTGAAGGTGTTCGAGATCAATGCCTTCAACTATTACCGCGCCAAGCAGGAGGAACTTAACCCGGCGCTCGACCTCGACGGGCTGGTGGCGACGGACGAACAGGTCGTCAAGTACCAGGAGGCCCCGCTGCGGCGCGTGCAACGGACGTTCACGTTTCCCCAGTGCGCCAAGCCCGGCGTGTACGCGATCGAGTTTATCGGCAACGGCCGTAGCAGCCGGGCCCTGATCCGCAAGGGCCAGTTGCATACCGTGGAGAAGATTGGACCTGCCGGGCACGAGTTCGTCGTCCTGGACGGCGCCAATGCCCGGCGGCCGTCCGCCACGATCTGGCTGGCCGGGCGTGAGTTCAAGCCGAACGCCCAGGGCGTCATTATCGTACCGTTCAGCACCGAGCCCGGTTCTGTGAAGATGATCCTCAGGGACGGCGATTTCTGCTCGCTGGCCGCGTTCGAACACCGGGGCGAGGACTACGCGCTGTCGGCCGGGTTCTATGTGGATCGCGAAGCCTTGTTGAAGGGGGCCAAGGCTAGCGTGCTCGTGCGTCCGACCCTGTTGGTCGATGGCTTCCCGGTGAGTCTGACGCTGCTCAAAGATGTGCACTTGCGCATCACGTCCACCGACAACCAGGGCATCGTCACCGAAAAAGACATTCCCGATTTCGCGCTGTTCGAGGATCGCGAGGCGACGTTCGAGTTCCAGGTGCCGCCGAACCTGGTGAGCGTGGCGTTCGAACTGAAGGGCAAGGTTCGCAATGCAAGCCGGCAGCGTGACGACTACGTGAGCGGTTCCGGCACGTTCGCGGTCAATGGTGTCGACAGCACGGCGCAGGTGGATGATCTTCACTTCCGGCGTACGGATGCCGGTTACGTGATCGAGCTCCTGGGCAAGAACGGCGAGCCCAAGGCGGGCCGGCCGGTTCATGTCGTGCTGAAGCACCGGGCGTTTCGGGACAACGTGGATGCGGCCCTGCAGACCGATGCCGAGGGACGCATCGACCTGGGCCCCTTGGCCGGGATCGAGTCGGTGACTGCCCGTGTTTCGGATGCGTTGGTCGATACGTGGCAACCCACCCGCGACGAAACGGCCTATCCGCAAGCGTTACACGGACTCGCGGGCGGTACCCTGCGACTGCCGTTCTTTGCCGGCGATGGCGAACCGCGCCTGCAGTACGCGTTGCTCGAAAAGCGGAGCGGAACCTATGTGGCCGATCGGGTTGGCGCTGCCCAGGTCCATGACGGCTTTCTCGATCTGGCCGGATTGCCGGCGGGCGACTACGAACTCACCCTGAAGGCCGGACGCACCGGTCCGATTGCGGTGCGCCTCACGGCGGGTGCCGTGGAATCGGGTTGCGTGGTCTCGGACCGTCGCACGCTGCAGCTCGGCAATACGGCGCCGTTGCAGATTACCGCGATCCGGGCGTCCGGCACGAATCTCTCGATTACGGTGGCCAATGCCACACCCGTCACACGAGTGCACGTGCTGGCCATGCGTTATGCGCCCGCACACTCGGCTTTCGGGTGCCTTTCGTATCCGTCGCCGGAACCGTATGTCGAGCAACGCGTCAAGCCCGAGTCGCAGTATATTGCCGGCCGGGACATCGGCGACGAGTACCGCTATGTGTTGGATCGTAAGTACGCGCGTAAGTTTGCCGGGACCTTGCTCAACCGTCCGGGCCTGCTGCTGAACCCCTGGAGTCTGCGCAAGACCGAGACCGTCGAGCAGGCCGCGCAAGCCGGCGAAGCTCTCTACAGCGCGCCTGGGCGCGGCGGAGCCATGCGGTCGTATGGCGGCAACGCCTCGCCCGCCTGCGTGGCACCCGAGAAGACCGACGATCTGGACTACCTGGCCGAGCCGTCGCTCGTGCTGGCCAACCTGAAACCCGACGCCCAAGGCAGGGTGATCGTGGACCGCGCAGTCCTGGGGACGCATCCCTTCGTGCGTGTGG
>Ga0118677_10009471_pt1 | contig 15197 bp, 10 predicted proteins | sample AliMusrvi5mmetaG_FD_86154 | JGI IMG/M metagenome (GOLD analysis project Ga0118677, IMG submission 86154)
TTAAACTAAGGATCGCTTGAAGTTGGGGAAGACGTACTGGCGATACCAGTCGGGGTGCAGGAACGCCCCGCTGGACCAGACCATGTCGTCGTGCACCATGATAACGGGCACGTTCGAGTCGGCCATCGCGTCGAAATACTGCTGCATCCAGCGGGCGTATCGGTTGGCCAGGTCGCCGAATCGCTTGGCGTCTGTCCCCGCCGCCAGCAGCAGCATGTCCCAGCCGAGCATGTCGATGAACGCCGAGATCATCGTCACGTACACGCAGGTCTACTGCGGCAATGTGACATGGTCCGCCAGCGGCGGCGGTTCCTGGGGCACGCTCACGAGTAACTGCGGCACAAACTGGGGCGGGGCGGGCTACGGCTCGCCGGGCTTCAGTACGACCTTTCCCGACAATGCCACGCTCGGAAGCTCCGTCTCGTCGGGGACGGCTACGGTGACGTTCGACGGAGCAAATCCCTGCCTAGCCGCCCTGACGTTCAGCAACTCGACCGCCAGCTACACGCTCGCCGCCGGCAGCGGGGGGAAACTGCACCTCAACAGCGGCACGACACCGGCAGCGCTGACCGATAGCGCAGGGAACCATACCATTTCCGCTCCGGTGGCCTTGGACAGCAGCGCGATCATGACCGTGACAAATCAAGGCGACACACTTGCGATCTCCGGCCCGATCAGCGACAGCGGCGGACTGACGACGAGCGGCTTAGGCACGGTTCTGATCGCCGGCCCCATCAGCGGGAACGGCGGACTGACGACAAGCAGCCCAGGCACGGTCGTGCTGACCGCCAGCAACACCTACACGGGCGGAACCACGATCTCCGCCGGCACGCTCGCACTGGGCAGCGGCGGGACGACCGGCAGCGTCCTGGCCGGTATCACGAACTACGCGACGCTCCTACTGAACTTCTCGGGCAACCAGCCTTTCGCCAACAGCGTCAGTGGCTCGGGGAACGTGGTCGTCAGCGGTCCCGGCACGGTGACGCTGCAAGCACCTGTTTCGGCGATGCCGACCATCGTGAGTCAGGGGCAGCTCATCGTCGCACCGGGGGCCTCGCTGAGCGGCGATCTGGTGGTAGGCGGCAGCGGGTACTGCACAAATAACGGTAACATGAGCAACATCCGAAATCTGACGAACGCCGGAATCTTCGCCGGCAGCACGCAGGTCAGCGGCAGTTTCTCCAATGCGCCCACGGGCAACGTGCGGATTGCCGCAGGGCAGACAGTGTTCCTGCAAGGGGCCTTGCAGCAAAGTAACGCTGGGCTGATCCTGGCACTCGGCACGTCATCCGCCCCGGCGCAGTTCGAGTCCTACGGCCCGTTTACCAATACGGCCCGCGGCAGCGGGCTGATCGCCGCGCAGAACGCGAACCTCTATTTCGACGGCGGCCTGACCAACCAGGCGGCCGTTGCCTTCAGCTACGGGATCAGCAACGTCTCCGGCGCGGTCGCCAACAGCCCGAGCGGGACGATCTCGGTCAACGGCGGCGCGGGCGTGACGTTCTACGGCAATGTGGAGCAGGACGGCACGCTAGCGGTGAACGCGGTGGGCAGCACACACTCAAGCGCTGTCTTCCTGGGCACTTTCAGCGGCAGTGGCGGCTTTACCGGCGGGGGCGATGTCTTCTTTGAGGGTAGGCTTCAACCGAGCGATCCGGTCGCCGTCACCTTCGGTGGTAACGCCTATCTGGCCAACTCGACGGATACGGTAATGCAGTTGGCCGGACCCGTGGCAGGCACGCAGTACGATCAGATCACCGTCACCGGGCAGATGGTCCTCGGCGGCGACCTCAATGTCGAACTCTTGGACGGATTCCAGCCGCAGGCAGGCGAGTCCTTCCAGTTATTCGACGGAGAGCTTTCTGGGGCGTTCGGTCAGGTTACTTTGCCGTCCTTGAACAACGGTCTGAGTTGGAACACGAGCAACCTCGATACGACGGGCACGATCAGTGTCGTGCCTGAACCCTCCACCTTTGCCCTGCTCGGCATCGGTGCGATGAGCCTTGCCGCTTACGCTTGGCGGCGGCGTAGAGCGAAGGTTTGAACTCACCGCCCAACCCGCTCCGCAGCCGCCAGCGTCGGGCGTAATCCCCGATGCGGATTGCGTCCGCCGTTTGCTGATAGTGGTCTGCTGACGACGGGACGGCCCGGTCAGATTCATGGCGTTGATGGGGCTGCTGTGCCAACGGGGTTCGCGTCGGCCACGGCTTTTCCGAGATACTTAGCCGCATTCTCAATCTCGGGGAACAGTACATGCTCTTTCACTCCCATCGTGTCCAGGTGCCCCAGGATTTCAGCTTTGTTGATCTCGATGCGTTTCGCTGTGATTCCTGGGACTGGGTGCGATTCGAGGTTCCGATCCGTCGCAAACAGTAAAAACGCACCCGCTTGTGCCAAGATGCGCGGATTATTCTGCTTGGGTTTCACACACAGTACGGTCTTCAAGTGCTTTGGCACGATTCTGTCTCGGAAATACGACTTCTCCATGCGTATGAACTGCAACAAGCGGTCCACTGGCGGCTCACGGTTGAACTTCTTGCGACGGACGGAGCCTTTGCCATTCAGGAGGTCGTCGATGCGTTTTTTCTCTTCCGGTCGCAAGTGGGCGAGGTTGGCGACACAACTAACAGTATCGCTATCGTAGAACTTGAATTGGCCCTCTTCAATGCGGAACACAATTACCTCTCCAGTTCTTTTCGAGTTCGTCTGTGCTGCGAAATAGAGGGCCACAAGCGGGTTCCAAGTCACGTCCAGAAGTCTTGTCGGGAGGCTGTAGTGCCTTGCACGGACCAGCCGCTCAAGCGTAGTAGAGTCGGAGGCGAACTCCTCTGGATGCAATGCAACGAGGTCGCGCAACAGAGTGTGCTCGGCGTCTACATACGCTTGTTTGCGGAAAACAACTGGTTTGAGGGTGAGCCCGCTTTCGGGTTGCCCTCGGTAACACAGACGACCGCCCAATTTTCCAAGCGTACAGATTTCCTTCACATATTCTTCGAGGCTTGAGATTTCCCCTGACATAGTTATCTCGTTGTAGGTATCCCAGCCGGGTGTCGGCTCAGGCTAATTGTGGTTCAGTCCAAACTCACGGGTGTGGAGACGGTCTTTCCAACTCGCTTCCAAGGATTGCACCTTTTCGGGTTCCATGTCGTGTGACACGAGTTGCAGGATGCTGAATCTGAAATCGTCTGGGTGGCGTTCAAGCAGTTGTTTGTTGCCGCCATGTCCCGACTTCGCATAACCGCCATTCTAGCCAGGGACGGCAACGGTTGCAATCAAAGCGCAGCGTAAATTGGGTGGGTATCCTTGGCGGCGAAGGGTTGCTGATGCGGTGAATGGCGCTCGGCGGCGATGGGTCGTGGTAGATGGCATCGAAGGCGCAGGGTAGATAAGGTGCGGGCGGGTCGTGGCGTCGGTAGCTCGAAGGTCATGGCAGTAAACGCGCTGGCGGATCAACGTCTGAGGCGGCTTAACGTCTTCCCTGAGACCGCTTTCCGCTGGCCGCAAGCCTGGCAGTAAACCGGGGAAAAACAGGGGAAAAACGGGGTCAACCAGATCGACCCCATTAGCCTACCCTAAGCCGTTTTCGCGTCAGTAAGCCTGGCATTAAACCTGGCATTAAACAGTGGGCAAACAAGGCAAAAGAAGGGCAATAGACAAGATATACCGCCTTGGATGCCGAGTCATAAGTTGTTGTGCAGAAACAACTTGTGAAAGTGCCGCCGATTCGGGCGGCCTGCCCACTTGGCTACGGGGCCGTATTCTGTAACTCTTTGACATTCAATGAGTTACGTACTATGCTTGAATTATTGGAAGTAAATTGGCCCTATTACGGCTAGGAAAATGGAGCGTAAAGGCCGCAGCTCGTTTGTTACCGAAGGTAGATCGGCAATTACCCTTCGCGACCTTAAAGACAATCCTATCAAATATGCCGAAGATATGGAAGAGGCAAGGAACAACCACCATGCGACACGCAAGCCTGAGTATCGTAGCGATTCTTGTCGCGACAGCCCTTGGTTTCGCCGCCGACAGGCCAGCTAAGACCGCCGGGGCAAAGTCTGGCAAGGTGTACATCACGCAGCCCGTCTTATTTGGCACACCCGAGTCGGATAAGATTCTGGCGAGCCTCCAAGTCTTCCCGCCTGATAATCCATGGAATAGCGACGTTTCCCGCTGGCCGCTGCATCCCAATTCGCGGAACATTATTGCCAGCATCGGCCCCGGCAAACCGCTGCACCACAACAGCGATATGAACTGGATTTTCGTTCCACCGAAGCAGAAACTGGTCCCGATCCGCATCGTGAGCTATCCAGGCGAGTCGGACAAGGGGCCGTTTCCAATTCCCGACAACCTGCCTATCGAGAATTGGCCCGGTGGCTACAAGACGGACCTGGACGGCGTACAGCGCGACGTGCTGCATCGCGGCGATGACCGCCACGCGATTATCATCGACCCGACCCGCGGCCTCTTGGTGGAGTTCTACCAGGCCCTCAAGACACCAGCCGGCTGGCAGTGCGCGCAGGCCTCGGTCTTCGATTTGAAATCGAACAAGCTGCGGCCAGACGGCTGGACATCGGCCGACGCCGCCGGCCTACCGATCTTTCCCGGCACCGTGCGTTTCGACGAGTTGCAACGAGGCATGGTGGAACACGCCATTCGCGTCACCGTCCGCCGCAGCCGCAAAGCCTATGTCTACCCGGCCACGCACCAGGCGGGACACGGCAACGACCCGAACCTGCCGCGGATGGGCGAACGCATCCGACTGCGGAAGGACTTTCCCATCCAAAATTTTCCGCCGCACGTCCAAGCCGTCTTGAAGGGCCTCAAGAAGTACGGGATGCTCGTCGCCGACAACGGCATGGACTGGTTCATTTCCGTCGCACCCGATTCACGCATCGAACAAATGAACACGGCCCTTGCGAAGGTCAAGGGCGCGGACTTTGAAGTTGTCGTCTCGCCTCGCTGACCTTCCTCAAGCAGCGGAATTAGAGTGATTGTTAGGTTAACCCTATCGCAGACAGGTAAATTCGGGCGATTAAATAAGACGACCCAGGAAGCGTTGGAGGATTTGGAAAATACCAGTCGATTGGAACTTACTGGGAGGCGGTGCTGCATTGGGAGACCGCTCAGCTTATCCAAACTACGAAAAATGCCCTTGCTGACTGCCCTATTGCTGCTCGCGTTTGGTGCAGAAACCAAAGCTGAAACCCACTATCCGGGGGCGTCCGAGGTTTTTCATTGTACCTTTGGGTCAGCGCGCAATGAGGAAATCTCCGGTTGGCCGCCAGGTTGGACGCGGCGACATGGCCCTGGGTTTCCGAAATATGTCCGCGTGCGAGTGGACGACAACCACCCCTCTGCGGGAGGTAACAGCCTACGGGTCGAATTGGACGGCGGTGCGGCCACGGCGTATAGTCCTGCTGTTTCCCTGAACCCTGATGTGCAGTACGTGCTGGAAGGTTACATTAAGACCAACGGACTCCAGCACGACGGAGCCTATCTTTCCTTGATCTTCCTGGACTTGGGCCAGACTAAGCTCAGCAGCATTTCGTCCGAAAAGATCAGCGGCACGGGCGCTTGGCAGAAGATTCGCCTTGGCCCCGTGTCGCCGCCGGCAGGGGCAGGTTTCATGCTCGTCGGACTGCACGTGGAGCCGCAGGGCGAGTTGCAGGATCTCCGCGGGACGGCCTCTTTTGGCGATTTGTGGTTAGGGCAATTGCCCCGCATCGTGTTGACCGCCCAACCGGCCAAGGAGATGCCGCAAGAGCAAGAAAGACCTGGCCAAAACTGGACCGATGGAAAGCGTCTGTCGAAGCGGAATGCCAACGATGCAACATTTTTGCTCTTTTCCCGAGGGCAGCCGATTGAAATCACCTGCGTGGTCTCCGGCTTCACCGCTTTGACGTATGAAATTCGCCTGGAATCGTTCGATCTCGATGGACGGAAACTGGCAGAGCAGCGGCAAAGTTTCAAGCAGTTGCAGCCAGTCTCCAAGACCGAGAAGCAAAAGCCATCCCCTTTTGCGCGAATGACCTGGCAGTTACCGGGCGACAGCGTGGGATTCTATCGCGTTCGCGCCACCGTGGTGCCCATCGCTCCATCGGTTCCGTCGTCTTCTCCGCAGGCAGGTCCAACCGCGGCGGCCACCTCTCGAGCCGAGCTAAGTACCAATCCGAGGACAATTTGTGGTGCAGGCGTCACGCCTACCCATGCAGCCGAGACGGCCGCACCACAAGAACGCGAAGTGGTTCTTAGACAAGAGCTAAACCTTGCGGTCATCGAGCCTCAGTCACTGCCATCCGGAAGTGAATTTGGATGGAGCCTCCACCCAAGCGACACCGATCTGGGCTTGGTCCCACTAGGGGATCTACTTTGCCAGTGTGGCATCCGGTGGGTGAAGTTCCCCTTTACTATCCAGAAGCCAAAAGAGTCCAAGGCAAATTCCCTGGAACCCTTGATCAACTTCAGCGATCGGCTTGGCATGGCCGGCGTTCGTCTGGCCGGCGCGCTTCTGCCGCCTCGAGCGACCGAAAATGCCGCCAATAGATCCGACGATTTGCTCGCCGTCGAGGCATTCAGTCGAGATCCCAAGACGTGGTATCCAGCGATCGAGCCGGTACTAGCCCGCTTGGCGGTGGAAATCCGCTACTGGCAGATCGGGGACGATCGCGATCCGGGCTGGATCGGCTGTCGCGATTTGCCGGGGATTGTTTCGCGGACGAAGGCCGAGTTGGACCGGATTGGCCAGGATCTCGATATCGGCATCGCTTGGAACCTTGCCTCGCCTCTACCGATGGCAATTCCAATTTCCAAGGCCGACCGTTCCAGCAACGTCAAAACCCCAGACGCGCTGTCCGAGGGTGCCAATCGGCGGAAAACACCGTGGCATTTCCTCTCATTGCCCTGCGATGAAGCGATCGACAATGACGCGATGGCAAAGTACCTGGACGACACAAAATCAGCGGATCTCGCGCGTTGGATGGTATTGGATACCCTGCCCCGAAAAAACCATACCGCGCACGATCGAATCGCCCATCTGGTGCAGCGCATGCTGACGGCCAAGATGCACGGGGCGGAAGCCATCTTTATTTCCGATCCATTCGATTCCGACCGTGGACTGGTCGATCGCAACGGCTCGCCCAGCGAGTTGTTCCTGCCCTGGCGCACCACGGCCCTGATGCTCGGCGGTGTCCCGTTTGTTGGCGATCTCGATCTCTCGCAGGGGAACCAGATTCATTGCTTCGGCGGCAAGGGAAAATACGTCGGCGTGCTCGCCGGCCGCAAGCCAGGACAGGAGACGGTCTATCTCGGCGCGGAATTGCGCACGCATGACCTCTGGGGTAACCACCGGGCCTGTCCGCCGACCGTGTCCAGCGACGATGGACCGGCGGGCCTCCCCCCGGCCCCGCGGTCGGTGATCGCCGTGCAGCAACTGCCGGTTTTCCTCGTTGGGCTTGATGGTCCCATCACCCAGTGGCAACTCGGCGTGGCCTTTTCGCCCAATCGGTTGGCGAGCATTCCCAGCGCCTTGCTACCGGTTACGTTGGAACTGAAGAACACCTTTCCCCAGTCGATCTCCGGTCGCATCAAGATTCGCGGACCGCAAAATTGGTATCTCGAACCTCGGACCGCCGAATTCCGCCTGGATCCCGGCGCCTCTTGGAAGGAGCAACTGGAAGTGGCGCTGCCCAACGATGTCGCTGGCGGCCGGCAGATGGTACGGCTGGACTTTGAAATCCAGGCAGAACGCCTCTATCGCTTCACGATGTATCGCTCGCTGGAAGTCACCTTGGGCGACGTGCTGCTTGAAGGCCAGACCGCGCTCAACAACCGCGGCGAGATGGTGGTTCATCAGACGCTGACCAATCGAGGGAAGAAGCCGGCCGGTTTCCGCTGCGATCTCCTGGCTCCCGATCGACGACGGCAATCGACCGAAGTCCTTATCCAGCCTTCCAGCAAGAGCGAACTTAAGTATTGCCTGCCTGACGGCGAGCAACTGCTCGGCAAGGCAATCTGGCTTCGCGCCGAAGAGATCGACGGCCCCCGGGTGCTAAACTATCGCATCGAAACACCTGCCGCGGCAGCTCCCACGACCGAGCCCATCGAAAGGTCCAAGAGTTGCCAGCCATCGCGACCCGGCTCGAGCCTGACGCTGTGAATTGACGGTGGGTGCGTGGAGCGAACCCTCGGGAAATGGTGGATTACGCACGGAGACCAACCCGCGAAAACACTTTCCGCTGTTTTGGATCTCCTTCGTGCAACGCATCACTGCGTCAAAGCTTCCATGCTCCACTCACCCTGTCTACCGTGAATAATCCGGCACTAACTTCCCATGCAACTACGCGGAGTTATAATAAACACATCTGCGAGAGGACACAGTATCAATGGGCATACGTTTTTTTTGTCCCAACGGACACAAGCTCAACGTCAAGGAATTTCAAGCCGGAAGACTAGGAATATGCCCATTTTGCGGGGCAAGAACCCAGATTCCGACGCAAAGTACCCGGCCTGGCTCGAAGTCGGGTGGCCGCCAGGGGGCCGCACGGGCAACGACGCAACCACTGGAACAGGATGATCCCGAGTCGGCCCAGGCTTCCGATTCCTCTCCCGATATAATTCTCCCGGGCGAACCGCCCAGCCTGCCGGGTGACCCCACCGATGTCAAGATGCTCGGCCCGAGCATTCCCGAGGAAACTTTATCCGGCAGCGGCCCGGTAATCGGCCCACCTTCCCTTTCGGCCGGCGGCCGAGACCCTGCTGCATCGTCCCCGCCTACTTCACCATCTGTAGGAGGCAATCTCCACCCGGCCACTGCCCGACAGTCGCCGCCCAGACCGAGTCAGGCTGGAAAGCCTAGCGTACTGCCGAGTCAGGCTGGAAAGCCTGACGTACTGATGATGCCAGCGGCAGTTCCAGTTCCGACATCGCCGGCTGCTCCGGAAGCGACCGATCCGATCGCCGGGGCACCGGAAATGATCTGGTACGTTCGGCCCCCCACGGGTGGGCAGTTCGGACCGGCTTCCGGCGATCTGATGCGTGGATGGCTGAGCGAAGGCCGCGTGAGCGCCGATTCGCTCGTCTGGCGCGAGGGCTGGCACGATTGGCAGGAGGCCGGCACGGTCTTTCCCAAACTTCGCGGCAACCAAAACATCGACTTCCTGGAAACGACTCCCGTGGTTGCCGTTGCCGCTACGCCGGCCTCGCACGTCCATCGGCCCAAAGTCAAGCGGTCTTCCGATCGCAACCAGATCGCGCTGCTGGTCGTGCTGAGCTTGGCGGTTGTTGTCCTTTTCTTCGTTTTCCTCTGGGTGGCCCTTCACTAATGAAGATTCAACAGTTCCTGGAACATCACGGGTTGGTCTCCAATCCTTTCGCCGACGAGGACGCGCAAACCGATCTCGTCTTCAAAGGATCCTGCATTCGTAGTGTGTTCCATCCGGCCTGGGATAAAATCTACGGCGACCCGACCGAGCCGGCGACCTCCGTTGTCTTCGGCGAAAAGGGTTCCGGCAAGACGGCCATGCGATTGCAGGTCGTGCGGCGGTTGGCCGACTACAACGCCGATCATCCCGACTGCCAGGTTTTCGTCGTGCAGTACGACGACTTCAACCCTTTCATCGACCACTTCCGCGAAGGCTTCCATGGCCGGCGGCGGCGGATCGACCGTGCCTTGGGCCAATGGCGGCTTTGGGACCATATCGACGCCATCCTCTCGTTGGCCGTGACGCAACTGGACGATCGCATCCTGGAAGTTCAACAGTCACGCCACCCGGCCGCCCGCGATGAACCCCTGCCCATCAACAAGCTCGACACCCATCAGGCCCGCGACGTGGCCCTGCTGGCGGCGATTTACGATCAATCGACGGCCGAGAACCCAGCCGCTCGCTGGCAGCGGCTACGGAAGAAGCTCCGTTTCTCCACATGGAAGTCAAAATGGGATCTGGCCGTCGGTAGCATTGTCAGCGTGGCGGTCGTCGCGCTTTTCCTCTATTATTGCTGGCCGAACATCGGCTCCCGATGGCCCTGGATGCTCGCCGCGATCGCGGCCGGTTGGCTGCCGTGGCTGGGCCGCTTCCTGAAATTCACCTGGAAGGCATGGCAGATCGGCCGCAACACGCGAGTACTGAACCACACCATCCGCCCCTTGCGAAAAATTCTCTTGAATTTTCCCGCTGCACAACTTATCGGCCAGCCGTTGCCGATCGCCCAACAGACCGATCACCGTTACCAGCTTCTGGAGAAGTTGCAGTCCGCGCTCCGCTCGCTAAGGTTCGTCGGCATCGTGGTAATCGTCGATCGCGTCGACGAGCCATACTTGATCAACGGTTCCGCCGACCTCATGCAGGCCCTCGTCTGGCCCATGCTGGACAATAAATTCCTCAAGCACCCGGGCCTCGGCCTAAAGCTCTTGTTGCCCGTGGAGCTTGAGCGGATGGTCGATCGGCAGGATCGCGATTTCCACGAGCGAGCGCGGCTGGACAAGCAGAACCTCGTCCGTTCGCTCGCTTGGACGGGCCAATCGCTCTACGATCTAGCCAACGCCCGCTTGAAAGCCTGTGCGAGCGACGGCAAAGTGCCCGCGATCACCGACCTGCTCGATGCGGCGATCGATCCGCGCCGGTTGAAGGACGGGCTAGGCACGCTGCGCGTACCGCGGCACCTCTTCAAGTTCATGTATCGTCTCTTCACGACGCATTGCAACGCCCACAGCGACGATAATCCCGTCTGGCGGATCGGTCAGGGTGAATTCGAGTCGGTGCTTGCCCTCTATCAACGAGACCAGGACGCCTTGGATCGCGGCGTCGGCGCCGGCTAAATCGGCAGCCCTGCCCAACACCTGCCAGATTCCCCTTGCAGCGAAGGAATGTAAGAATTAGAATCCGCGATCTCGGTTGGGGGGCACGGGGCTGATTCCACGTGCGGCCCACGGGAACGTGGCGTTATTTATTCAACCACCCGCTTAGGAATATCACGTAGGTCAGGCTTTCCAGCCTGATTTGTCTGGTGTACTGTCAGGCTAGAAAGCCTGACCTACAAAGATTTGACATCTTGGCGGGTGGCGGTTATTAATCAGTCCTATCTCCTTAATGGAAGTGAGCTTATGTCCGCGGAAGGGAAGCCGCTGACGGAATTCTCGCTCTTGGAACGGCCGCTCAAGCTCTTAACCGTGCTCGTGGCTCGCTTTCCTGTTTCCGTCATTGTTATCTCCGCGCTGCTGGTCGCCCTCTCGCTCACGGGTGCCCAACTCAGCCTGGGCTTCCGCACCAGCCGCTCCGACTTGCTCAATCCCAAAAGCGAAAACAACCGCCGCTGGGCTGAATTCACCCAAGAGTTCGGCGAGCAGGACGACGTGACCCTCGTGGTGCATGGCGACGACCCCAGGGTTGTGCCGCCGATCCTCGACGAACTTGCCTCGCAACTCAATCGTCAACCCAAACTATTCCGCTCGATCTTTCACAAGGTCGATGTCGCCAAGCTGAAATCCAAAGGACTCTACAACGATCGAGTCACGCCGCAATTCCTCCAGCAGATCAACGGTTTCCTGGGCCAGTCGCAGGGCCTGTTGCAGGGCGATTTCGCCTCCCTGAATGTTGGCGGGCAGATCGCCTGGTTCGCCGAGCAGATCGATCGTGGAGATCCCGGCCAACTCGCCGCCTCGCTCGGCGCCGCGCAACAGCAGCAGAGCAAGTCGCTGGAGATCCTCGGCGCGGCGCTCAGCCAGCCCGGGCCGTATCAGTCGCCGTTCCCGGAAATGTCTGCCCTGCTCGCCATGCAAGACGATCGACTTGGATCCGGCTATAAGTTGCTCAATGACGGTCATGTGGGATTGCTGGCGCTCTACCTGGTCAAAAATGAAAAGACCGGCAGCTTTGCCGAATACTCGGATGGGCTGACCGAGTTGCGGCAGATCGTTAACGATATGAAAAGCCGGCACCCCGAGGCCTGGGTCGGTTTGACGGGCCTCCCCGTCATGGAAAACGATGAGATGGAATCGAGCCAGACGGCCATGGCCCAGGCCGGTGTGCTGTCGTTTATCGGCGTGGGCCTGCTCTATGTGACCGGCTTCGGCTGCGTGCGGCATCCCGCGATGGCCTTGGTCGCCTTGCTGGTGCCGATGGGCTGGTTAGGCTCGCGGGTGACGGCGGTGAGGTGGGTCGAGCGGCAGTTGAAACGTTCGGAGATTTCGCCGGAGGTGGCGATTGCGAACCTTACGGCAGCGATCCGAATATGGCCGCTGGGGGAGTTCTTCGAGGCGAGGGCGGAGGGTTACCAACATCTATCGGAACAATCGCCGCAGAGATTTGACACGGCGGCGGTGACCCGCGCCGTGAACGACTACGCGAGGGCATCGGCGTTGAATCCGTATGCTCCCGGACCGGTGATGAACCGCGCAAACATGCTAGGTTTGTTAGGCAGGGACGCCGAGGCGCTCGAACAATTCGACCGTGCGATCACCCTCGAGGGCGGCATGGAGGCAGGCTTCAAGAGCGCCTTTTCAAAAGCGGCGTACCTGCGGCTCAAGGCGGAGCGGTTGTTAGCCGCGAGTCGCATTGACGAGGCCTTGGCGGCGCTGGTGAGCGCGCGTGAGACGTTGGCCAAGGCATATCGTTTTCCCGGCGGTGAACCGTTGGGACAGGAAGCGAGAGAGTTGCGCATTGGCATTGGCGAGCGGCTGGTTGGGGTGCTGAGTCTGGCAGGCCGGGATCAAGAGGCGGAGGCGGAGTTTGAGAACACGGCCGAGGTTTACGGCGGAAGCGGGATTCGCTATCTTCAGGCATGCCATTTGCGGATGCTGGCGAATCGGGTCTTGTATGAGCGCAATCCGTCAGAGGCGCTGACGCTATTCTTGAAGGCTCGGACGGTGCTGGATCTCAGCGCGAACCTTCTGCCCGCGGGAATTTCGATCGACGACCTTGTCAAGTTGCGCGACGATTTGGACAGGAGCATCGCGTTTCTCAAGGGTGCGCACGTCGAACCGGCCGAGATGCCCGGCAAGTGATCGGTCAGTTGGTGATTTGCTGCCAGTTGATTTGGGTTTCGGCAAAGCTGGCGAGCAAGCTCAGGAGTTTCTCATCCGCTTCCTTTTCGGTGACGGGCTCGTCGATGTCGGGCACCCTGCCAAACCACATCGAAACGGTGACATAGGCCCAGCGTTGGTCGATGCCACGCATGATCCGGTCGCGCATGTCAGATAGGGTGCGGTATATGTGACCGTATTCCAGGCGGTCGTGACCGACAAAGAAGTAATAGGTGATGCAATCGAGATCGCGGTCCAGCTTGCGGTTGTTGGGATTGGTGAGGGTTTGAACGGAACGCAGTCGGCGCACAGTGATGGTTCTGCCGTTGGACAGCTTGAGGGGGACATCTCGCGACGAAAGGATGTTGTGCCCTTGGGCGGGCATGCAGCGCTCCGGGCGGTGGATCGAGTTGTTCAGATCATATCCGGATAGAACGACCGACAAGTCGGCACGGTCGAGGTCGGTTGAGAATTCGCCCGGGCGGGGGCTACGACAAATGGCTTTGGCAAACTTGGTGTCCACGGCCAAGGTGCCAAGTTCCGCTTCACTTGCCGCAACGTTTTGCAATGTCCAGGTGCCGACAGCGGCCGGCAGCGTCATGTTGATGGCGGACTGAGCCACCTTGCCGGCTTGAGGTAGGAAAAGGATCGAGCCGAGGGTGGCCGCCAGCAATGCGGGCAGGATCATGGCTGGGAGTTTCATGATGCTGGAAAACGAGGGTTCGCTAGTGCGGCACGGTTGCCGCTGACGCGCCGGAGGTGTTTGTATTTGGGATTCTTCCATGGCAGGCCTCCCTCCAGGAGCGAGTGGAAGCACAGCAAGAGCAGCAGCGAGAACGGATAGAACAACAGCAGGCCGGACCAGTCGTGCCAGGTTTCGCGCGCCCATTTGGCGTCGCCATATTCAGCAATGACACAGATTGAAGTCAGGCGCAGGGCATTGCCGAGAATGGCCAGGGGCACGGCCGAGCAAAACAGCACGAGCTTTTTCCACAGGGTGATATTGGCGACATACGCCCAAGCGGCGGAGATCATCAGCAGTGCCATGAGCGAATGGATGCCGCTGCAGCCGCCGGCGATGCTCAGCGCCGGCCAGGTGCCCTTGAGCGACAGGATGTCGGTTCCCTTGGTGTAGGTTGCCACCCCGCACCAAGCGGCGCCGTGGTGTGCCAGGGAGGTGGCGAGCAGTTGCAGGTGCATGGTGGCTTGCTGGACGCTGGCAACCGGGATGGCCAACCAGAAGAAGAACAATGGGAAGCTCAGAATCTTCGCCACCTGCCAGCCCCACAGGAACCATGCCGAACCCCACAGCAGGAAGGGCAGGCCACCGACGGCGACGCGGGGTTGCAGGGTCCGGTAGGCCAGCACGAAGCACAGAGCGCCTACGAGCACCGGCAGCAAGCCCCAGGCACTGCCATTTCCCGCCGCGGCGCGGAGGTCTTTGTAGCGGTAAACGATCAATCCGGCGATGAGGAACGGAAAGATCGGGCCGTGCTCGAAATCATTGCTGCTGTTCCAAGCGCTGCGAATCCAGCCCAAGGCGGACATTTCCCGCTCGGAACCGAACAGCGGCACCATTCCGAAGAACCACAGCACGATCACGCTTGAAAGTGCCACCGCGGCCCACAGGTCCCACCGGATGCCAGAGATCCCCGGCGCAAAGGTTGGTGCGGCAGGGATTTCGGATTGGTTCATGGTGACTGGCGGCAGGGCGAGGGTGCGGATGGGGTTTTTCGAGCAAAAGATTGCCGAGCGCCCGCCGAATGTCAACACTCCCGCCGCCCCGCCCTCCCGTCTATGAAATTAATCAGTGGAACCGCACACCGCGCACTCGCCGAGCGCATCGCCGAATCGCTAGGACAACCGCTCGCCGACGTTTACGTCACCTCCTTTCCGGATGGCGAGACCTTTGTCAAAATCAACGAGAACATCCGCGGTGCCGACGTTTTCATCATCCAGCCCTCCTGCCCGCCGACCAATCACAACATCATGGAACTGCTCATCATGGTGGACGCCGCCCGTCGTGCCAGCGCCGGGCGCATCACCGCGGTGATGCCGTTTTACGGCTACGCCAGGCAGGACCGCAAGGACCAGCCGCGGGTGCCCATCACCGCCAAGCTGGTGGCCAACCTGCTCACCTCCGCCGGCGTCGGGCGGGTCCTGACCATGGAACTGCATGCCC
>Ga0118677_10009475_pt1 | contig 15195 bp, 10 predicted proteins | sample AliMusrvi5mmetaG_FD_86154 | JGI IMG/M metagenome (GOLD analysis project Ga0118677, IMG submission 86154)
CGATGGCGTCGGCCGACAGATTGCATCGGCCAATTACGGCACCAACGGCGGCACGGCCATGACCGTTGACGACCGGCCCGACACGGCCCCCAGCAGCACATGCAAATCGAGGGAGTCGGGCCAGGCGCAGACCGGCCCGCCGACGTCGAGGATTGCGAGCGCAACCTGCGTCGGTCACCCCGAACCGCCGCAGCGAAGCGGCTCGGCCGGCGGAAAAAAGCTAGAAAACTGGCGGTTTTTCTTGACCTACCGGCAATTTGAATCGCTGGATTTTGCCTGCCATCTTATGGTGATTGCCTGCGGTGGTGTGCCCACCTCCACAGGCAAGGGTTCATCTCACTTGCACGAGTTCTCGACACTTTGATTGAGAGACGGCGATCTGGTCGAGGCGGTGGATTGCAGGCGCAGGGCAGGCGTGCTACGCTACCATCAGCGGGGCAGACTGCTCCACCAGTTAAGTCGCCAACTATATTGAGATTTTCGTAGGCGGCACAAGGTAAATGAGGTGTTATGATGAATAAACTCGAAATTATCATCTTATCGGCCTGTGCCGGCCTGTCATGCCTCCCAGCCGTCGCGACGGAACCGGTCAAATTGGAGTTCGAGATTTGCGCCGGCTACCTTGTGTCTTTCGAGGTACCGCTCTACACGGCGGAGACGTACCACAATTTATGGACCCAGGATCAGTTTGACCATGTCTTTGCCACGGACCCAGCGCTAGCAGACACGGCGCGTCGAGCGCCAAAGGGGGCGTTTGATTCTAGGATCGTTCTCGCGGTTGTCAAACGAGGCAAAACACTCTTGCAGTTCAAGGTTGAAGGCGTGAGCGAGATGAACGGAATTGTGCGACTCCGGTATAATACCACCGCGAAAAAGACCCAGCCGGCAGATTTTGTCTCTTCCTTGATAGTGTCCATTCCCAAGGTCCATTCTTCTGCGTTTCAATTCGTGGAGAATGGCAAAATCGTCAGCGGAGGTAGGTTTCGGATCTACTTCGAGTCGTGGGACAAGATAATCTTTGAGGAACCGTGGATCTCGGAGGGGAAAACAGAGTCGCCTCGTGACCGCGCACATGCGGATCACTTTATTTCCAGGTTCAAAGGCCAAATGTTGCCTTCCGCGGATGTGGATCTCGGTCCAAAGGGCCTCAAGCCGGCGAGCAAAAAGCTAAAGGATGAAGTCCAAGAATGGCTCGCCGCTCGGGGTGTGACTGAAGTCAGGTTCTCGGAGGCCGCGAATGTCGCCCCCACAGTCAATAACTCGCAGTGAAAAGAAAAGGGGAAGGATAAGGGTCAGACCTTAAAAATTAACTTTCCTCTTGTCCTCCGGCTTGGCGGAGGCTATGTTATCGGCATTCTATTTCGGGGGGACAGTATACGCAACTCCATTCTACGCCAAGTAGTTCGATATCTGTCCCCGGAACTTACCCGTGGACGCGGTGTATGTGGCCAACCACAATGCTTATGGCGAGCAGGCAGTGAAACTGTACAACAACCTGGGGCATGAAGTGCTGGCGGCCGAGCCCTCGGCGTCGGCCATCACCTATGGCAACACGTATGCTTGGTATCCGGTTTCCGGCGGGAACTCGGTCTTGATGCAGCAACAGGCGACGATGGTTCCGGTGGTTTCTTCTTCCGACCAGAACCAGAACGTCCGCACGGGCCAGTGTGCGGGACACCTACGTTGACGGCGAGATTTCTTCGAACGACCGCCTCTACTACTTGACCGACGCCAACACGAACGTGACGGCGGTCGTGGGGCTAACGGTTGGGCGCGAGCGCTCGCCCAGCAGCACGTTAGGTGCCCGAAGACGCGAAGGACGGCGACGCTATGCGTTCCCAAGAATGGCGTTGCCTCACTCGCAAAAGAACGCTCAAATGGCCGCTGTTTCTAACCGCCGCTGGCGCCAGTTAACTCCAGATCGCCTAATACTGCTATTTCTAGCGGTCCAGGCACTTCTTTGGGCGTCACAAGGATTCCGTTGGTTCTCCTTTAACCAGCACAAAGGTTGGACCGTACTTATCGCTGTGGGCTTTACGGGCGCCTTCCTGCTTTTGATTTTGGTGTGGCTCGTTGCCGCGCCACTTCTTCGCCTACGGTTCCAGTACAGTCTTATCCGCTGGCCTTCGGACCTGGGCCTTCGGCTTCTCCTGGGTATCGCCACCCCCCATTCAACGTAGTCGTGCCGCTGCCTCACAAAATTCTGGAACTGGGGCTTGAAATAATTTACCGAAACGGTAAACTAATTCATAGCGATGGAACGATATGGTAATACGACTTTCACGGAAGATGGCCAAGATTTGCAACTCCGAGAGAGATATGAAGGCCAAACTCGGAGAGGCCGACGCCCGGAAGCTTCAGCAGCGATTGGCCGAGTTGCAGTCGGCGGAAACGCTTGAGGACATGAGGAGCCTGCCTGCTGCTCGCTGCCACGAACTCACCGGTGACCGGAAGGGGCAACTGGCAGTCGATCTCGTTCACCCGCGACGATTGGTCTTCGAGCCCGATCAAACACCGCCTCCGACCAAGGAAGACGGCGGGCTCGACTGGAAGCAGGTGACTCGCATTGTGATCGTCGAAATCGTTGACTACCACTAACAACAGCGTCGCGCGATGGGCAGTAGGCAACGCCTGCGGCCCAGGAAAGATACCCATTGGGCGAGGCGCATACGACAGGATATATCCAAGGAGAACAGCATGGCGACTACCAAGAGCAACCAGACGCGGTATGAATATGCACCAGACTATGCAGTACCGCCGGGCCGGACACTACAAGAAACGATTGATTCGCTGGGCATCGACCAGCGCGAGCTTGCACTGCGGAGTGGCCTCTCGCCCAAGCACATCAACCAGGTTATCAAGGGAGTGGCCTCCATCACACAGGATACGGCGATTCGCTTGGAACGGGTGACTGGCGTCCCCGCTCGAATGTGGAATGCGCTTGAGGCCACCTACCGTGAGCAGCAAGCACGGCTTACGGAAAGGGCACGCTTCCAGCGCGACCCGGAATGGATGGGCACGATCCCAACGAAGGAGTTGACTGATCGGGGTGCGATCAAGGCGCAGTCCGATCCGGTGTCGTTACTGGAAGAGGTGCTCCGGTTCTTCGGCGTGGCTGACGTCGATGCTTGGAGAGAGGGGTGGGGGATTCCACAGTTCGCGTTTCGCAAGTCTCTGACTTTCAAAGGAGAGCCGGGGGCAATGGCCGCCTGGCTCCGGTTGTGCGAGTTGGATGCACAGGGAATCGCGTGCGATCCCTTCGAGCGGTCGCGCTTCAGAACGGCGGTAGAGTCGATTCGTGGCCTTACGGTCCAGGAACCCGAGGCATTCGTACCTGCGATGATCGACCTCTGCCGAAAAGCCGGTGTGGCCCTTGCCCTCGTACCGGAAATCAAAGGCGCGCCGGTAAACGGCGCAGCGAAATGGCTGACCGCCGACAAGGCCATGATCGGTCTCAATTTGCGAGGCAAGAGCAACGACCGCTTCTGGTTCACCTTTTTCCACGAGGCCGGGCATGTTCTGACCGACAGCAAGAAGGAAACCTACATCGATGTGGATTACGAGGATGATCCGCGCGAACAGAGTGCGAATCAGTTCGCCGCTGACATTCTCATCCCGCGCGAGAACACCTCGCAACTGCCGGAATTGCATGCATACCGCGCGGTGATGCGGTTTGCGAGGTCCATCGGGATCGCGCCTGGAATCGTCGTCGGGCGATTGCAGCGAGAAGGAATTGTACCATACAGCCACCTCAACCGGCTGAAGGTCCGGCTTGAATGGGCGTAGAAACTGGGCCAAGCACAAGAGAGGCCAATTCTCTTACAAGAATGGAGTGAAACATGTCTCTACATTACACCCCCAAGACATTTCTGCGGGAGACATCGAACCGTCTGTTGAAGAAATGCTTCAACGGGGTACTTGATGACGTGGACTGGGAATCCTTGCCAGAACACAAGATTGAGGTCGTCTACGACAAATGGCAGTCGCTGCCCGAGCCGGAACGGGTCGCCATCGAGCGCCGGTTTGAAGATGCCGAGGAGTTGAACAGCGACCCCGGCATTCGCGCCTTGATCGACGAATGCTCTTATCATGGGGTGGACATTGTCGCCGAATGGGAACGCGAGGGACTTACTTCGTTCCGCGACCGCATACTGTGGGTCGCGTTGACCCACCCCCGGGCATTTGAAGTTGCGGGCATTATCAACCACGCTCATGTCCTGTCGCTACGGTATTGGAGGAAGCGCGGTAACATGCCGCAGAAGGATCCCGATGTTTCGCCCGAGGCTATCGAGCGATTGCGGGAAGCGATCTCCGCTTACTTCCGCCAAACCCAAGGACGCGGACACCGTTGTACGGTCGATGCTTACCTGCGAGTGAATCGATACCACTATTTCTTCGCGTATCCCGACGACTACGCCAACACATACCTTGGCCACGACGACGGCGGCGACTTCGTTCGCCGGCCCCAGCGTCCAGCATTTGAGGTTGTTTTTCTATACGATCCCGTGAATGGCACGCTCGATCTTTACGCCCAGGGCGGTAAGGAAGTGCAAACCGCTCTCCAAACGATCTTCTGCCGCGAATTGATGGAGCAAGAACTCCTGCCCGAGACTCCAAACAGCCACCCTTACGAGTTAAACGGACTGAAGACGCGCGGCTTCGGTTTTCCGACTGACCCGGAAGATGGTGTCGAGGACGTTCGCGTTCGGAAACTCAGGCTATCGGTTCTTGGCGGCCACAAACGACGAATCTGGCTGGAAGCCGACCCGGACGGGGCCCGCGACGACGTCTACGACATGATGGAGCAGTATCTGGATGCACGGAACCTTCCAAGTTCCCTCGCCAATATTACTGTCGCCACCCTCTCGATGAAGATCGCGGCGCTGGCTACTGAGAAGGGTGGGACGGTCACGTTCGACGTGTCCTTCCCAAACTCCAGCAACCTCAAGAGCGAGAAGCGGGCGCGACTCCGCGATATTGCCGAAAAGTACCTCAAGCAATGGGGAATCGACCGTGCTTGAGGTGCCGCAGTTCGTCCTCGATCGGGCTGCGGCCGAGAAACCGATTTTCGCGGCCGATGAAGTTGATCGATGGCCGAAAGAACTCTTCGCGTTTCTCGAATGTTACGAACTGATCCGCGAGACGGACAATGCGTCGTCGGTCGTGTGCGACGCATGCGGTCGCGATCACGTTGAGCCCGTAATCAAATTGCCGCTCCCGGATGGCACGGGTTTTCGCGCCTACATGGTGTGCGAACTTGAAGGGAGGGTTCCTGTTCCTTTGCGTCGCCTGCGGCAGTGGATGCTTAACGTACCCAAGCTTTCGGAAATGACCGGGTGGTCGCCTTCTGGACTTGTGCACGAGTCGGTCAAAGCCGAGACAGGGAAATGGCAAGCGGCGCCCTTGCCGGAACCACCGACCCCCGCGCCCATCTTTGAAGAGCAGGATTTCATGGCAACGGACTTCGACTTCTCCGCATTTTTTGGTGATGTTCAGGACGTATTGGATGGAATTAGTGTTCTGACAAGGGTAATACTTGGGCTACCCCGTCCTCCAGTGCCTCTCACGGCCCTCCACACTGTTCGGCCTGAGGATCGCGAGAAATACGACTCGCAGATGGCGACTTACCGGGAACAGCACCCAAAGGCAATGGAAGCCATACACACGGCAGGTATCAACCTTGATCGGCTACTGGCCGAAGACAGGTTCGTCGAGTCGTTGGCCGGCGTGTGGCCCCCGTCCGCACCGAAAGACCTCACGGGCAGCATATCGCTGGGACTGAGGAACGCATTGGCGGCCGCGCGAGGGGCCAGCAAATGCACGTTAGCCCCTGCTGGCGGTCACATTGAGGGCTTTAAGCGTTCCGCTGTAACGGCGGAGTACACACTCACAGGGATTGTTGCCAAATTGAAGGAACGCCCGGAAGTGGCGCAACTGGCCTATGAGCGCGCCCGCAGCAAATTGCGGCGGCCGGGCTCCGGACCGGATGGCAGTGCCGGCACGACACCGCTGGTTGCACCCGATCCGCTAGGGGACCTGGGGAGCAATGCGACAGAACAGCTCGCGGCGACCGCCCTCACCAAAGGCCCGCCGGCTGTTGCGGCGGCAAGCCCTGATGTCCCGCCAGCACCAGCGGCAGGGCAGCCCGAAAGAACCAGACGAGACTATAACCGAGAGGCATACGAGATTGTTCTCCCGGCACTCTCAGCCCACCATCAGTACAACCAAGACGGCAGCATTTTGAAATACGATCCTATTTCTCTGGCCGACCTAAAGCGCACCTACAAGACTTCAAAAGCGACGGCCAGCAGATGGTTTAAGGATCACTTCGGAGACCACCGCGCGTACATCGTAGATTGCAGCCGCGACAAAGGCCGAAAGCTACGCGAGATTCTCCGGAAGCTTAACCAGGACGATCCGGAGTCATGGCAAAACATTGAGGACTGCCCTGAACTGGCCGCGGCGGACGAAGAAAAGCCAGAAGACGACCAGGACGAATAAGCCGCAACGGGTTCAATCTCTAATCGGGGGCCAGGGCGGCAGCCGCCGGCTCGACGGGCAGCGTGGTTCGGAAGTGTCCAGTAGGGGAAAAGCCCAGGTGTCAATGACACCCGAAACGCCTCTTTTTACACCTAACTACACCTGAACAGCGAAACGACAGGAAACGAGGAATAATCCGTAAAACAAGGTATTTCCCGAGGTTTTCAGCTAGTGTACGGAATTGGCGAATTTGTTTGGGGTGACCGCCGCAGGTTAGCCGGCTTGCCAAGGTTCCGAAAGAACGGTATTTGATAGAACTTATGGCTCGATGAGAACAACACGTCCTGGTGGACAATATGTGCCACCGACGCATTTGTAATCTCACTGCTGGCCGTACTGGGCCAATACAGCGTCCAAAGCCTGGATGAAACGAGTTTTCTTGTCGTCCTGAGCGGAGGAACTAAACGCCTTCCAGGAGTCTTCGAGCCAAGCTAGGTTACCCGCGTATCGCGGGGAAATCGCCGCTTGGATGGCTGCGTCACGAATTATTGCAATTTGGGCGGCCGCTGTAGCCCATTTCTCCTTGACCGCAAGATCAAGAGTTGCTCCTAATATGAAACGACCGGCACCGACCACTGCGTTGAGCGAGGCTGGAGCGGCGGACGGTTGCGGGCGGACAGGGACTGTAGCCGCAGTCGCAGCGGCAGTGGAAACTACGGAAGAAGTGCCGTCCTGGACCGCGAAGCTCGTACCGTGCATGGTGTTTCCCGGAGTACTGACGGATACGAAGTTTGTACTTGTTGCCGGACTGGCGACGAGTGCGGCGGTGACCGTTGGGTCGAACACGAGTGTGCCGCCGGCACCCACCGTGAGGGCCGAACCGTTGGGCAAGGCAGTTGAATTGGTCACGATGAGCGTGCCGGATGCAACCGTGGTACCGCCCGAAAAGGTGTTGGCGCCGGACAAGACCAGGGTTCCGGTTCCGCTCTTGGTGAGCCCGCCTGTCCCGCGGACGCTCCCGCCGATGTGCAGCGACCTGTCGCCGCCGATGGTCCAGGTCTGCGCGGCGGCCAGCGCGATATCGGCGTTGATGGCGTGGCTGGCCGCGGTATCGGCGTCGAGCGTAATTCCGCCGCTGCCAAGAGTGAGCGTGTTGCCGGCCGCAATCGTGATGGAGGTTGAAGCGTTTGCGTTGAAGGCAAGGCTCATGGCTGCCTGGTCGCCGCCGAGGGTGGCGACTTGGTTTCCGGGTGTGGTTGCGCTTAGTGACACGTCGTCGTTGGCGTTTGGCACTACGCCCCCGTCCCAGTTTCCGGGGTCGTTCCAGGAGGTGCCGGCGTTTCCGGTCCACAGGGGCCTAGGCGACGAGGCCCCTCGCCAAACGCGCAGGTAGTCCCAGTCGACGTTTGCACCATTACCAAAAGTCGACCGTCCGTCTCCCCAAGCGTAGCCGTTAAGGTAGTAGCTGCCCGCGAACCACGTACGCACATGTTGGCCGTCGATGAAGAGGTCGTACCGATTGCTGTTTCCCGGCGTTGTGAGTCGGTAGGTGTGGAAGCCCGACGTATTGAATGGAACACGGTCGATACCCGTCGCCGTGCCGGAAAAAACGCCATTCTCGTCAAACAGAAGTTGGTATTCGTACGCGCCGTCGTATACCCCGAAGTATGCCCCACCGCCCTCATACTGCCCAGGGAAAGGCGTGGCTTCAATTCTGTTGATGCGCAACCGTGCCTCCATGGTGATTGCATCGGCATGACTAAACTGATTGTGAAGAGACTCGTAGTTCGTCCAACCGATGAGTCCCATCGTGTCCTGGTGTAACCAGCCATTATGGACCGAATACACGCTCTGCTCAGCGATTCCGAACGGGTTCGGCGCATAGTCGATATCCGGCTCTGCCGAGGGGAGAACGCCGTCGACGTTGAAGTCAAGTGACTTGATCAGCGTTGTGGGCGCACTGCCGGCCACGCTGAAGTTTGTGGTGCTGGCGGAGGTCGTCGTGCCGGCGCCGGCGGTGACGAGTACGCTGAAGGTCTGGCCCGTCAACGCCACGGTGTATGTGTACGACAACTGTACGTCGAAACCGTCGCCGCCGGCTACGATCTGGCCGTTTGCGCCGTGCGCGTCGGTGAGCGTGACGCTGTTGCCGTCGCCCAGCGTCACCGAGGCGGTGAAATCGGCGGGCGTGGCCGCAGGATTGCTGTCACTGAAGTGGAGAATGGGCACATTGCTGAAAGGGACCCCTTCGGTGGCTACCGGCGGCGTGAATGCCCCGGCGGTCAATACGGGATTGGAGACGTTCACGGTGCTTTGGGCCGTGGCGGTCGCGCCGCCGTCCTTGTCGGTAACGACCACCGTGACGGAATAGGATCCTTGGGTGGCATAGGTGTGGCTGCCCTGGACGGCAAAGCCGCCGCCGGGCAGGACCGAGATGGTCACGGGATCGGGGGCAAGCGACTGCGTTATCTGGCTTAGGTAATTACCCGCATAATTTGCGACGTAGAGGTTATCGCTAGTGTCAAAGGCCAGACCTTCGGGGTTGTTCAATCCGCTGTTGGCAAAGGTGGTGACCACGCGGGCCGGTGTCACTTTGCTGATCGTGTCGTTGCCCCCGTTGGCAACGTAGAGATTACCGCTGCGGTCGAAAGCCAGGAACTGAACTTCCGAGAACCCAGGAGCGTTCTCCACGAAAACGCTGTCCGCCCCGGCGGGCGTGAACCGGTCGATCGTGCGACTCAGGGGTGTGTTGCCCCTGTTTGCGACGTACAGATTGCCACGGTCGTCGAAGGCCAATCCTTCGCTTGGATAGAGCCGGCCCGGCGGAAGGTCGACAAATGAAGTGACCACGCCCGCGGGAGTGACCACGCAGATCGTGTTGTTTCCCGCGTTGCTGACAAATAGGTTTCCGCTGGCGCTGAAAGCCAGGGCGATCGGCGTGGACAGTCCGCTGCTGACAAAAATGCTGGCTTCGCCCGTGGGCGTTACCTTGGTGATCGTACTGTCAACATTAGCGGCATACACATTTCCGTATTTATCCACCGCCAAAGCTTGGGGCGCGAGCAGTCTATCATGCGCGAACGTGCTTAACTCGCCGGCCGGAGTGACCTTGCTGATGGTGTTATTGCCCGCATTGGCCACGAACAGATTGCCTTGGCGGTCGAAGGCTATCCCCGTCGAGCGATCCAGGCTGCTATTGCTTACAAACGTGCTGACCACGGGGGGGATGGCCCTGTCGCCCCAGTCGATCGTCGCCGCATAATCGCCGGCCGCGCCCGCGGGATTGGCGTCGGCGAAGGTGGCGACCGTTCCCGTGACCGGCACGCCGGTCACGGCCGTCAGCGTTACAGCGGTTGCGGCCAGCGGGGCGTCGGCCACGCTGAAGGCGCCGGTACTCTGGGAGACCGTCGCCGCCCCGTCATCGGCCGTGATTTGCACGCTGAAGGTCTGGGCGGTCAATAGCGCAACATAGGTGTACGACAATTGCACGTCGAACCCGTCGCTGCCGGCCACGATCTGGCCGTTTGCGCCGTGCGTGCCGGTGAGTGTGACGCTATGGCCATCGCCCAGCGTCACCAGGGCGGTGAACGTGGCCGGCGTGGCCGCAGGGTTGCTGTCGCAGAAGTGGTAAACCGTGACGTTACTGAAAGGTACGCCCTCGGTGGCGACGGGCGGCGTGAAGGTTCCGGCGGTCAATACGGAATTGGAGACGTTTATGGTGCTTTGGGCCGTGGCGGTCGCGCCGCCGTCCTTGTCGGCAATGACCACCGTGACGGAATAGGCCCCTTGGGCGGCATAGGTGTGGCTGCCTTGGACAGCAAACCCGCCGCCCGGCAGCGCCGAGATGGTGCAGTCGCCGGGCGCGACGGGCGGCGCGATCTTGGCGATCGTGTTCCCCAGCCAGGTGCTGACGAAGAGGTTGCCGCTGGAATCGAAAGCCAGGCCGCAGGGCCACCAGGCCAGCCCGCCGACATATTGGCGAACAATGCCCGCCGGCGTGACTTGGCTGATTGAATTGCCACCATGGTCCCAATTGGCGACGTAGAGATTTCCGCTGGCGTCGAGGGTCAAACCGAAGGGGCCTAGAAAACCGCTGGCGAACGTGGTGACCACGCCGTCTAGCGTCACAGTGCTAACCGTGCCGGCTTCCTCGTTGGCTACGTACAGCAGATTGCGGTTGGTGTCGAAGGCCAGTCCGATGGGAGCGTTAAGTCCCTTCGTACTGTCAACGAAGGTGCTGATGCTGCCACCCGGCGTCACCTTGCTGATCGTATTCAGGTTGATGTTCGTGACGTAGAGATTGCCGTCCTTGTCAAAGGCCACGCCGCCGGGATTAGTCAGGCCGCTGACGAACGTGCTCGCCGTCCCGTCGGGCGCCACTTGAACGACCCTGTTGTCGGCATAGCCGGCGACATACAGGTTGCCGTTGTGAAAATCCATGAGCGCCGGCCAGCCGATATCCGTGCTGAAAATGCTGACCGCGCCTGAGGGCGTCACCTTACGGATTCTGTAATCGCCCTGGCAACTGACGTAGAGGTTGCCTTGGGTGTCGAAGGCTAGGCCCACGGGCAAGGGAAGGTCATGGTCGACGAAGATGCGGGCGGTCGGCGTTGCGGAGCCGTCGCCCCAGTCGATGGTCGCCGCGTAATCGCCGGCCGCGCCCGCGGGGTTGGCGTCGGAGAATGTGGCGACCGTTCCGTTAAACGGCACGCCGATCATGGCAGCCACGCTAGCGGCGGTTGCGGTCAGTCCGGCGTCGGCCACGCTGAATGTGTCAATGCTCCGGGAGACGGTCGTCGCGCCGTCCGTGACGCTCACGCTGAAAGTCCCGCCAGCCAACTCATCCGCATAAGTGTACGACAGCCGCACATCGAATCCGTCGCCGGCGGCCGCAATCTGGACATTGGCACTTGAGGTGTCGACCGTGGTGCCGTTGCCCAGCGTCACCTGGGCGGTGAAAGTGGCGGCCGTGGCAGACACGTTGCTGTCGCTGAAGTGGAGAATCGTGGCGTTACTAAAAGGCACGCCCTCGACGGCCGACGGCGGGGTCAAGTCACCGGCGGTCAAGGTCGGATCGATCGTCACCGTGCCCGAGGCATAACAGTAGCGCATCCTTCCGTCGTCAATCACTGCGTAGAGATAGTACTTGCGACCAGCGACGACGCTCGTGTTGTGGATGTTCAGGTCGCACTCCCGAGATGCTGGACTCCGCGCTGTTTGTGACTCGCTGCCGTCGCCAATGAGGATTTCGTTGCCGTTGAAGGCGTTCTGGTCGGGATCCAAGAAGAATTGGGTGTGGGCGCTGGAACAGTCATTCTCCCGCCAGTAACTGACATGGAACTGGCCGTTCACCGCCACGTGAACGTCCTGGCTGGCTGTGGCAAGGGTGATGATGTTCGGCCAGGGAGTGGGGCCGGGCGAAGAAGGAACCACCGCGGACGGCCCGTGGCCGTCAAGGCTCGTGGAAACACCTTCGCTGGCCCGCTCGATGGGTTGCACACTGCGCGCGATCCGGCTGAAAGCATAGCCGGAAGTCGTGCGCGGCGGGTTGGCGCCCCCGTACCAATGATCGTCGCTCGCGCCTGCGGCGTAGAAGCCAACCGTCGCGTCACCCGTGCCGTCAGTGATCCAGTCATGCGTGGTGTCGATGGTTCCCTGATACCAGAGGTGGATGTTGGAATGGCCTCCCTCAATGGGAGAAGTGTAGCCCTCGGCAGGAAACACCATTCCATCGCCGGATTGGGCCCCGTGGTTGGAACTGGTGCCCGGGATTGCCGCGCCGGACGGTTTATAGCGACTCTGCCAGTAGTTGTCCCAGAACGCCACGTTGCTCCAGGCGAGTATCGAGGAAGGCGGGTTCGCATCCAAGGTCGTCACCTGATCGACCCAGAGTCCTTGTTGCCCCAGATCCTTCGCCAGGTCGCTGACCACCACTCCACCACTGTCATGGCCGATCAGATGGATGGGAGATCCAAGGAGTTCCAGGCCGAGTGTGCCCAGATCCGGGCTTGAGAGATAATCGGCGACGAGCTGAGCCACCGTCGAAGCGTTTTCAGCAGGAAACGACGCCAAGGCCGACCAGTCCAGGCATATTATCGCCTCGCCGCCCAGTGAGTTCTTCAAGTCGAACGACTTAGGGTCGTAGCAACGGTCTGGATCCGGCTTGAAGTTCTTCTCGTCGAAATCCCAACCCGTGACCGCGCGGCCCCCAAGCGTGTACCCGATGGTCATCTTGAATTCAGCTACCTGGGACGCGGCACCATGATTGACAGCCGCGATCCTATCGGCCACTTGCGCCGCCATCGAGTCCACCCATCCAGGGTAGGTCGAGAAAACCGACTCGTAGCCGTGCGTGATCAGCGTCACGCCCGTCAGTAAGCACCGGTCTTCCAACACTTCAAAACGCGTTTTGGTCCAGAAAGGTCGGTCGGCCTGTGAATGCCACGAGGTTCGGCGACGCACAGTCTTATGGCGAGCCATGATCGAGACTCTCAAGCGTTACGAGCCGAAATAGTGCGCCGTGCAAAGTGGCAAAACTCCACCTCGGCTGCTGCACCAGCCAGCACGACGATGGCACGAGGGAAACTATCCTCTGCGGCCCTGGGATCGGGAAAATGCACTCCCCTAATCATAATCACTTTTCTAGTGTTTGCAACATGGACGAGACAACTACAGTGGATTTGTACCAACAGGGCTCGGGACAGGAGGGCCGAGGACAAGGTTCGTTTTCTGTCAATCAGTCGGCGATGCGGCCATCCTGCCGATCTTCACCATCCCGCAGGCCCTGTTTACCGTATGCACCAAACTGCCGAAACTGTTGCAGTATTCGGGCGATTCGGGTTTTGGGTGCGGAACTGGGGGTTTGGCCGTATCACATCCGGAGCATTTCGCGAGTCCTTTCCCGCGGCGGTCCAGGCACACCGCCGCAGGCAAGGAAATATGCTATCGCCCCCCCTGTTAGTTACTTCTGGCAACATCTGAAGTTGTGGCTTTGCCACCGAGTGACCAAGTTTTTCTTGACACCCCCGCCGCGGCCCCGGTCCTCAGCCGTTAATTCCAGGCCCTCATCCGCCCAGCCGTTGTGCCCGATTAGAGCCGTGCGGGGTGACAGTTCGACCACGCCGGCCTGGGTGAGGTACGTCAGCTTCTGCGAGCCGCGAACTATCTCTGCTACCGCTGACTGCGTGCCCATCACGGAACCGCGGTAATAATCATGGTCTCCTAGCACGAAGTCGATCAGCTTATCCACCAAGGCGTCCATTACCATGAACGTTGTGCTCAGGCTGTGGCTGTGGCTCTCGGCAATGTCGCCCATGACGACCAGTGCGTCGGCTTGCTCGCTGATGGCCTGACAGAACCATCGGCGAGCGGACTCCGTGGCATGATCGAGATGGATGTCGGTTGCCCAGGGCATTTAGCACTGCGGCGACCTGCGTCTTGGGCAATTCGGTGGTGGCGGCGATGTTGGCGAGCAGTTCGGTCTTGGTCAGGGGTTTCGTGGGGATGGCGGCTTTGGCCATGGTTCTTTCCTCCGCGTAGCGTGATAGGTAAAAGAGGATCGGGATGATTAAAGCCGGTTTGGGCGGGAAATACAAGCCCTTGGCCTCTGGTTCATCGGCGGCCCGGATCGCGGTTAGGATTTACACCCCCGAAGGGCGACTGGCGACTTTCGTTGAGCAGCGTCTTTTGCTCGCGGGGGAGTGCGCAACCGCTACGCACCCCGGTACGAGCGTACCGTCCAAGATGGCCTGGAGACAGGTCGGCACTGATATTGTCCCGTGGAGGTTCGGCGCGACTGTCAAATTGCCTGAGGGTCAAGAAAAACCGCCAGGTTCCTGACTTTTTGACGTCGGCCAAACCGCTTCGCTGGGGATGGGGCGACGAATGGCACTAGCTTAAGCGTGGAACCTTCGGCCAGCCTACAACAGCTTGTAATAGCACACCAAGGCAGCTACTACCCATTGTGGTCGTATTCCTTAAGCTAGTGCCAAGAGCTATGTGCCGGAAGTTGGCAGCCATGTGTTTGCCATTGGGCATCCGGGTGGAAGCGGCGACGAGATCCTAACCCGAACCCTTAGCGATGGCATCATTTCCGCTGTAGGTCATAAACGTAAGGAATGCCGTTTCATTCAAATGACTGTACCCATCAACCCCGGCAACAGCGGCGGGCCGCTGTTTGATGATGAAGGCCGTGTTGTTGGCATAAATACGTCGATAGTTCGCAAGTCTGCTAATCGCGACATCGCGCTTGAAGCTCTCAATTTCGCCCTGGAAATCGGTTACGTTCACGAGCTACTCACCGATGATAGTGCCTCGGTGAGCCCCCAGCAAATCGCCAAAGTTCTCCGGCCGGCAACGATACCTAGCCTCGTTTCTTTGGGAGGCCGGGATTTTGCTCGAATGCTGAGCAAGCTCCAAGGAGAGGGATTCAGGCCCTATGGGGGAGGCTCCATAGACACTACTGTGCGGGCCTGTACTCTCTCGGCCGACAGCAGACGGCTGTTCGGCCTGAAGTGCGAACGCGGCCGAGAGTATGTGATGGTTGCTGCCTCGGATGGTTCCCAAGACATCAATCTGGTGGTGGTCGATTCCAAGTGAGCGTACACCAGGTACAGGTCGTGCCGGGCAACGAGGGTGGGTGAGAAGCTACCGGCGATGGCGGGCGGCGAGTCGGCGACGGGCGGCTTCGAGTTGCTTCCGCTCGGCCTTGTCCCG
>Ga0118677_10009477_pt1 | contig 15194 bp, 16 predicted proteins | sample AliMusrvi5mmetaG_FD_86154 | JGI IMG/M metagenome (GOLD analysis project Ga0118677, IMG submission 86154)
TTTATTAAGTGTCTTTCGAACAATTAGTTCAAGCTTTTCAGGACTCATCTCTACCCGGGCATTTAAGGTTAGTCTGGCCGCGCTACTTATTCCGGCCAAACCGCGAAAATTCAGGGTACTGTTTAACCCTGTCAGATTGGCGATCAGGTAGTTTTCACCTGATTCAAGGATAATCTTGAGATGACCTACCGACGCTTTCATCCTGTCGAACTGTTGACTCAAAGCCTGCATGAGGTTCCGGGCAAACTCATCCCAATTTGTGGGTTCACCCCCAAGTTCAATCGTGGTATTAAGCCAGCCAAGCACCGCCTCTCCTTCTGCATAGACATCATAATCAACCTCAACAATCCGCTTACCTGCATCAGTCCGGCGGGTTACTTCATTGAGCCATTCATCAATTCCCTCCCCGGAAACTGCACTGATTGTCATAACATCTGCATCCGGAAAATTCAGTTTTACCTTTTCTTTCAACAATACCAACTCATTGGGCTTGAGCTTATCTGTTTTACTGATCAGGATGATATCGCTCTCTTCCATCTGTTTCCGGAAAATATAAGCCGCACTGGGGTGAAGTCCGGCAGTACCACCTTTTAAAATATCGGTGAGCCGTTCAGGATCAACCATTACGGTAAGCGGGCTGATTAAAAGTTCCCGTCCCATCTTTTCCCTGAGCGGTTGGACGATGGTCGCCGAAAGATCGGTGCAGCTGCCCACCGGTTCGGCGATGATGACATCGGCATTTGCCGAATCATGGACTTCCTTCATACTGTTTATCAGACCGTTGAAATTGCAGCAGAAACAACTTCCGCTGACTTCCTTAACCACTACTTCATTGCGGGAAAGTATTGCAGCGTCAACAAGGTCAGGTGCCTGGTCGTTTGTAATCAGCCCTACCCGTTTCCCACTACCTATAATCCTTCTGGCCGCCTCCCACAAAAGGGTGGTTTTCCCTGCACCGAGGAATCCTCCCACCAATATAAGTCTTGTAGTCTTCATTAATATCAGTAATTTATTTGATCTGGTCATCATTGTTGCAGTTGCAATCACACTTTGGATTTGGACCTTTCATTGCAGGTTCAAGAATATACACAAAAAACAGGGAAGCCAATATTCCGCCAACTACAGGACCCAGCATATAAACGATGAAAAAACCTCCAACCTGATCGGGAAATGCTGCGGGACCCCATCCGGTAACCCAGGCCACAAGTCGCGGACCAAAATCGCGTGCAGGATTCAGCCCGGCCTGTGTAAGCGGGGCAACCAGACAAATTATGGAACTTACTGTCAATCCTATAAACAGCGGAGCCAGGGCATCGTCTGGCCGTCCAACATTACACCCTTCTGTAAGGGCAAAAATCATCAGTAACAGCACAAAAGTTCCAAAGGTTTCAGCACCGATGGCAAGGGGTAAAGATACTACTGCTGCACTTCCCGCACTGTTATAGTATTCACCGAACATTCGGGCTGTCTGAACCGATTCCGGAGTTCCACGGATAATTTTGTGCAGACTTTCATAGGCAGAGATTGATGGCCCAAAAAGCAGATAGATCACAAAACCGGCAAGGATAGCACCAGTGAATTGCGCGATAAGATACACCGGCAATTTTCTGGCAAGCATCCGTCTTCCCATTACCATTGCCACACTTACGGCCGGATTAAGGTGGGCACACGACAAATGGCGGGTCAGATAAATAGCAAGGGTAACTCCGATTCCCCAGACCATAGCAATCTGCATTATTCCCTGATAGGCACCAAATAATACGGAAACAGCTACTGATCCGCACCCAAATAATACCAGGAGAAAAGTTCCCAGTGTCTCCCCTATAAATTCTTTGGAATATCGCATTTCTATTTCTGATGATTCATGAATATCCTGACATTTATCAACAACCCTTTAGATCGGATTTATCCTGAAAAGAGCCTCAAAGATATTTAAAAATGGAAAGATACCTTTATAGATTCATACCCTTCCATTTTGAATTGTCACCTTTTTCTGCCCGTATTTAAGCCAAATGGCAAATACAACGGACAAAAACTGATTAAGCTGGTTAATGCAAATATGGCCGCCATTTCCGATAAAATAGGAGTCTGTACTTTACAAGGGCCACACCACAAGGCATGACAATCAACAATAACTGGTTTGTTGATGTTAATGATCGATTCAAAATTCCCTTTCATTTTTTATTTTTTGATTAAAATCCGGTTAAAAACGATAGTCAACTTGGAATCAACCTTTTGTAGTATAAGTTGCCAGGGTTGTTTTTATTTGCGCAAGTACTTGCCTATCTCTTTTTCGAGGTCTTTTCCGTGCAGGTTTTTTGCCAGAATGACACCTTTACCATCAATCAAAACATTATATGGTAATCCCTGAATGTTATAGGTTTTGGCAACCGGTGATCTCCAAAATTTCAGATCGCTAACCTGAATCCAGTTGATTTTATTCTTAGCTATGAAATTTTCCCAGTTGATTTTTTTTGAGTCCAGAGATACCCCATAGATTTCAAAACCTTTTCCATTAGTAAAACGGGCTTGTTTGTATGTCCGGTATAGCTTAGCTAATTCAGACTGTTCCTCAACGCACGGAGCACACCAGGTTCCCCAAAAGTCAATCAAAACTAAATTGCCTTTTAATGCAAATAACGAAACGGTGTCCCCTTCAATGTTAGGGAGTTTGATCTCCGGTGCCTTGTTCCCTTTTTCGAGCCCGGTTGACTGGGCCGTCAATATAGAAATGGTACTACCGAATATCAAAAAGGTCACGGCCAATAAATTAATTCTCATATAGAATTGATTAATAGATTATTCCGATATTGGATAACCCTTGTCAATCCAGTCAACCTTAATGTTCTGAGGCAGGTTTAACAATTTATAATTGGTGAATTGCATGCTTTTTAGAAGCGCCATGGCAGGTCTTACATTGGGGCACCTCGAAAATGGACAACAACCGCAGTAAACCACAATCTTTGAATTTTTTGGTAACTGATTTAGTTTTTGCTTTAAGGTATTCAGGTTGTCGGCTCGCATGGCAGGGCCGATATCGATTGAACCTTTGATAATTGCCTGCATACCAATACCAAAGACAATTGGCTGGGGAGATTTGGGATTATTCAGAACTTTTGCCAGTTCAGCCGGAGCCAATAATTGCTCCTGTGTCCATGGATCGTTTTGACCCCAAGAAGAAAACGGTTGTGTTACAAACATAGAAGTTGTAAACGCAAAGAGTAAATAAGTCAAAATTTTTGTTTTCATGTTTTGAAATTGATGAATAGTTAAAATATTGATTTTGATATTATAATTGGTTTTTAAATCACTTTAAGAATGTATTTTATTTCTTCAGCAGGAGCCCGGCAATTGTTTTTTTGAACGATTCTTTTGACATGGCCCCCTTTGTCACTTGCGGAGCTCCATTCATCGGACAAAAGAATATTGTCGGGATACTTTGAATACCGTAAGCGCCGGCTATTTCTTCCTCCGCATCAATATTCACCTTGTATACATAGATCTGACCGTTGTAATCTTTGGCTAAGTCATCCAGAATTGGGGCAACCAATCTGCAAGGGCCGCACCACGAAGCGTAAAAATCAATTATGCAGGGTTTATCGCCCAGATATTTCCAATCAGTCGGGTTCGTCTGGAAATTCGCAACTTTTGCTAAAAATTTGGCCTTGGTCAGATGCATTGGCGCATTCTCTTTGTCCGGATAGACCTCGCTTTTAGCCATCTCTTTCTCCCTGTTTATCCAGGCAAAGGATGCCAGAATCAGAACAATCATTAAACCCACATAAATATATACTTTCTTTTCCATAATGAATTAATTTTCAAACTTATGTTTTACGTTACAATCCAGGTAACCGTGGGAATTTCCCGACTTTCGTCAGCCTGGAATAGACGCCCCAGCCATTTTTCATCCAGTGTCCGATGACAGGCATGGGGATAATAAATGCTTTCTGACCATTTCTGAAAACGAAGGCGGCCCCATCACCCGTATCCATGACACACATAATATTCAGATGCTCCTGGTATCCTTTCCGTTTCGGGGTTCCATTTTCCAGACCGAGGATATTAAAAGCGGCATTTCTCCCCATTAATTCGGCAATATGTCCCTGTTTTGCAATCCACTCCGGCCCCTCAAAGGCTGCAATATCACCGATCGCAAAAACGTTGGGGTATCCGGTTACCTGGCAAAAATTATCGATTTTGATAAAGCCTCCTTCCGACAACGGAAGATCTGATTCTTTAAGCATAGCGGGTCCGGCACCAGCGGCAATAAACATTGTAAAATCAGAATCCAATTTTGAATCATCTTCAAAAACAACTCCGTCATTAACGAATTCCCTGATCTTTTTTCCGAATTGCTTTTTGATTTCATATTTGGCAAACATCTTATCCAGCATAACCAGTGCCCCTTTTCCCATTCTGGCTCCCGGCTCATCCATCGGGGCAAAAAAAGTGAGTTCGAAATTCTGCCGGATCTTTTTGCTTTTCAGGTAATTGTGAACATTAAACATCAGTTCAAAGGCAGGGCCGCCGCGTACTGCTGATTTCTCCTTCGGATTTCCGCCAAATCCCATTGCAATTTTGCCCTCCCCTTTTTGAACCAATTCATCGATTCTGTTTCGGATCTCCAGCGCCATTTCCGGTTTTGCGCAAATGGAGAGCGTATGATTAATCCCTTTATGCACCATCTTTTCAGAGCCAAAGGCAACAACCAGATAATCAAAACTTAAAGTATTATTCTCGCAAACAACCTTTTTTTCTGCAGCCCTGATCCGGCTAACTTTATCCACGATCAGTTTAAAGGGGTATTTCTTTTGAATATTCGCGATTGGGACCTTCACATCGTTTAATTCCTTTTTATGGACCGGAATCCAGATGGAGATCGGAAAAAGATAAAGATAGTCTCTGTCAGAAACCAATGTGACACTGAACTTTCCGCTTTTCTGCAAGTCGATGGCTGTCTGAATACCAGCAAACCCACCGCCCAAAATTAACACCTCTTTCATCTATCGTTGCAATTTTGTAAAGTGAGTATTAGTTAGTATGATGTGCATTACGCATTATCATGTGCATTAACCCGCCACCGTTTTTTACATTGGTAAAACCAAGCTGAAGCAGGACCCTTTGTCCGTAAGCGGAACGGGCTCCTGAAGCGCAATAGAGTGTCAGCTCTCTCGACCGGCTCCCTAATTCTCCGATTCTTTTGGGCAATTCATCCACGGGAATATTTACGGCCCCCGGGAAAGCGCCACCTGAAAATTCTTCCTTCGATCGGACATCCACGATGAGAGGTTCTGATGAGACAGCTGCCGCAGAGACCTTTGTACTGCGCTGTGCCATCATTGAAGCAATACCACCGCCGTTTTTTACATTGGTAAAACCAAGCTGAGTTAGCATCCGCACTGCATAAGCCGAACGGGCTCCTGAAGCACAATAAACAATGATATTCCGTGATTTATTATTACCCAATTCGCTATACCGTTCCATTAACTGATCAAGCTCAATATTAACAGCACCCGGATAAGCGCCCGCTTGAAATTCATGGGGAGTACGCACATCAACAATAATTGGTGAATTTTCATCAATAGCCTTTATTTCAGTTTTTTCTTCCGCCTTGGAAACTTCCTTTTCCAAAGTTTTTAACACAACCGGTAAGAGATCTATTTTCAGATGTTTAAATCCGGTTGTACGTGCTTGCCGTTGCAGCGAGGTATGTCCTCCCGAAATATTGGTTACCTCATTATATCCCGCACTCAGCAGGATACGAAGTGCCTGGTGCCCTTTCTTCCCGGTTTCGTCATAAACAATCATTGGATAGCCTGCAGGTATCGTATTCATTTGTTGCAGTAATACTTCAAGCGGCACATGAACAGCCCCTTTGACATGACTTTTTTGGTATGCAAAAACATCGCGCACATCCACGAAAACCGGATTTTTCCCTTCGATAAAATCATCAAGTTCTGAAACTGTTACCGATGGACTGAAACCTGAAATACGGTTTTCAGCAGTATATGCTGCCATATTGATGGCATCGTTGGCTGTTCCGATGGGTGGGGAATATGCAAAATCAATATCGGCCAGATCATTGATGGTTAATTTAGCAGCAGTGGCTGTTGCAATCACATCCAGACGTTTATCGGCCCCTTTGTAGCCAGCAGTCTGACCACCGAGAATAATTCCCGAATTGCGGTCATAAATCAACATGGTGGTGACCGTTTCAGCTCCAGGATAATAGGAGGTGTGGTGTTCCTTATGAACTACTACTGCATCGGCATCCATGCCGGCAGCGCGGGCTTGTTTTAACGACAAACCGGTAGTCCCGGCTACTGCTTCGAAAACCCGAACGACTGAAGTTCCTATCGAACCTTTGTAACTGTGATTTCCCCCGAGTGCATTTTCAGCGGCTATCCGTCCCTGGCGGTTTGCGGGTCCTGCCAATGGAATCCTCACCTTTTTCCCATTTACCCGATGTTCAATTTCGACCATATCGCCTGCCGCAAAAATATCAGGATCTGAAGTTTGCAATTGTGAGTTAACGAGCAATCCTCCAGCCTCCCCTATTTCGAGACCTGTCTCTTTTGCCAGCTGCAGGGTAGGACGGACGCCAATTGAAAGGAGAACCAAATCGGCATCAAGGATCTTTCCATTATCCAGTTTCACTGAATGTGGCATTATTTGGGTCACTCCGGCTCCGGTATGAATGCCAACACCATACGCAAGTAGTTCATTTTCAATGAAACCTGCAGTTTCAGCTTCCATAATAGCCATCACATGAGGCATCATCTCGACAACATTTACCTTCAGACCTCGTTTAACCAGGGCCTCAACCATTTCGAGACCAATAAATCCCCCTCCTACGACTACTGCATTTTTGGGTTTTTTCTCCTTCAGATGGTGCGATATTTTATCCATATCCTCCAATGTCCACAAGGTAAAAACATGGTCATAATCTGCACCGGGCAAGGTTGGCGTTATCGGCCTTCCACCCTGTGCCATAATCAGTTTGGTGTATTCAAAGGTTTGCTGTTCTCCGCTTCGGGTGTCCATTGTTTTCACCGAATGGGCAACCCGGTCAATTGAAGAAACAATGGTATGGGTATGAACTTCAACCCCATACTGCTCATTAAAGCTTTCGGGGCTTTGAAGAATCAGTTTTGATCGGCTCTTGATATCGCCGCCGATAAAATAGGGTAATCCGCAATTGGCAAACGAAATGTCTGGTCCCGCTTCAAGCATGATGATTTCAGCAGTTGGGGATATGCGTCGCACCTTGGCTGCCGCTGTTGCTCCGGCGGCAACTCCCCCTATAATTACAATCTTTTCCATTTTCCTGATAGTTCTTTTATTTATCCTTAAATTTTATACAACTAATTTACTTTTGCAAGCTCCTTTAATAAATACTCTTTTGATTTAATCCCCACAAAGCGATTTATTTCCTTACCGTCTTTAAACAATACTAAAGTAGGGATATTTCTGACCTTAAATTTCTGGGCCAGCGACTGGTAATGTTCGATATTTACCTTCCCTACATGGGAATTGCCAGATAATTCTGAAGCTACTTCATTTAATACCGGAGCCATCATCCGGCAGGGAGCACACCAGGTTGCCCAAAAATCGACTAAAACAACCTTATTTTTGGTCTGTTGCTGAAAATTCTTGTCTGTAAGAGTCAAGACTTTTACGTGGTCAGCGACCATAGGGGTGTTCTTTAGTTTCGCCATAGCTACAGTGCGGAAAACTAAAAATACTATGACTAAAACTCCGGTAACAATTAATACTGTTTGCATATTATTCAATTATTTATTTTTATTACAATGAGTTAAGCGGTTACATGAACTGCAAATTCTTTATCAAGGATTGCAACTATCTGAGCCTTGGTTTGAATTCCAGATGTGGTATTAACCACCTTCCCGCTCCGGTAATAAATGGTTAAAGGGATACTCATAAAGCCGATGACTTCAGGAAGGTTACGAATTACACCCGATTCAGGATTATCAAATTCCATATCATAGAAGTTTACCTGGGTGTAATCGCCCTCAAGTTCTTCGGCAATCCTGTAAACAGAGATCGACGTGGCACCCATACGGCCACAAATGACCATTACGTTTTCACTTGCATTTATTATCCTTGCATGTTCAACCGCACTTTCGATGTGTTTCAGATTTGTGTATAACATGGCTTATTCGTTTTAAATTCTACTTCGCAAAGGTAAACTGAACAACTTACCGAAGTCATTCTTTTGCTTAAGAATGCAACAACTCCCGGATTAAATCAGGACAACTTTTTTGTTGATGTAGTATTGAAAAAACAGGAAAGTGAGAGATGCTCTGATAGCGCCAACGAGTAAGGCCTCTCTATTTCAATTGCTTGTAAAGATAAGAAATATTCGACTTCATTTTTCGGAATTTAACTCAAAACAACTTTCAAATCTAACATCCTAAAAGTATATTAACTGATTTGCTTAACTTTGGTCATTAAAACAGAATATAAGTGAATGAAAACAATACTCGAAACCGATAACGAATTTATCTGTGATATACAGGCACCATGCTTTCAGATGCTTTTGCCTGAAGAAGTGGAGCTTGTAAGGGGAAGCAAAACACAGGTGCTTTTTCGCAAAGGGGACCACCTTACCAAACAAGGGGCATTTTCTTCCTATGTGTTATTTATAATCAGTGGCCTGGCACGACAATATGTAGAGGGTAACAATAATAAAAGCCACAACCTTCGGATTATAAAACCCGGCGAATTTGTGGGACTTTCGGCAGTCTTCACCAAGAATACATTTAATTATTCATCCATTGCACTTACCGACTGTCAGGTATTTCTGGTAGAAAAGGAGGCCATTACCAGGGTAGTTAAGCAAAACGGATTATTTGGTTTTACTATGGTTAAAAGGTACTGCGAACAAAATGCCAACCTTTTTGATACCTTGCGTACTGTTTTATACAAGCAAATGAACGGACGGATTGCGGAAACTTTGCTTTATATCGACGGATTTAAAAATGATACTCCCCGGATTTTTCAACTCCTCTCACGTAAAGACATTGCTGATTTTGCCGGCATTTCGACTGAAAGTGCAGTAAAATTGTTGAAAAGCTTTGAAAAGGATGGATTTATCGAATTGAAGGAGAAAGATATTGTTGTACTTAACCACAATGGATTGGCTGAAATAAGCAGGAAAGGGTAAAATGGGTTGGAACCAATATAAAAATGCCGGGAAGAATCTTATTTCTCCCGGCATTTATTCATAAAGTTCTGAATTTTATTCTGCTAACCCAATATTTCAATAACTATGTGATTCCGATTTAATCTCCTCAATATCAATCTTTTTATTGTCAATAGAACGCCATGCATACCAGATATAGGCAATTACAAACGGAACCAGGAGCGAGACATAGCTCATGGCAGTCAGCGTGTAATGACTTGAAGAGCTGTTTTCTATTGTCAATGAGCTTTGCAGATCAAAGGTAGATGGATAATAGGCGGTGTTATTAAAACCGGCTAACAGGAAAAGTGAAAAAACGGTCAGAATCGTACCTGCGCCTGACAACCAGATCCCTTTGGTGCTGCACTTTTCGAAAGCGACGAGTGGCCTTATGATCCCTAATAAAACGAAGATGACACCCAATACAAAGAGTAGGGCCACGACGGGCATTTCAATTAAATTATGGAAATACTTGAATGGCTCCATCGAAACCTCTTTGGAAACGGGATTCACCGCAAATCCTTTGATGAGCATTAACCAGATCGCAAAAGTCAGAAAGAAAACGACAAACGGAATGGCATTATAGAGCAATTGCTTTTTGACCCTTTCCATCATTTCAGCATTCCGAATCCGGTTCATGAAATAGAGCAAGGCCAGAACCCGCGATAAGAAGAAAACCGTTAATCCAAGACTCAGGTTTTGCAGATTGAATGCCGCTTCCAAACCATTTGCCATCCCTTTCCATTCCGAAATTACAGGCATCAGATTGCCGGTTATTCGGGTCAGATTCATTTTATCCACCGAAAATTCTGACCCGGTAAAGAATGTTGCAACTGCTGTTCCAATCAGGAGAGTACCCAGTAACCCATTGATAAACAACAGAGTTTCAAAACTGCGTTTACCAAAGAGATTATTTGGCTTTTGACGGTATTCATACGAAACCGCCTGAACAACAAATGCAATCAGAATCAGCATCCAAACCCAGTAGGCACCCCCAAAACTTGTGGAATAGAATAACGGGAAAGAGGCAAAGAAGGCACCCCCGAAAGTAACCAGCGTGGTGAATGTGAATTCCCACTTACGGCCCAACAAATTAACTAAAACAGTTCTTTCGTCATCGGTTTTTCCGATGGTATAAATGAGCGTTTGTCCCCCCTGGACAAACATCAGGAAAACGAGAATTGCCCCCAGCAGCGAAACAATGATCCACCAGTATTGCTGTAGCAGGGTATGTGAAAATGTTTCAAACATAACTCAGATTTTTAAATAGTTATAATTAGTTTTGAGAAGGTTCGGAAGCTGGACCTTTCTTGATTTGGGAAATCATAATTTTAATCTCAGCAATTAACAAGCCTGTAAACAGGACAAAGAAGAGCCAGAAGGTGATCTGAACCGAAACCGGTTTTATTTGCGAGACAGCTGCAATGGTGGGCAAAATATCCTGAATGACCCAGGGCTGACGACCTACTTCAGCTACAACCCAACCTAATTCGGAGGCAATATACGCTAAAGGAATCGTCCAAAGTGCGGTGTATAAAATAAATCGTTTCTGTTCAATCTTGTCTTTGTTGGTAAGTATGAGCACTACCAGGAACAGGGCAATAAAGTGGAGTCCCAGGAAGACCATAATCCGGAAAGAATAAAAGGTTGTTGGTACACTGGGAATTAATTCATTAACATCGCGGTTTGCATAATAGCCATAACCAAAATTGGGATAATTTTCCTGGAAATGGGCAAGTGATGCATTTGCCAGGCTATCGTTTCCCGCTTTCTTTGCGTTTTTATAGGCAGCAAGTGATGTAATCGCAATTTTACCTTTCTCAGTTCGCTCTTTATAGGACAAAATATGATGTTCTTTATCCCCTTTTACCAAATCAAAAACCCCCGGAACATAGGCGTTTGGATCCAGAAAAGCCATATAAGACAACATGTTGGGAATTTCGATTTTAAATACAAAATCCTGTTTCTTTGGATCGGTCTCGGTTTTATTCTTTTGTAAAAACCCCATAACAGCCAGCGGAGCATTTTGCTGTCCATTGTATAGATTTTCCATGGCTGCAAATTTCATGGGCTGAAATTTGGCCATATTCCGGGCGGAGCCGTCGCCAGAAACCATTGTTAAAAATGAGGCAGCCAAACCGAAAATAGCGGCTACTTTTATACTTTTCTTTGCAAATAATTGTTCGCGGTTTTTTAATAAATACCAGGCGCTTACCCCAATAACAAAGATTGAAGCTAAAACATAGGCCGATAAAACAGTATGGAGGAACTTATTGATGGCAACAGGCGAAAATAGAACATCCCAAAAATTAACCATTTCGTTACGAGCCGTGTCAGGATTAAATTTCATTCCTGCGGGATATTGCATCCAGGCGTTTGCAACCAGAATCCAGAGGGCAGAGAGATTTGATCCAATGGCAACCAGCCAGGTCGAAGTCAGGTGAAACTTTTTGCTCACTTTATTCCAGCCAAAAAACATGACGGCAATAAACGTACTTTCGAGGAAAAAAGCCATGATCCCCTCAATGGCCAGCGGCGCACCAAAAATGTCGCCTACAAACCAGGAATAATTCGACCAGTTTGTCCCAAATTCAAATTCAAGAATAATTCCTGTCGCCACACCGATGGCAAAATTAATCCCGAATAAGGTCATCCAGAATTTGGTAATCCGTTTCCATTCGGGGTTGCCGGTACGAAAATACAACGTTTCCATAAACGCTACAATAAATGAAAGCCCCAGCGTCAGAGGCACAAACAACCAGTGATACATGGCTGTCAGGGCAAATTGAGCCCGGGACCAATCAACAAGCGAAAAATCAATGTGTTCCATTCTCTGTTTTATTTAGTTAATTGTTCAATAACATAATTACTGCGTTCGTTATCTGTTTTAAAATTAGTTTTCAGAAAATTGGGGAAGAAGAAAATTTTTAAAATAAGAAACATCACGATCAATTTCAGGATAATAATCAACCAGAGTCGCTTCCCAACAGTCATAGACCTGAAACCCAGATAATAGAACTGAAAAATATTTTTAAGATTTATTCTCATTTTGAATGAACTCTCCCTTTGGAGTAAAACAGCTTTCCGGTTACGAGTAAACCTGTAAAAACAAATATTGCAAACATGAAACTACTGGCAGCCAGTTGCATTCCTCCCGAAATGATATGTCCGCTTGTGCATCCGCCAGCCATTCTTGAACCAATAATGATTAAAAATCCACCAATAAATGACCAGATTATTCGTTTGACCTTAGAATCTCCTTTATATTTTCTCCAGTTATCATGAATCAGAGTCAGTTTAAAATCTTTTCTGATCAGAGATAGCACCAGGCCTGAAAAGAAGGCCCCGGCCAAAAATATTAATTCCCAATGACCGGGTTCCTTAATCTTGGCAAAGTACTCATTTCCTGTTGTTCCGGTAATTAAATCACTGAGATATGGATAAGTGGTTGATGCGCCGATTGGCCTGTTGGATACTACGGTCAAAAAGACAACCGCATTTAAGACTGCTAATGCAATCCCTGCAAAAAGCCATTTTAAGTCTTTGGTTTTCTCTAACCGATGTATCCAAAGTGATAGGCCAATAAAAATAGCGGCAATAATGAAAACAAGTATAAAAAACAGTGCCGTATTATCTCCTAATGATGACTTTAAGGTGATATTTCCAAAATCAGGACCTAAAATTCCATGAATTGAAGGTAATAAAAGGGTATACAGAAGTCCCGCTACTAATCCACCTAAAATTCCAATTAAAGCATCCAAAGAACCTTCGCCCAATGAAACAGGTAGTGTTCCGGGACAATAGCCCAAGATGGCCATTCCAATGCCAAAAATTAATCCTCCAAGCATAATTCCACCCATTAGGATAGGCTTTGTATGATACGAAGCGAAACCTAATCCTATTTCGATATTCACTAAAACGGCTCCGACTCCAATAGCGATCAAAATTGCCTTGGCAACTGCAAAATTCTCAAATAGTGCCAAACCCGAGATTGTATTATATTTATTCAGTTTTGCATATTGTAAGATGGCGCCAAATAAAAATCCTAAACTGAAAATTGTAATAATCATAAGTTATGCAATTAAAATTAATTGAGTTAATTCCTACTGTAACGTAATCCTCTGACAGTCAAAATTAGTAACATCGTCTTAACTGTACTTAATAAATCTAACCTTATTTATGTGATATTTTTCACTTTTAGAACGAGTTAAAAATCGGTGTCAAAAATCATTATTCTGTTTTCATAAAAGGGCGTCAGAAGGTTATGTAGTTGCTAAACAGGCAAATAAAAAGAATAATTAATACGATAAATGTGATCGCAACATATATCCAGTCTTTTTCGAACAGAAAGCCAATCAGTGAAAAGATTACCCTGGCGACCGGTGTGGCGATCAACACTAAAATTCCAAGCTGGATGACATCTCTGCCCCGATAATTAAAAGCTTCCTTAATGATAAGGTGTACCTGCCGGAATCGAGGAGGTTCTCCTTTAAAAGTCGAATAATCAAAATATTCCTTAGGATATTTGATGAAAAATAATATTCCTCCCAAAAACACCAGAAATGCGGCTGACAAAACGCCGTAGCGTAATAATGACCCCATGATTTCCCTCATCCGATCATCATTCCAATGTTTTAAGTTTAAGGTCATATTATATATTTTTTGCTAATCCGTTATAGATCATTTCAAATGCCAGAAGTGTAACAACGATGGCAAAAACAAACTTCACTTTTTTAGTTTGCGACCGGATAAGAATCCTGGCTCCGAAAAGGGAACCAATCAGGACTCCCAACATGACCGGCATGGACAATACCGGATCTATATATCCCCTGCTGAGATAAATTCCGGCACTCGCTGCTGCTGTAACGCCAATCATGAAATTACTGGTTGTGGTTGAAACTTTAAAGGGTATTTTCATAATCGAATCCATGGCAATGACCTTCAAGGCTCCTGAACCAATTCCCAATAATCCGGATAGAATACCTGCAATGATCATCATTATAAATCCTCCTGCTAAATGATGCAAGGTATAATGCTTTAATCCATTAGCTGTCATATAGGACCCTTTTGCCTTCAGAAACTCAACGAGTCGATCTGATTTATTTTCCTTTGGATTATCAATATCCTTGATCTCTCCCTTGGGTTTAAGCGAGGTTATGGCAGAGTATAACAGAACAAAACCGAAAATAACGGCAATCGCATGTGTTGGTGCAAAAACAGCAATAGCAGCTCCGGCAATTGCTCCCAATGTAGTCGCAATTTCTAGAAACATCCCTACCCGGATGTTTAATATTCCTTCCCGGACATAGGCAGATGCCGCCCCTGAAGAGGTGGCTATAACTCCAATTAAAGATGCCCCGATGGCATAACGGATTTCAACCCCAAAACCGATGGTTAATAAAGGTACAATTACTACCCCTCCCCCGAGACAAGTTCCTTGAGGTGAACCGGCTCTTATATTTAACGTTGAATTACGGTCAACTTGTTATGAAATAACGGTAAAATCTTAAAATAGTTCAATTCAATTCCCTTGCTATGGAAATAGCTGCGATTGTGCCGTCGGAGACAGCGGTGGTGATTTGCCTGTATTTTTTGCTGATCACATCTCCAACTGCGTAAATATCAGGAAGATTCGTTCGCATATCTTCATCAGTTTTGATATAACCCCATTGGTCGAGTGTGAGTTTATCTTTAAATAACTGCACATTGGGTTTCATTCCTATAAAGATAAACACCCCGTCACTTACTAATGTTTTAATTTCTTTTGATTTAAGGTCCTCCACTTCTGTAATAATCTTATCTCCAACACGTTTAAACGACCGGGGTTCATGTTCCAGTATTGTGGTGATTTTTGGATTGGCCAGCAATTTCTCCTGTGCTGTTTTGTTGGCAGTGAGTGCATCAAACTGATGAACCAGCGTGATCTTGCCCGCAAATTTGGAGATAAAATCAGACTCCTCAACAGCCGAATTTCCGCCTCCAATAACGA
>Ga0118677_10009478_pt1 | contig 15192 bp, 10 predicted proteins | sample AliMusrvi5mmetaG_FD_86154 | JGI IMG/M metagenome (GOLD analysis project Ga0118677, IMG submission 86154)
ACACACCGGTAGACTGGTGCAAGATACCGCCTTGTGCACACTCATGCTGGAGGTTTACTACAGCAAACTGCCAACATTCCAGCATGTTGAAGCCGAGCCAGCAATCCTGTCATCCGGAACCAAAGCCAACGACGACATCAACATCCAGGTGCGATAGCGCGGGCGGGCAGCACCACGCGACCTGCCACCAACCCCATCCCCCCGATCCGATGTCCCATCCGTCCCATTAGTCCCATCACCGGTGCCCCAGCCTCAGAAGCAGCCACCGGAAGTCTCTCCCGCCACCGCCACCAAAGACCGCCACTTCGTGAACAGCCTGGGCATGGAGTTCGCGCCGGTGCCGATCACGGGCGGCCCGGGCGCCGGGCAACGGGTGCTGTTCTGCATCTGGGAGACGCGGGTGAAGGATTTCGCGGCGTTTGTGAAGGACAGCCGCACCTACCGCTACGAAGCCGGTTCCAAGCCTTACATTTATGATGGAAAGAGTTGGAAGCATAGTGAAGGAGCGGGCTGGCAAAATCCCGGCTTCAGCCAGACGGATAAAGATCCGGTGACTTGTGTGAGTTATGAGGATGGGGTGGCGTTTTGCCGGTGGCTCACGGAGCAGGAGAAGAACACCCTTCCGGCGAATGCGGAGTATCGCCTGCCGACCGATCACGAGTGGAGTTGTGCGGTGGGAATCGGCGGGCGCGAGGTTGCGAGCGCCACGCCGCAGAGCAAGGATATGAAAATCGAAGACATCTATCCCTGGGGCAAGTGGCCGCCGCCGGATCGAACGGCGAATCTCGCGGATAGCGCCATGAAGGATAAATTCAGTGCGTTCATGGCCATACCGGATTACACGGACGGCTACGCGACCACCTCTCCGGTAGGGATTTTCAATCATCCCAACGAATACGGACTTCATGATTTGAGCGGGAATGTTTGGGAGTGGTGCGACAGCTTTTATGATGGCAAATCCGGCAGCCGCGTGTTGCGCGGGGGTTCATGGGGCAGCGGCGATCCGCGCAGCCTGTTGTCGTCATGTCGCAGCTTCAACGCTCCCGGCGGTCGCAGCTTCAGCTACGGCTTCCGTTGTGTTGTCGTGGTGTCGGCGCGCTAGGTTCCCTGTCTTACGATCTTCTTTTTTACCATAACCGCGAAGCGGTCGGATTTTTTTGCAGCAAACGAGGGTGAGAACCAAATGATGAGCGAAGTAACAATTTGCGGGGAGGTTGAGAGCGGAGCGGAAGCTTTCGCGGCAGACACCTGCGAAGGGAGTGGTGCGGCGGACAGCCGCGTGTTGCGCGGGGGTTCATGGAACAACAACAATCCGCGCAACCTGTTGTCGTCATATCGCAACAACAACGATCCCGGCAATCGCAACAACAACAACGGCTTCCGTTGTGTTGTCGTGGTGTCGGCGCGCAAGGTCCCCGACCTGACAATCCGCCAGATCTCCGCCGGCAAGTGCTGGCGGAGCCGTGCCAAGAGGATAGGGAACCTAACCCGTAGCACTCCGCCCCGGAACAAAACACGCTGGATGGGAGGTGGCGTCCCACCGTGCCGGGGAAAAGACGCCGTGCCCGCCCGTGGTCCCGCGCGTCGGGATCACGGGCTGATTTTTCCGCCCGCGCTTTTGAGCCAGGCCCCCGCCATACGCCGCTACACGGATGATTTCCTGCTGTTCGCGGATGACAAGGAGCGGCTGTGGCACGCATGGAACGGCATTATCGGCAAACTCACGGAAATCCGGCTGCGCCTGGCGGAGCCGAAGAGCAGGTTGCTGCGTTGCGCCGAGGGCGTGCCGTTCTGCGGCTTCCGGTTCATGCCGGGCCTGCGTCCCCGGGTGCTGGGGGCGACCAAGCGCAGATTCGAGAAACGCAAGCGCCGGCTGCTGGAATCCAAGGCCGGATTGGCGGAACTCGGGAAATCGGTCTTCGCCTGGTATCAGTTCAGCAGGGAGGGCAACAGCTACGGCTTGCGGCGGTGTTATGCCGCAAGAGGAGGATTTGTTATATAAGATAACGGCCGCTACAGGACGGTGGTATTGAAATCATTGATATGACTGTCATATTACAAGGTGGTTTCCCGTTTGCGGAACTTTGTGGCACGATGACTGCATGCATTTGAAACCATCCGCCCTTGTTCTGCCGACTGTTGGTGTCGCGTTGATGTTAGCCGCCGGGCTGCGGGCCGAGCCAGCGGTCATCACGGTGAATGCCGAGCGGCGCGGGGTGAAGGTCAGTCCCACGTTGTGGGGGATCTTCTATGAGGAGATCAACCATGCGGGCGACGGCGGGATTTATGCCGAAATGGTGCAGAATCGCGCTTTTGAGGAAACGCAGCTTGCGGTGGGCGCCCGGCTGGAAGGCGACCACATGGTGACACCCAAGGGATTCAAACACCCCAAATGGTATAAGAACGATTTGCAGGGATGGTCGCTGATTGCCGATGGCGCGGCCAAGGCATCCATTGCGTTGGATGAAGCCACGCCGCTCAATGACCAGACCCCGCACTCGATGCGGCTCGACGTCCAACAGACCGGCGGTCGCGCCGGCGTGGCCAACGAAGGATACTGGGGGATGGCCGTGAAACAGGGCGAATCCTACGATCTATCGTTTTACGCCCGCACCGAGGGCGAACAAACGGTGACCGCACAATTGGAAAGCGCCGACGGCGCGAAAACCTATGCCAAAACCACCGTCACCGGAGTGACAGGACCCTGGCGGCGCTATGCCTGCAAATTGCTGGCCACCGGGACCGATCCGCAGGCCCGCCTGACCCTCTGTCTTTCCAAACCGGGAACGGTTTGGTTCGATGTGGTTTCCCTGTTTCCGAAAACCCATCAGAACCGCCCTAACGGATTGCGCGAGGATCTGGTTCAATTGTTGCAGCGCCTCAAACCGGGCTTCGTGCGCTTTCCCGGCGGCTGCGTGGTGGAGGGAGTCACCTTGCAGAACCGCATCCAGTGGAAACACACCATCGGCGACATCGCCCGCAGGCCGGGACGCTGGGACCTGTGGGGCTATCACAATACCGAAGGACTCGGCTTCCACGAATACCTTCAGCTCTGCGAGGATCTGGGATCCGCGCCGATGTATGTGATCAACGCGGGCCTTTCCTGCGCCTTCCGCAACGCCGAGGCGGTCACCAAGCCCGATGACCTGAAACCCTATATCCAGGATACCATGGATGCCCTGGAATACGCCATGGGCCCCGCCACCAGCCCATGGGGCGCGGAACGTTCCAAAAACGGCCACCCCGCTCCCTTCAAAATCAAATATGTCGAAATCGGCAACGAAAACTCGGGCGACCAGTATTTCAAGAACTACCGGCCGTTCTATGACGCGATCAAAGCGAAATATCCCGAAATCATCACCATCGCCGATTGCCCGATTCCCAACGCGCCCGTCGAGATCGTTGACGAGCACTACTATGTCGCGCCGGAGTGGTTCTTCGCCAACGAAACGAAATATGACAACTATGACCGCAAAGGGCCGAAAATCTATGTCGGCGAATACGCCGTGAACAACGACGTGGGTTCCGGCAATGTGTTGGGCGCGTTGTCCGAGGCGGCTTTCATGATCGGCATGGAACGCAACTCGGATGTGGTCACCATGGCGTCCTACGCGCCCCTCTTCGAGAATGTCCACAACCGCGCCTGGGCCGTCAACCTGATCCGCTTCGACAGCTCGCGCAGCACCGGCCGTTCGTCCTATCATGTCCAGACCATGTTCAGTGCGAACCGGCCCGACGTGACGCTGGCGACCAAGATCGAAGAACCCGCCAAACCCGCGCCCAAACCCGGCGGCGCCGTCGGCGTGGGCACCTGGAACACCCAGGCCGAATACAAGGACATCAAAGTCGAGCATGACGGCAAGACACTCTATCAAAGCAACTTCACCAAGGGCACCGAAGGATGGAAACTCGTCAGCGGTGAGTGGAAGACCCAGGACGGCGCGCTGCGGCAAAGTGCCGGGGGCGGCAATCTGTTAGCCATCGCCGACGGCCCGTCATGGACGGATTACACCCTCACCCTCAAGGCCCGCAAACTCGGCGGCGCGGAGGGATTGCTCATCCTGTTCGATGTGAAGGACGCGGAGAACCTGGCGCAGTGGAATATCGGCGGCTGGAACAACACCCGCATTTCCGTCGAGCGGAAGGAAGGCGGATCCAACCGGGAGATCGCCAAGGGCGCCGACAAAGGCATCGAAGCCAACCGCTGGTATGATATCAAAATCGAGGTCCAGGGAGACCAGGTTGCCTGTTATCTGGATGGCAAGCTCATCCAAAAGGCGCAACTGCCAACTCCCCAATCCAAGGCGGGGCTCTTCGCGCTGGGCGGCAAGGATAACAAAACCGGCCAGATCATCATCAAGGCGCTCAACCCGGGTGCCACGCCGCTGGATACCACCTTCCGCATCGAAGGGGCCGCCAAACTCAATCCCAAAGCCCGCGTCACCACCCTGGCCGGTGAAAAACCGACCGATGAGAACACGCTCGACGAACCAAACAAAGTGATCCCGGTGGAATCCACGTTCGAGGGCGTCGCCCCGGAGTTTCACTATCACCTCAAGCCGTATTCCCTGACCATCTTCCGGATTGATGCCGCAGGCTGAATTCAAAGAGAGGCACGGGCGGCCCGCCCGTGGATGAAATGAGTTAGATGTGGAGAAGGCACGGGCCAGCCTGTGCCACTCTTGTCCTTGATTGTTCAATTCGCGAAATGTATTGACCGAATTGCGAATGCGGGACGATTGGGATTGCCGCCAAACCCAAATTGTTTTCTTTCTTCGTTGCTAGTTCGTGCCCGGAAGCCACGTAACCAAGCAGCCCAAGGAATACCGAGCCATGAGAAAAACCATCCACACCCTGTTCAGCGCGTTGTGCCTCCAGGAAATCCGGCTGCTCTCACCCACCGCTCCGGTCGTCCCGCCCAGCCCGCTCGACATCGGCCTGTCGGAAATCGCGGTGTTCCGCAGCCGCTAAGAGAACAGCCGCCGATCTATCAGGAGTCCATATGTTGCCCTCAAGATCCTTCAGCGCGAAACCCGATTTCGACGAATGCATCGCCCGCATTTACGCGTGGTATGGGCAGAAGATCATCGACCGGCCGCCGGTCCGGTTCCACCATCACAACGTGGAGTATGAGAAACACCGCGCTGTCGCGGGTCCATGGAATACGGCCGAAGAACGCTGGCTGGATTTGGATTTTCAGATCAAGACGTTCACCGATTCCCTGCGGGGTGCGACTTTCCGCGGCGAAACGTTTCCGGTTTTCTGGCCCAATCTGAGCGCGGTCGTCTATAACCTGTGTCTCGGCCAGGTTCCTGAATTCGACGACGTCACCGCCTGGGTGCATCCGTGTGTCAACGACCTCGACCATCTGCCGCCATTGGCCGTCCAGCGGGACAACCGCTACTATCAGGCGGTCGAGCGGTTCACCATCATGGCGCTTGAGGCAGCCGAGGATCATTTCCTGGTAGGCTATACCGACATGTATGCCGGAATCGATTGCACCGCGGTTTTGCGCGGGGCGGAACAAATGTGCCTCGACATGATCATGGATCCCGCGGGACTCAAACGGCTCATCAACACCGCCTTCGCCGGATACGCCGAGGTTTACAGCCGCTTCGACGCCACCCTCAAGGCGCACCGGCAATTGTCGGTCACCTGGATGAACCTCCCCTCGTTCGAAACCTTCAATGTGCTGGCCTGTGACTTTTCGGTCAATGTCTCGCCGGAACATTTCGATGAATTCTGCCTTCCCGTGATCCGGCGCGAGGCCGAGTGTTATGTCCACAACGTCTTTCACGTCGATGGCAAGGGCGTCGCCAAGAACATCGACTCCATCCTCACCCTGCCCAACCTGGCGGCCATCCAATGGGTCCAGGGGTATGGCGTGGATCAGCCGATTCTCCAGTGGGTTCCGCTGATCGGGAAAATACAGCAGGCGGGCAAGAGCGTCATTGTGGATCTCCAACCCCGCGAACTCGACGACTTCATCAGGCGCGTCGATCCAACCGGCATCATGCTGTGGATCGACGCCGGCCCCGATGACCAGGAGGGAATCCTCAGCAGGGTCAAACGCTGGTAACTGATAGATAAACCATCGCATGAGTGACAACGCCATCAGTCAAATCGCCGTCGCGGTCGAGGAATTCGAGCGGGAACGGGTGCCGGACCGCGCCACCCGGGGACTGAAAAGCTTTCTCGGGATGTTCGCCGGCGAACATGTGGCCGGCACGGAGCTGCTCATCGGCCCGCTGTTCGTCGTCCACGGCGTCACCGCCTTTGATTTGCTGGTCGGATTGCTGGTCGGCAACCTGCTGGCGGTGCTCACCTGGACGTTTGTCACGGCACCCATCGCGGTGAAACACCGGTTCACACTCTATTACCAGCTCGAGAAAATCGGCGGTCGCAAGCTGGTGAAAATATACAATGTGGCCAACGGCGTGCTGTGGTGCTGTGTCGGCGCGGCGATGATCTATGTGTCGGCCACCGCCATCGCCGTGCCACTCCATTGCCGGATGCCGGCGCTCAATGACTGGCTGCCATCCGGCCCCGGTTTGGCAATCACCGTGTTTCTGACAGGACTGGTGTTCACCTATTTCGCGGCCTGCGGCTACGAGGCGCTCGCGCATTTCGCCAACATCGCCTCACCGTGGATGGTCGTGCTCTTCGCGGTCCTTGGCATCTCCGCCCTGCCGGAACTCGGCATCCACTCGTTAGCGGATTTCTGGGCCGTGGCCAACAAGTCGATCTGGCCGGGGCATGCCGCCGCCGGCAGGATTCATTTCACGTTCTGGCATATCATGTTCTTCTCGTGGTTCGGCAATATGGCATGGCATTGGGGCATGGGCGACCTGTCGGTCTTCCGCTACGCGAAAAAATATACCTATGGTTTCGCGTCCGCCGCCGGCATGTTTTTCGGCCACTATATGGCATGGATCTGCGCCGGCTTGCTCTATGCGGTCCAGGTTTCCCGCAATGGCGCGGATACCGCCATCACTCCGGGAGCCCTCGCCTCCGGGGTGGCCGGATGGGCCGGCATCGTGCTGGTGCTCGTCGCCGGCTGGACCACCGCCAATCCGATTCTCTATCGGGCGGGTCTGGCGTTCCAATCGTTGCGTGCGAGTTGGTCGCGGGTCCATGTGACGGTGGCGGCCGGCGTGATCGCCAGCGCGGTGGCGATCTTCCCCGGGCTTTGCTCGAAGTTCCTGGACATCGCCGCGCTCTATGGATTGGCGCTCTGTCCGATGGGTGCGGTCATCTTTGTCGATCACTATTTCATGCGCCGATCCAACCTGCTCGACTTTTATGCCGAGCGGGCCGGTCTGGACGGTTGGTGGCCGCCCATCGCCGCATGGCTGCTGGCGCTCGGTGCCTGTGTGGTCATGAATCTCGGCTTCGGCTTCCAGATCTTCTTCCTCGGCCTGCCGGGATGGCTCATCGCCGGCATCCTCTATCTCATCATGAGCAAAGCCGCGCAAAACCGCACCATCATCCACAGCGTCAAGCCATGAAACCCTGCCTCATGACCGTTTCCTTTCTCGCGCTGGCGGCAAGCCTCGCGTCATCCGTCATCTGCGCCAACAAGGGCCTGGACGCGGAAACCAACAAGATGATTCTGTTGGTTGCCACGATCGTGTGGTTTGTGGTTACGCCCTTCTGGATGCGCGATAAGAAATCATGACTCCGCTGCCGTTTTCCTGCAATCATCCACCTAACTCGCACCGACCCGCCCATGACAACACCCGCCATCAACACTCCCCGCTGCCTGCCCATGCTCCTGGGTCTCGGCCTGCTCGTTCCCGCCACCGCCCTCGCGGCAAGGTGCCACCTGCAAAATGAATTGATTTGCGCGGATTTCGACGACACCGGGCTCACCCGCCTGTCGATTCCGGATTCGTCCGCGGTCCTTGATCTGGCCAGCGACACCGCCGCTCTGACAGTCGATGGCGCGCGCCTCGCGCTGGCTGGCGTGAAACCTACCGGCACTCAACAGCAGAAGGACGGCGTGACTTATACCTACACCTTCGGGGACAAACATCTCAAGGTAATCTATGAGCTGAAGCCCGCATGGCAGTTTGTGAGCAAGCAAATCATCCTCGCCCTGCCGGCCGGCGGCACCTGCCGGGTGAACGATGTCGAGGTTTTCCGCGCCGATCTCAAGACCCAGGTCACCCGCGAACAGAAAGCCAGCAACGGCAGTGGGGCGGTGTTTCTGCGCCTCGACAAGGGCAACAACAAACTGGCAAGCAGCGCTTTCCTCGCGCTCCAGAATCCGTTCCTCAAATGGGAACACAAGGGCTCGCAGGTGGCCATGTCCTATCAGGCCGATATGGAATGGCGCGCCGCCTACGGACCGTTCGCTTCCGACCGCGTGTGCCTCGGCCTGCAAAATCTAGCAGGACTTGAGTTGCCGATGCGCAACCTCCAGGAGTGGAAATATGTGAAGGAACCCGCAGCCGCGTTCGAGGGCCAGCCGACACTCGATCAGGCTGAGTCCGACGCGATGACCCGCTGCGTCAGCGCGTTCGCGCTGTATCGCCCGGAGAAAAGCTTGCGCGTCCATGTGCCGTGGTGCGAGAACGACTATCAGATTGATGTCGCCACCCCGGCGGGTCGCACCGAATGGAAGCGCATCCTCGACCAATGCGCCGCCATCGGCGTCAACAACGCGCTGTTCACTCCGGCCAATAGCGAGGTCGCCCCGCTCAAGGACAATGCCGACGCATGGGGCTGGGAAAACTGCCTGTGGCTCGGCCTGGGCCAGAAGATCCGTAAGGGCGAATGGGACATCGCCAAGGACCCGATCCCGCCATCGATCCAGGAAATGCTCGACTATGCCAAATCCAAACAGATCAAACTGGTCGCCTATGCCTATCCGACCCTCGGATGGAAACAGAACCCGGAATGGACCGAATGGTGCGGCGGCAAGACCGGCGGTTATGTGGGTGTGGATACCGGCGTGCGGAGTTTCCAGGATTGGTTTGTCGAGCAACTGGTGGCGTTCCACAAGCGTACCGGCATCAGCGGTTATTGCTTCGACCATTGGTGGATCGCCTACGAACCTAACAAGGAAGGCGCGCATCCGACCAGCAAATACGCGCAATGGAACGGCTGCCGCCGCATCCTCGAGGAGTTGCGCCGCCGCATCCCGGACGTGGTCATCGACGGCCGCCAGCAATACCAATGGTTCGGCGCGTGGACGTGGCTCGGCGGATCCTACCCGCATCCCACCACCACCGACGAACAACCGGGCAGCTTCGAGAATTTCCCCGACCTGCACTTCAGCCGCGTGTCGGGTGACCGCCAGCGCTGGGCGACCTGGCACTATCACATGGAAGAATTCACGCCGTGGGAGTTGGTGCCGGGTTATATGACCCACCAGACACCGCGTAACAATGCCAAGGGCGAGTGTGTCCGCGACCATGCCTTCCAAGCCCGGGACTGGGATGTGTTGGGCTGGAAATATTCGGTTATCTCGTCCATCGGCACCGCGCCCTTCAACCTGGTCGTCGATTGCCTGCCGGCCCGCGACGAAACCGAATTCAAAAGTTTCCGCCCCGAACAACAACAATGGCTCCGCGACTGGATGGATTGGACCGATGCCAACCGCGCGATCCTCAAAAAACTCAAACCCATCATCGGCCCGCCGGTGCTCGGCCGCATCGACGGCACCGCCGCCATCGACGGCGACCACGGATTTGTTTTCCTCTACAACCCGAATTACCGCGAACTCAACGCCGACTTCACCCTCGACGCCAGCATCGGCCTGATCAAGGGCGACGCCTTTCTCCTGCGCGAACTCTATCCGCAACAGGGAAGGTTGTTAGGAAAGGCGGACGGAAACCTCTGGCACGTTGGCGACAAGGTGAGCCTCGCGATCAAAGGCCCGGAGGCGATGGCTCTCGAAGTGGTGCCCGCCAGCTCGATCAAACTCCCGGCCTTGGTGCAGGCACTCGGCAAGGCCGTCCTTGAGGGTGCGAATCTAACACTCACCGGAGTCTGCGGCGAATCCGGCCGGACCCGCGATCTCGCGGTGCTGCTGCCGGATGGCAAAAGCATTTCCAAGGTGAGTGTCAATGGCCGCGAGATCACCAAATTCAAGGCAACCGGCAACGTGCTCACCATCCCGGTCACCTTTGCAGGTCCGCGCATCGAGCATTGCCAGCAACTCGGCCTTTATGATCCGAACTTCGCGGACAAGGTGTTCAAGGCGGATCTAACGGTTCCACAAGGGGTGTTCAAGCAACTCGCCGCGCGCCGCGCCGCATGGCCGGTGGATTATACCGCGGAGGAATTGCTGGCCACATGGCGCGGTTCCGACCGCCTGCTGCTTTTCATGCAGATCGCCGATCCCAAGGACGACTGGCCGGTTGCTATGAAAATTGACGGTCAACCCGTCGAAGTGAAAAAGGCTTATGGTGATGTTTTCCCGTTGGGACGCGAGCGCACCTTCAGCGGGTTCTACGTGGATCTATCAAAGCTCCAGCCCGAGGCCGCCCACAAGGTGGAGGTGGAATTGCCGGACGGCCTCCAGCCCGGCCAATTCCAGGGATTGTTCCTTGAAAACGTCGAAACCGAATTCACCACGGAGTTGGCCAGGTGACGCGAGCAAGTTTCATTTATCTTTCGTGACGGGCGGGACGTTGGCGTGGGCTTGCTCGAAGGTCAGGACCGGGCGGAAGTCCGGGAGGTCTTTGTACTGGAGGTTTTTGTGGCCGTAATAGGTGCCGTAGTACTGGCCGTTGCTATCGATCCAGGTAGTGACGCGGATGCGCTCTTCGGGTGTCAGGTTGACCTTGTAGTGTTCCGGTTTGATATACTGCTGCAGTTTGCTGGCATAGGTGCCGAGCGTGTAGGGCGGCAGGTAATGGTTGTTGCCGGCCTTGGGGTGGTTCTCACCGATGATCGGGGTAAGGCGGCGCTTCATGAGTTCTTCGTACGAACGGTTGAACAAGGCGGTCAGCTTGCCTGATAGATCGAGATTTCCCTCGGTTTTCGCGCCGCCGTGGCAACTCACGCAATGTTTGTCCAAGACTGGCTGGACGTCCTCGGCATAAGACAGCGGGCGAGCGCCGGACTTTTCTCCCGGCTGCGGGCCGGGCAGGCTGGCCTCGCGTTTCAAGGCGGTCACCACCGATTGTGTGGAGACGGTGGTGCCGGCGTTCTGGGCCTGTTCGTGACAACCGATGCACGAGCGGGTTTCGCCCGGCCGGTAGTTGACGAACGTGCGTTCGCGCTGGACTTCCATGTAATCCTTATCGAGTGCCTGGAAAAAGATGTTCTTATCAGCCTGCACCAACAGATGCGCCGATCCGTCATCCTCGACCGGCACGATGCCGTGCTGGATTCTGAGGCCAAGGGCCGCGTTGCTGGAAATAACCGAGTGCTGTTGGTCGAATTCATCGCCGCCCCAGAAACGCCGCGCGGCCCAGGGCCGCGGGACATGCTCGTTCACCCGCAGAAACTTGATCGTCCCGCGCTTGACGCCATCCATGCCACGGTAAACGTCGGTGATGATGAGCCGCGCCAGTCCGCGCTTGGCCAAGTCCTTTTCGATGACGCCGCGCAAGATCGGCGGCGTGATGACCGAGCGGATGGGGATCGGATTCCAGCAGGAGGTCCCGGACTCCTTGTGCAACAGGCGCCGCGGGCCGCTGCCATCTATCAGATAGAGCCCCCAAGCGTTTTTGACGTTCCATCTTTCGGTTGGGTTGAAGGAGACGAGGTGCTGGGCGAGCGAGAGCGGATAGGGGTCCATGTAGAGCGGCCCGCGGTCGGTGTTGCCGCCACCGTCGCGTCCGCCCTGCTCTTCGGGCGGGATCGGCTTGGTCGCGCCGCCGGGCACATTGTCCCAGCCCGACTGGTGCCGGCTGTCAACCTCGGGTGTGAGGTAAGTGACCGGCATGCCGGTGCGGTGGTCGAAGCGGGTGTCGATGAGCATCAGCGTGCCAACACCCAAGGGCATGTGGGGCGCGCCGATTGACACGAAGCGGTCGTTGAAACCCGGCACGGCGCGACCGACATTGAAGACCGAGGGAAAGGCGATGTTTCTACCATAAACTTCCTCCGATCCGGTGCCATCGGGCCGCATGGCCCAGAGCGCCTTGTTCGTCACCGAGCCGTTATCGACGTATTCCCAGCGCGTGTAGAGGATACGCCCGTCGTTCATGATGCTCGGTGCCGACTCGCTGACGGAATTGTTAGACAGGGCTTCCATATGTTTGCCGTCGGCGTCCATCCGGTGGAGCAGCGTGGTCGTCAGTTGGTCCGGGGCATCGCAGAGGATGCCGTACTCGCAGCGGCTGGAGGTGAAGCAGAGTCCGCCATCGGGCAGGTAGCAGGGATGAAAGTCGTCGGTTTGATGCCGATAGGGCGAATTGTTTAAATTATATTTTTTGATGCGGGCCTCTTCGTCGGCCGGCGGGAAGGTTAACTGGCGCAGGCCCTGGCCGTCGATACCGACCTCCCAGATGCGGAAGCCGACGCCGGGTTTTTCCTTCCAATCGAAGGCCACGCGCTTGCCATCGAACGACAGGCAGCAGCGCCCGAACAGGCCGTGTGCCAGCGAAGGAGCGAGTTCGCGGACCGTGCCGTCCTTCAGCGACAGGACGCACAGGTTGCCGCCGAAATTCAGGCAGCCGTCGATGAAGTCGGTGTAGTAGTGGGACGATTGCATCGTGAGGCGCCTGACGAAGAGAAGTTCGTCAACGCCGTGCAGCAACTCGCGCAAACGCGCACGCGTCGCTGCGACGTCCTCGTCAACCTCCACGACTACCGGTGGCTTCACGGTCTCGCGTTTGGCGGAAAACAGCTTGGCAAAGGCATTCTTGTCCGGGACCGTTTTTCCGTCCGAAACGACGAATCCGGCCAGATGTGGACTCGCACCCTTCGTTTCGATTCGGATCGAGTTTTTGCCTTGCAGAAAATCGAACGGGCCATAGGTGTCCCAGTTCAGATTGCGGGCGAAAAACCCGCCGGTGACGCGCTTCAGGCACTGGTCATCCTGTGGTTTGTCGTTGATGAAAAGATGGACCGGACGCGGCTCCCCCGAGGCGTACTCGAAGTGCAGGAAATACTTCCGCGCATCCTTTAGGTCGATGTCCCACTGCTGCATACCACCCACGCCATCGACGACCACCAAACCATCCCAGCCCCTGTCGGTGGGGTTCACGTTTCCGTGTTTCGCCGTATGGTTTCGCGCTGGCACGACGACCTCCACCGCCAAGCCGCTGGAAACCGCCACCGCGAACAACATCACGCCGCACACAATCGTGTTTCTCAAATGCCGCATGGCTCCAGTTGCTCCGGTGAAATTGCTTCTCGAATTGGCTGGCATGGGAAATCGAAGGTTGGTTTGTCAGTTTGGGGAAAGAAGATATAGGAATTCCTATATATCAGCGGCGCGGGTTACCTTGCCACAGGCCGGCGATCACCGCGTATCCCGTGGGGTCCTGATCCTTCAGTTCACAACGGATGAACGGGTAGTGATCGTTCACCAGAAAGTAACTTTCCATGAGTTCCGCGAAGTATTCCTGTTCGCTGGCCATGGCAGGCAGCGGGAGACGCTTGCCATCGAACCGTAGGACCGCGTTGTATTTGTTGTCCTTTTTGGCCAGCTCGTAGGCGGCTGTGATCTTGTTGCCCAGCTCGGAATCCTTCTTCGCGTGGAGATCATAGTAGGCGAGGGCCACCTGGTGCAGCACATCGGATTGCTGGAGCATCGACCATTCCATCATCCGTTGCGGGTCACCTATTTCGATGGCCCCCAGCTTGTCGGGATTTGATCCATCGCGTTCCAATATCCCGCGGTCGCCGCAATACCGCAGGTAGGGTCCCTTGCGGCCGTATTCCAGCCAAACCGGAATCCCGTGCAGTTGCTTCTGTCCCTCTGCGGAAATGAAGTGATCGATGACATGCAGCTTGTAATTGAGGATCTTCACCATGGATGCGCAGCGTCCCGGTTGACTGGCCAATTGCCGGTTGACGTAAACCGTCCAGCCGTCGATGTCCCGTTTGTCGTATTCTTCGGTTGGGACGTATTTCCTTTTGGCCGGGCCTTTGGCTCTTGCGGGGGAGTCCACAGCACCGGGATTGTCCAGATAGGTTGCCAGGGATTTTTCCAGGTGCAGGATTTGCCGTGGGTCCACGCCCCAAAAGCGTTCAAGCAGCCGCGCCATCTCGGGATCCTGCTCGCGCAATTCGGCCCGCACGAACGGGTAGATGTCGTTGACGCCGAAATAGGCTTCCGAGCTTTCCGCCAGATATTCCATCCGATTGGTTCGCGCGTAATGGGAGCCGATGCCGCCGTCCCAGATCTTCACCTTCTCATTGATTCCCGCTTTCATCATGCGCTGGTAATTGGCCTCGCATTCGGCGTTGCCGTAGCCATGGCCCTCGCCGATGAAATGATGGTCATAGCCGTGCGCCATTTCGTGGAAGATGACAAACGGATGGCGGTAGCTGTCCCCGTAGTATCCCTTGGCACTCAGCGAAATCATCGAATCCGGATCCCTCGGCAACTTGTATCCGCGCTCGAGCAACCACTCGGTTTCGGGATGATATGACAAGCTGACCTTTTCATCGTACTCGATCCAGATGGGAGTGTGCTCCTGCATGTTGCTAACCGCCGTGGCCGGAACCGCCAGCTTGATCTGATAGAGATCCCACTTCAAATGCCCGATGGTTTTAGCCATTTGTTCCGGGTGTTCCTTGAGGACATCGCGATTTGTATAGATGGTCCAGCCTTCGATGTTGCGGACCTCAAACCGGTCTGCGGTGACCGGCTGTGCGACCGGGCCTGTCAGTGGATCCTCGTCTTCCTTCGGGGCCCCTGTGGCCGGCAGGAAGCAGATGAGTGTCAATAGGATTGTGGTGCGTCCTGCGATGGATTGTGGTTTAGGGAAATTGCGACGGGATGTTTTCATAACGGCCATCATGAGTGAACGGTTGTGGGAACGAGGATATTTCAGAACCAGCGGGAAAATTGCGGCGAGCCGTGGCGGGGTGCCAGCGTTAGTTCCGGGCGTACGGGACCAACCGCCGTTTTTCACCAGCCTTGGTGTCGATGGGGTGACCCGGTTTCCGCCACTTTGCCGCAAGAATGCGACAAGGTGCATGATCGGGTTAGACAGGCCGCGAGGAATGGTCCATAGTGTTCGCAAGCCTGAACCACTTGGGCGCACGAATCACCAACAT
>Ga0118677_10009479_pt1 | contig 15192 bp, 9 predicted proteins | sample AliMusrvi5mmetaG_FD_86154 | JGI IMG/M metagenome (GOLD analysis project Ga0118677, IMG submission 86154)
CAGCGATATGCTGCAGCGCTTGCGCCGCGCCGGCCTGGAGATCTGGTTCAATCCCGCCGCCGAGGTCCGCCACCAGATGCCGGCCTCCCGCACCGCCTTTCGCTACGTCGCACGCCATGCTTTTGATAACGGACGCTCCGCGGTGATCGAACGCGGCTTATCCTCCCCCGGCTTCGCACCCACTGCCCGGCTGAGCACGCTGCCATCTAGGTCCACCAGAACGATGGGGATCTTCGCGGGATCTTTGTTATCACCGTTGAACAGGAATCCAAAAAAGGCGCCGATGGCGATGGGGGCGGTGGTGACACCTGCGACACCGGTTCCAGCTCCAGCGCCGCTCCCCAAGCCGGTTCCCACGCCGGTCCCGGTGCCAGTTACGGTAAAGCCGACTGCTCCGATAACGGTGGTTCCCGTACCCGTACCGGTCGTGGTTTCTCCTCCTGCACCGGTAGTCGGAGGGGAGTCCATGGCACCGGTTTCTGACCTCCCGAATCCCCCGGCTGAACCAGCACCGGAATTGCCAAAAACGCCATCTGAAACGTTTCAGATGGCTGAAACACCGGCTCCAGAACCAGACCCGGTGCCAACACCGGTACCCGCCCCCGAGCCTGAGGTCACGCCTTTGGAGCCGGACCAAGCCGAGCCCGAACCTGAACTGCCGACACCGGCCCCGCCGGTTCTCGAATCGCCGCCCGACGATGTCCCGCTGCCGGAACCCGAGGCGCCGGCAAAGCCAATCGAGCCAGAGCCCATGACGCCGGTCGAGCCGGTGATGGTCGAGCCCGAACCGATTCCGGAGCCCGACCCGGTACCTGTGGTCACGCCACCGGAGCCAGTTCAAGTCGAGCCCGATCCTGAGCCGCCGCCACCAGCCCCACCGGTTCCCGAACCGCCTCCAGTAATAGTGCCGGAACCGGACCCTATTCCGCAGGTCCAGCAACCGGTGCAGGTCGTCACTGACCCGCCGCCGGTGGAGTTGGTGCCGGACCCTATTCCGCCGATTTCGGAACCCGACCCGGTGCCTGTTGCCGCGCCGCCTGCGCCAGATCCTGAAGACGTAATTCCCGAGGTTGCTGTGCCTGAGCCATTGCCAACCACCGAAGGGGAGCCTGACAAGGCCACAGCACCTGAAGATCCCGCGATAGCTGAAATCGCCCGGTAAGGAGTCGTCAGACAATAAAGGTTACAACCTTTAAGGTTTGTTTGGACTGATTGTGTAGTTCCAATCTCCATGGAACGTACATCGCTGTAAATTGATTTGAGCCATATCGGTATCTGGAACTCGTTGTCCGACCGGATACTTCCTGCGATCAAGGCGGCATGTCACCGACAGGCCCTTGGCGGTAGTCGTGTTGGCAATCAACTGAACAACAGTCTCATAATCCTTGAGGGGTTCGCCTCTCCAATTGGATGAGATGAATGAGAACAACCGGTGTTCAACCTTGTTCCACTTACTTGTACCAGGTGGGAAATGACAGACCGAAATGGTCAATCCGGATTCATCAGAAAATCGTTGCAGTTCCAGTTTCCATAAACGAAGGCGCACCCCGTTGCTACCGCCGCCATCGGCGGTGATGAGCAGTCGTTCCGCGCCGGGATACAGGTGGCGGCCTTCATGTCCCCACCATCCCCGGATCGAAGCCACGGCAAACGCTCCGGTATCACGATCAGTCCCGACGTTGACGAAGCCCGTGTTGCGACCGATGTCGTAGATGCCATAGGGATACGCCCGGGGAATCAAGGGGCTTGGAAAATCGTGACCGTTCACCTTGACCGCCGATTTCTCGGGATACCACAGACGCCCTTTGTTCTCATAGTTTCCGACCAGTTCCTTCTTCTTCGTATCCACTGAAATGACAGGTTGTTGCTCCTTCAGCGCTCGCTTTACAGCGGCGTTGATATGACGGAATTGGGCGTCGCGGTCGGGATGGTCTTCGCCTTCTTCCATCTTCCGGTTGCTTTGTAAACTGTAGTGTAACCCATGCAATAGGTGCGCGACCGTTTCATGGCTGATGGCATGCCGTTTCGCCTTCAGTTCGCCAGCCAGCAAGCGCGTGCTCTTGCACGTCCATCGCAAAGGCGATTCGGGATCGCCCCTCGAAAGTGGCTCGACGAGTGACTCCAGAAGTCGCGGCAACTGAGGATCACGAACCGTCGCCTGTTTGCGTCCCGCTCCGGGTCTGCGGATTCGCCCCGGGAGTGCCACGGCTCCTGTAGCAATTTCATGAATGCCACGATGAATCGCCTTGCGTGACAAGCCGCATCCACGATGAATGTAAGATATGCCGCCATAACCCAGTGCCATCGCGTCGTTGGCGGCCATCAACCGCCGAGCACGCTCATCTAAAAGACCCCATATGAGCTCATACTTTCCGTGAACCGAAGGCTGTGTGTTCATGCCCGAACACTATACATCCCCAAATCATACTTGTAACCTTTATTTTCTGACGGCTCCTTAATGGCTCCCACAATCGATTCAGGCGTCGATTTCCCATCATCCCCCCAGACGGAAAACAGCCCCCGATCCAAACGCACGACAGGACATCCGTTATCCAGCCAATACGTCTCCGAGGCTTTCGTTTCTCCCGGGAGAACACTCATCAATTTGACCCCCGCGGACGTCGGCGAGTTCATGCTGAGCGCCTCATACGACTCGTTGCAATACGGGAAGCAGTCCCAGACATCCACGGCGGGAGAGAGCCCCAGCCAGTAGACCCCGCGACTGGTCTCTTCCGCGTACTTCCGTAGATGGGCCGGCGGGAATCCCGAGGGGTGGGTATATCCCGCAGTAAAGCCCCAGAAGGAGTCTTTCGGCGTCGCCGAGCGGGCGTAAAATTCAACGAATGCCGGAGAGTATCGGGCGAGCAACGGATTGAAGCCCCACGTAACGGGTACGTTGCCCCTGTTGGGATCCTGCCAATAGCCACTCATCAACTCATAACTGATTTGAATGGCATCCGCAGATGCCCAGCTGAAGTTCACATAAACCTTGTTCTCCAAGCGGGTGACGTCCCGGCGTTGAGGCAGAGGAATGGGTTTCCCCGGTTTTTCGAGTGGAACCCATTGCCAAAAGGAGAAATTCTCCGGCACTCCCCCGGCATACCGCGCACCGTACCGCCCCATTTTCATACACGAATAATCCTCGTCACCCAACCAACCAAAAACCAGACCCGGCTTCTTGAAATCAGCCAGAATCTTGTCCAGATTCGGATATCTATCCTTTTGAAAAGGGCATTTATCCTGATAAAAATGGTAAACTTTTTTCGCAATGGTGTAGTCGAGTCCCATTAATATCCATGACCCCGCGGCATAGGATGCAACAGCATCAGGCACACAGTTACTGCGCTGGTTTGCAAGCGACCATTCGCAAGCACTGTCCTCATTCTGCTCATAGGGTGGCGAGGCAACCAAATCCCGCTTGATGGACAGGCCCTCAAATACGTCCTTCCGGGGAGAATAGGGACCAGTCGAGGGCTCTTGACCGTTCTCATCCAGAAAGCGGATCGACTTCACTGTAACGGTTACATTATTAGTTGATGGCGAAATATGTAGCTCAGCCCTTCCAGAACGCGGATTAAACAGCCCCGTCTTAGCCAGATTGACTACAAACGTCCCGGCTTTCCCCTCTTTCGTCAGGCCGGGGACCCACACACCCCTGCGGCTCTCAGACGTCTTAACCGTCGAACCCATTCCGATGCCAAGGGACCACGCCCCGCCTGGCGTCAGGTCGCTTACAACAATCTCAACCTTCGGGGTCACATCCAAATCCAAATAGACCACCTTGCTGGCATAAGCCCCTCTCTTCCCCGAGGTCACGCTCAAGCCGTTCGTCCGCGAATGTTGCAACGTCACAAACATCGCATTCCATCCACCCATTCCGGCGTCCTTATACCAGAACTCCGAACCACTCAGCATGGATGTCTTATATTTAAGCACCCCCTCGCTGACCGGAAGCAGATCCTCTTGCGCGGCGAAATTCGCGGCAATCCAGTAATTGTAATACCTGTTCTCCATTCTGCGATTCTTCTGGTCCCAATACGTCGTCGGGTATTTGACCAACCCCTTGATCAGCGGAGTCACCCCATCCGCCCGCTTCATCGCATTAAACGTCGCAATCGCATCGGACAAGGACTTGAGCCGGGTAAACGTAAACCCCTTCTCTTTCTCCAGATAGTCCGCATAAACATTGTCGGCTGTACCTTTGGACAGAAAAAGGCGTGGCGCATCCCGGTTCACGATTCCTTGAAGAGCACCGACCAGATAAAGCTCCACCACATCCCCAAGCCCCGCTGTGTCCAATAAATAGACAGGGGTTGCTTGACTGGCCTGCGGACTCATCACCATAGCCACCATTACGGCTACCATCAGAAATTGTTTTCTTATTATTTCTTGCATGAGAAAACTCCGGGCGCCATTGCCACCAAGCCTGTACAAACATTCATATTTTCCATCATGGATTGGGACGGACTATATCCCAAAAAGAACGGGGAGTCACCCACCCAGACGGGTGGTTTATTGAACCGGCGCATCGCTTAGTGTTGGCGAACCCACAACAATTACGTTGTAGATGCGGATATATTGAACAGGGGAATACCATGACGGGTCAACAGGTGGTTGTGACATTCCGCCCGATGCTTCTACTTTCCGGCTTCAACGGGTAATCCCCTTGCATCGGAAAAAGCGGGTATGCCGTCGCTAACGACCAATGTTATGCGTGTGTGCACGATCAGCAGTCTTATGTTTCTCATCCAGTTGCCGTCTTGTCCAGGCTGACCTGGCACGGGTGATGGGATAGAATATCAGGAACACCAAAGCCACCACGGTGAATAGACTTTGCGCCCCTATCAAAACCCACTTCATTCCCACCAACTGCTCGAATGTCGGCTTGAGTGCCATCACCTTGTAGCCCACCAGGTAGGGCATAAATCCTGAAACCACCAAAAGAACAACACTCATGATCTTGTTTAAGAACCCGGCCACCGCCACATACGCCCCCTCCCGGCGCAGGCCTGTAACCAATTCATCTTCATCGCAGATATCCGCCGTCATCGAACTGAACATCAGATTGCAGCTTTGGAGCCCCAAGTTCATCAGAAGCCCCGGTATGATCGTGAGCCAGGGGTGGTATTGCACCGGCAATACCGTCAGCCAGGGATAACTGGGCCTCAGGAATATGGCCACCAGCCCGATGGACAAAAGGATAGTAACGAGGCCGGCAAGGGACGTGTTCCGTTTCCCCAGATGCGTTGACAACCATACCCCAAGCGCCATACCGACAAACGTCATGGCCGTGGAAAAGGTTCCGGTGACGCCCGCCAGAAGTCCGAAAAACTTTTCATCCCCCTGGCAAACATAATCCAGCAGCAGATAAAACCCCACAGTGCCTCCACAACAGATGCCCATCGTCATGAAGAGAACCGCCCCCTGTAACAGCAGAAATGGACGGTTCCTGAAGGTCATGCGTAACGCCTGCCCCAGGCCGATTTTCTCCTGTTTCTGCAACTCTGCCTTCTCGCGACAAAAAACGACTGTCAGGACGGCCCCCAGTACGATCACCGCACCTGCCAGCACACTGAGCCATCGGGTGCCCACGACCAGACTGGGGAAACAATCGCGGGTGCAAAACCAGAAGAACCACGGTGCCATAAAGAATCCAATTGTGGAAACATACCCTTTCCACGCCTGAACCCGGGTGCGCTCGTCATAATCCTTGGTCAACTCATATCCAAGGGCCTGATACGGCACAAAGTACAGCGAGTAGATCATCGTATAGATCGATGTCAACACGCTGATATAGGCAAACATGCCCCAATTGCCATACTTGACGGGCGGGAACCAGAGGAAGGGCAGCAGCACGGCACCAAGAATCGCCCCTACCAGGATGAAAGGCCTGCGCCGTCCCCAGCGGGAGCGGGTGTTATCGGAGACGGACCCCATCACCGAATCAGTGAAGGCCGCAATGATCTTGGGTATCGCGGTAGCGACCCCCAGCAACCCGGTATCCATACCGAACTGCTTGGCGAACACCGGCAGCAACACCTGAAAGTTATTTGCGAACAGCGCTACCGCCGCGGAAAGGGACAGCAGGAAAAGAAGTATTCCGTTTCGGCGGATATAGCCTAAACCGTCCCGTATATCTCCCGTCAGGTCAGCCGCAGCGCGCGCCGTTTTTTTGTGGTCGGGGGCGCTGTTCAAAAGCGGCTTGATTGCGAACAGCGCCGCGATAACCGGAATAAAGCTCGCCGCATTGATAATAAAGCACCAGCCCGCGCCGGCTGCGCTCATAACGATGCCGGCGGCTGCCGGTCCCAATAACCTTGCGAGGTTGAAAGAAGCCGTGTTGAGCGACACCGCGTTCGGCAAATCGTTTTTACCGGCGGTTTCAAGCGCAAAAACCTGTCTTGCGGGCATGTCGAACGAATTGACGCAGCCTGTCAAAAATGACAGAGCAAATATAACGTAAAGTTTAGCCGCGCCGGAAAAGGAAAGAAATGCAAAGGTCAGACAAATCAATGTCAGCAGGGTATTGGTTATAATCAGTATAATTCTATTGGAAAAGGCGTCGGAAAGTGCGCCCGCGACGATTGTCAGAAATACGGCGGGTATAAACTGCATTAAACTGCAAAACCCAAGCATGAGAGGCGAGTTGGTTAAGGAAAGCACCATCCACGAGAGCGCTACGGTCTGCATCCATGTGCCGATATTGGATAACGTCTGCCCCGCCCAGAAATATAAAAACGCCCTGTGGGTCAGCGCGTGGAAACTGTGATTTATATGAAGTTCAATGCGGGTTTTTAAGCTGTTAGGCATTATATACTCCTGAATACATACTACGGTATATTCTGCCTAAAAAATTATAAAACTTGCATTACTTTCAGTGGTTCCCTAATCTAACGCCTTTAAAATGCCATATAAAATTGATACGGGTCTTGGCGGACAACCGGGTATGAATACATCGACAGGCAAGACATTGCCGATGCCGTTCTTTGTGGCATAAGAATCTTTAAAGATACCTCCGCCGCAGGCACACGCGCCTACCGCTACGACAAGCTTTGGCTCGGGTGTCGCGTTATAGGTTTTTATCAAAGCAAGCTCCATATTTCTTGTGGCCGTACCTGTCACAAGCAACATATCAGCATGCCTTGGGGAAGCCACAAAACTAATTCCCAATCTTTCTATATCATTAAAGGGATTATTCAGTGCATTTATTTCATAATCACAGCCATTGCAGGAGCCGGAATCTATTTCCCTAATTTTAAGGCTACGTCCAAAAAGCTTATTTATTTTATGTTTTACTTCATCGCATATTAATTCATAAGATTTATCGGGCGTATTTCTTTCATCCACTATTATGCTATTGCCTCTTAGCAGGTTTCTATCCTTTTCAGCCAGCTCATATTTGTCTGTCATTTTTATAGCTTTTACAGGGCAAATGTCCTCACACAAGGAGCAAAAGACGCATTCGTCGTAATTGATTGCAAAGGCATTTGCCTTAATTTCCTTTACAATAGCAAAAGACGGACAGCGTTTTGCGCATTCACCACACTTCGTGCATTTATCACTATCTATTTCCGGCTTTCCAATAAAAAGGCTTGAATCAATGGCTTTTTGCGGATAGTCTTGCGTAAGGCACTGATATTTCATTATTTTTTTAATTATTTTAATCATTACTTAATCCTCATTATAAATCGTTTCCGGCATAGGAAAGGTTAAAGCTCTTATTGATTAAAGGGAAATCCGTTACCAAATTACCTTTTACCGCATAGCACAATACTGGCCAATTGCAAAAGGAGGGCGTTCTGATTTTATAGCGGAAGAGTGTGTTATTTTCTCCAGTCATCACAAAGTGAATATTTTCGCCTCTTGGTGACTCAGTCATGCCCATGGCACATTTATAAGGGGAAACCTCGCCTATTGGCTCAAACACGCTTCCGTTGGGCATTTGCTCGATTGCCTGCACCATTAAATTAATTGCCTGCATACATTCCTCCAGCTTTACATTTACCCGGCAATTCACATCACCATTGTTGTGCTTTGGGACCTCGAAATCCAGCCATTGGTATGCCGCATAGGGGAAATCCTTGCGTACATCATTCAACATTCCGCTTGCTCGTCCAGCAGGACCGACTGCATTCCAGTCCAGGGCAATATCCTGCTGCAAAATCCCTGTGTTTTCAATTCTATCTATAAACATACTGTTTGATTTTATAATTAAAGCGGTATCTTCAAGCTCTTTTTGTATTTGCTTTAGCTTTTCTAAAATTTCTTTTTCCTTTCCTAAAACAAAATCCTTTCTTACGCCGCCAGGCATATTTACACCTCTTAAAAATCTCATACCACATAATAAATCGGCTATTTGATACGCCCAGCCGCGGAGCATTCTAAACTGAAAGGCCGCAAAGCCATAGGCAACGTCTAGACAAACGCCTGCCAAATCCCCCAAATGCGAAGTAAGCCTTTCTAACTCTGCAAAGATTACTCTTGTGTAGGCAGCACGAGGTGAAATTTCTACTTCCGCAAGCTTTTCTATTGCCTGGCAATAGGCGAGAGAATTTGTAAAGGTTTCGTCGCCTGAAATACGCTCTGAAATGAATAAGCCTCTTTCAATACTTGCCCCTTCACTCATCTTTTCTATGCCCTTATGCACAAAATACAATTGTGCCTCCAGGTTTAAAATAGGCTCTCCTGCCACGCTGAAACGGAAATGTCCTGGCTCAATAATGCCTGCATGCACAGGTCCTACAGGAATTTCATAGACGCCCTCGCCAATTAGCCTGTCAAAATGTATTTCTTTTTTTGCCCAAATTGGTTTATGAGAGGGTGCAAAATCCTTGCGCAAGGGAAACTCGCCATCAGGCCAGTTACTATGGAAAACAAGCCTTTTTGCATTGGGATGCCCAAGCGGCACAATGCCGAAAAGGTCTTGAATTTCCCTTTCGTAAATAGCGGCGGCATGTACCTTTTCGCTGATAGATGCAATGGTCATATTATCCTTGCTAACCATCGCTTTCAGCGAGAGCAGCAGCCCATTTTCTCGGTCTGCAAATACATAATAAATAGCATACTCTTCATTTTCAGCATTTGCAAACATGGAAACCAGAGGATAGCCCAATTCTGAATTGGTATAAATGCAAAGCTCGCGTATTTTTTCAGCCTTTACGGTGACATATAATTCATTGATATTCGCAATATCACTTTTGAATATATCATTTGGAAAAGCTTCGAAAAGCTTAATGCTTATTTCAGAACACGTCAAAACTCTATCCTCCAATGATGATTTTTTGTGCATTTTCGATAAGGTCTTTTATTTGTGTGGGCAAGTACAGACCGCTAACCATTATAATGACTAAAAGTACGAGAATGGCTGCCACGCCTGCTTTATTTGTTTCGCCAGGGGTTACATCCTTTGAGGCATTGCTGCCATAGAAAATTCTAAACATTGTAAGCGCAATGCCAGCAAAGACGATGGCTAAAAGCAGTATGAAAACGGCACCCAATATAAAGCTGCTTTTTTCAAAGATTGAAGCGATAATGCTGTATTCGCTGGCAAAAACACTAAAGGGCGGCGTGCCTGCAATGGCAAACAAGCCTAATAAAAACACGACGCCTGTTACAGGAAGCACTTTTAATAGTCCTTTTATTTTTGAAATTTCTTTTGTATTGTATTTTTGCAGTATATTACCGGAGGAAAGAAAGAGCATGGACTTTGTAAAAGAGTGATTAATCATATGCAGTAGACCGCCAAAGACGGATAGCGGAGTAAAGAACCCAATTGCTAAGGTGATGATGCCCATATGCTCTATGCTGGAGTAGGCAAGCATTCTTTTATAATCCTTTTGTGTCAATATAAATAGTGCGGCGGTGAGAATGGACAGCAGACCGAAGCCAATTAAAAGTCCCCCTGTAAAAGTGTTGCTGCCAAGGTTTTTATTGACGATGGCAACTGCTCGTATAATGCCATATATGGCGGTATTGAGCAGCACACCTGACAGGAGAGCGCTGATAGGGGAGGGTGCCTGGCTATGCGCATCCGGAAGCCAGGTATGCAGGGGTGCAAGCCCTGCCTTTGTGCCAAACCCTATTAAAATAAATATAAATGCCAGCCTTAATGTGGGGCTGTTCAGAGCTTGTGCATTGTTATAAAGCGTTTTCCACTCTAAAAGATGTGAGCTTTCAATGACACCAGCGGAGGAAAGGTGCATCAAAATAATGCCTAAAAGGGCAATGGCAATACCTATTGAGCAGATAATTACATACTTCCATGCCGCCTCAATGGAGTGCTTATCATTATAAAAGCCCACTAAAAAGGCAGAGGCTAACGTAGTTGCCTCAATGGCAATCCACATAATGCCCATATTTTTTGCCGTCAATGCCAGCACAATGGTGAAAATAAAGGTGTACATTAATATATAATACACTTTCAGGCGTTCGAGCGTTATTTTGCCGTGCTTCAGCTCTTCTTCCAGGTAGCCTATTGTATAAATGCTTGTGATAAGAGCAATCACTATGACTACATCCAGCGTGATGATGCTTAAGGAATCAATATAAAACAAGCCGCCCAATACAGAGGACTCTATGATGCCAAGGGAAATAATATCCTTGGTGATAAAGCATCCCACCACTGCTAACAGGATAGAAGAGATTATACTTATTGTATGCAGTAAACGCTTGCCTCGCAGCAGTATAAAGAGCAAAGCAGTCATTGCTGGTATGGCTGGCAGCAGAAATTCCATCTACCTATCCCCTTAAATTTTTTAGTTTATTTATATCGATTGAGTCGAATTTTTCATTTATTTTAAATGCCATAATTCCCATAATCATGATGGCGGTGATTAAATCAATAAATATACCCAAATCCACTATAAAAGGCATGCCATGCGTTGAAAAAATGGCGGCAACAAAAAGCCCATTCTCTATTACCAAAAAGCCCACCATTTGACCGATTATTTTTTTCCTGCTTATCATAAAGAACAAGCCGATTAAAATCAGAGCAATGGAATTGACCACCTGCATATTGAGCACGTCGGTGTTAATGCCATGAATGGTTAAAATGCAGGTGTAACAAAAGGCGGTAATGCTGCAGCAAATAAATATAAGCAAAGGGATATTATAAAAGAAATCCTTTTCCACCTTATATTCTACATTTGCCAGGGTCTTATTCAAAAGATTGGGAATATATATGACCTTTAAGGCAATAATGAGTACGCAAACAATTAGTATATCAATATGCCCGTCTGCAAAAAAACTTTCTATGCCCATGATTCCGGTGGCAAGCGCAATGAGCGCCGACTGCATTCTAAAGGTCTTTATATAGGACTTTGCGCGCTTATTTGCCACAAGTACAAAGGACGAAAACAATATGAGTACCGATAACGCATCCAGAAAATTATCCATCTCTACCTCCAAAGCACGAAATATTGCAAAAAGCCCAGAAAAGCTAATATAAACGATAAAGCTGCCAGGTTAGGAACGCTGAAAAGCCTAAGCTTTACGGTGCTTATTTCCGCTATTGCCATCAATACTGCTATGAGTATCACTTTTACAACATAAATCAGCAGGGAAAGCAGCAAACCGCTTACGCCTGCAAGGGCAATAAGCTGGTCATGCGGAATAAATATATTGACGAGCAGCGTTATAAATACCAGCTGTTTCACTACCGCGCCAAGCTCAATTAATGCCAGGTGCCGTCCGGAATATTCCAGTATCATTGCTTCGTGCACCATGGTAAGCTCTAAGTGTGTTTCAGGGTCGTCTACCGGAATTCTGGAGGTCTCTGCGATTATAATTGTAAAAAGTGCCAGAAAAACCATTATAAATGCAGGCTGTGCAAGGGGAAAGGTAATGTTTTTAGTCGTATTCATCATTGCTAAAATGGTGGTGGATTTGGAAATCAGTCCTATGGTAAAGACTGAAACCAGCAGGGACGGCTCTATAAGCGAGGAAATCATGACCTCTCTGCTGCTTCCCATACCGCCAAAGGTACCGCCTGTATCCAGTGCGGCAAGCGTCATAAAGAACCTGCCCAGCGCAAAGAGCGAAACAAGCAGAATGACATCACCAAAGAATGCGTTAGGCGTAAGCAGCGTGGAAACAGGAACGAGCAGCGCAGCAATAATGGCAGTGGAAAATACAATATAGGGCGCAGCTTTGAAAATCCAGGAGGAAGTTTCAGAAACTACCGCCTGTTTTCTAAAGAGCTTCCATAAATCAAAATACATTTGCAGCACAGGCGCGCCTCTTCTCTTTTGAGAAAACGCCTTTATTTTCTTTATAATACCATTCACTAAGGGCGCAAGTAAAAGTATAACAAATAGCTGAACTAAAACGTAAAGTGCATTTTTCATTTTTACTCCCCCTATACCAGTCTGTTATAGAGTATGAGCGCTATAACGACTATAAAAATATAAATGAGATAGGTATTAATACTGCCCGTCTGAATGAGAAACTTCGCTTTTCTGGAAAAATTCCTCGTTTTATTTAACAGAGGACTGTATAAATACTTTTCAAAAACAGATTCAAAGGAAGTGATATATTCAATGGACTTGGGATGATAGACGAGGTTTCCTTCCACCTTTAGCCTTCTGGTGGGTTGAAAGAGCAGCTTAAATATAATTTTAATGGGGTTTGAAAAGCCCGTGGCACTGTACTGCATTCTGGCATTTAATGCCTCATAGCCACAATCCCATGTGCCATATTTTCTTTCAATATATTTTCCGCCAATTATTCTTATTATAATAAGCGTTAAGAGAATAACGCCGATTATAGCAATTAAAATAGTGAAAGGAGAGATAGCATTTTCAGCTATTTTTAAAGGATAGGCAGCGGTCAAAAAGCCACCTTGGAACTGCCCAAAGATAGAGCTGCCTACCAGGCTAAACACCACCTTATCAATGAACCTTAAAACTAGCATAGGGAAAAGCCCTATCAGCAGGCAGAAAGAGGTTAAAATGCCCATGGCAATATTCATTACCGCCGGCACTTCCTTTGCGTTTGCGGCGTATTTGCTTCTTGGTTTTCCTAAAAACGATATGCCAAAGAGCTTTATAAAGCAAGCTGCCGCAAAAGCTCCTGCCATGGCAAGCGCAGCCACCGCCAATATAAAGGCGATATTCAGCCCTGCTTGTCCAAGCGCGATGTTTGCAAAAAGCGATTGAAAGGTGAGCCATTCGCTTGCGAAGCCATTAAAGGGAACAATGGCAGAAACAGCAAGCGCGCCGCCCAGCATAAAAATTGCCGTGACAGGCATTTTCTTAATGAGCCCGCCCAGCTCCTCCATATTTTTGCTGTGCGTGGCATAATGCACCGAACCGGCACCTAAAAACAAGCTTCCTTTAAAAAGTGTATGATTAAAGGAATGAAAAAGTGCAGCGGTGATCGCCAATGCACAAACGGTTAAATTGCCCTGTGCCTTTGCAATAAAGGCAACGCCCAGTCCAATAAATAGTATGCCTATATTTTCAATGCTGCTATAAGCCAGCAGTCTTTTTATATTCTTTTCTATAAAGGCATAGGAAACACCAATGATGGCAGTAATGATGCCTATAATGAGAATGGCAACGCCCCACCATTTGTTCTGAATGCCCATATACATAAATACAAATCGCAGCAAGCCATAGATGGCGGTTTTAATCATAATACCGGACATCAGAGCGGAAATATTACTTGGTGCAGCCGGGTGCGCATGGGGCAGCCAAATATGAACAGGCACCACACCGGCCTTTGTGCCAAAGCCGATGAGAAACAGTATAAACATGATATTCTTTGCAAAAGCAGGAATAGCGGACGAGTCTGCAAACATATCAAAGGACTTTGTATAGCTGAACATAATCATAAAACCGATTAATAAAAAAGCCGTTCCAATATGCGTCATGATAATATAGAGCGTACCCGCCCTTTGGTTGGCTTCATTTTCAGATTCAAAAACCACCAATAAATACGATAAGAGCGACATCGCCTCCCACGCTATAAAGAAAAATACTGCATTTCCAGAGGTGATGACAAAGAACATGGATAAAATAAAGGTGGCATATAGAAGATTGAAAAGCCCAACATTTCTCTTTCCATAGTAATGCGAATTATAGCCTATGGAGTAGATAGAAACGCATAATACAAGCAGGAACAGAGCCAGTAAAAAGAAAGAAGAAAGCGCATCTATTTTTAAATTAATTGTAAGAAAAGGGATAGCGGAATGATAAATGTCTATGATGACATTATCACTGTAATAAAGAATTTGCATAGCGGCTACTGAAATGCCCACAATGGACGCCGCAATGCATATAATATTGGCTGCGATATTACATAATTTATGGTACTTCATAAGTACCAAAGATGCAAAAGCTGCAAAAATAAATAGAAAAATTGCAGCTTTAAACAATATTCCCGGTAATAACACTAAATTGACCTCCTAAAAAGTCTATCTAAGCACGTTAAAAGAAGTCAATTCAATATTAGCCCAATTGACCTCTAGGGGTTAATGATATTCCTTTTAAGCCAAATAGTCAAGTTGTTATGTGCTTTTGTGCTAAAAAATGGTTTACAAAATATGAGGCGGAGTGCATATATTGCAAAAAGCACTGGTATAATTCTCCTTATTATATTGACTTTGGCTAAAAAATGAAATATAATTTTAATGTTTGGTTAGATTTGTTATTAAAGCATTTAGCACGAATGAACCTATCCTAGTGTTTACATATTTTTAATAGTAATCAAGACTACAATACAATAACAAATAAAACACAAAATCCACCAAATTGGTAAGGCGAATAAATAAATGAATTATAGAATCTTAAAAATTGTTGCAATCATAGCAATAATCCTATCCATTATTATTGCTATATCTTTGGGCGTTAAAATCTTTTTTAATGGGGCATATCTGGTTACACAGGAAACTTTTACGCCTGAACAAGAAAGCTATTTAAAGGAGCTATGTATCAAGCAGGACAGCTCCTCTGCCCAAGTTGTTTACTATGAGAGAAGATTGAATTTTTTATATGAAATCATGTGTGAGGACCCTCCCTATTGTGGAGATATTGTTTGCAAGTTAAAACTGGAAAGACCATTTTATGACCAAATAAATAAAAATGACTTTTCTGTAGCCTTCTCAGCGCATAACGAGGAATTGAACAGTGAATATGCTATCGTATCTTTTACAAGACGTTTATATGTTCCCCCAAAAGAGATACTAAAGGGAAT
>Ga0118677_10009481_pt1 | contig 15189 bp, 15 predicted proteins | sample AliMusrvi5mmetaG_FD_86154 | JGI IMG/M metagenome (GOLD analysis project Ga0118677, IMG submission 86154)
TTTTCACACCATGGAAAAGGTTAATTTCAGAGATAAGAAGTGATAAGTATCAAATTGGTTGCGTTTTTTAAAAAATAAATGCAACTTTATGAAGACTAAATTCATCTATGAGTTGTTCTTAATTAACCAGTCGTAAAGGTCACCAAATATTCTTACCAAAATGAAAACAAAATTTGTCCTTATTATCGTTAGTGTTGTACTCATCGCTGTGGGCTGTTCCCATAGTGTTATTCCCGATCCGGCACCTCCTGATATTGTTTTGACGCAGAAGTCACTAAGCCTTGTAACTGCAGGTAATTCATTTACATTTAATTTGTTGCATAAAATTCCGGATAGCCAGGGGCATAATGTAATGGTCTCTCCTTTAAGTATATCCCTTGCTTTATCGATGACGCTTAACGGTGCTCAGGGTACGACCCAAAGCGCAATAATTGAAGCACTGGGACTAAATGGATTAAGTGTTGATGAGATCAATCAGATTTATTTAGATCTTGTAACAGCGTTAAAAAATGCAGATTCCAATGTGGCTATGAATATTGCCAATTCGATTTGGATCCGGAAAGGTTATTCAGTGTTGCAACCTTTTATCACAGTAAATCAATCCTATTATGAAGCCCAGGTGCAAACTCTTGATTTTGATCAGACTGCATTAGTGGTGATCAATGATTGGGTTAACCTGAAAACTAACGGGAAGATTCCTAAAATTCTCGACAAGATTTCAGCAGAGGAAATAATGTTTCTGATCAATGCAATCTATTTCAATGGTAAGTGGGAAGTTCAATTTGAAAAGTCGAACACACAGAATGGCCCTTTTACACTTGTTGCAGGAGGTACGGTTGATGTTCCTTTTATGAAGATTAAAGAGCGATTCGGTTTTACAGAGCAAGCGGGATACCGGGCCATAAAAATGCCTTACGGACGCGGAAAATTTGAGATGGTAATATTGCTTCCCGACTTAGGTCATTCTGCAGATCAGCTTATGAACCAGATGGACCCATCCGTATGGACAGCTCTTAAAACAGCGTTGACGGTTAAAAGCTCGGTCGATGTCTGGTTGCCCCGTTTCAAGTTTAGCTGGGAGAGTGATCTGAATGATATTTTATCATCCCTGGGTATGGCTGTAGCATTCTCCACAACGGATGCCAATTTCTCAAAAATCAATGCGACCGACCAGCTCTATATTACCAAGGTTAAACACAAAACCTATATTGATGTTAATGAAGAGGGAACAGAAGCCTCGGGAGTCACTTCAATAGGAATTGGCCTTGCAACTGCAGGACCAGCGGGACCTGAACTACATGCAACACGGCCATTCCTTTTCTTTATAACAGAGGAGGATACAGGGGCAATATTATTTGCAGGAAAAGTGGAAAATCCTTTGCTTTTAAACTGATCAACTACACATGAGATTTTACCATGTAAATTTTGTCCACATGAATCAAAAAATCATTAAAATAGCTATTTTGTTGTTCTTTAGCAATTTGCTGGCGTGGTCATGTCATGATCCTTTGATTGAAGTAAAATCGGGTAGTTACTATTTTCAATACGAATATATTAATCATGCCTGGGGATTCAATCATTTTGGTTTCATAATCACCCCGGCTGGTGAAATGTATACTTACAATAGTAAGACCCCCTGGGCTTTCTCCGAAAACGGATTATTATCCGCTGATTCATTGCGAAATAATCTGAAAGCTTCGTTAAAGAAGGATACCACGATTAACACGACAGAAATGGAAAGTTATCAGCGTCTTGCAACTTCTGTAATTAGTGGAAAAATTTCAGAACATTTAATTCGCGGTGCCGATATGGGTGCTAATATTTGCAAAATCATTGTTCCCGACTCTATAAATAGTTATCGTGAAGTTATCCTTTCACATTCGGGAGATGTGGAATTTCATAATCTTGCTACCGAAGCTTCAGTTATTGCGGCATGGTTGACCAAAATGGTTCACTAATTTAAGGAATGCGGTAGGGGCACAAGATTTTACCCCCCTACCGCTTATCCTTACATTGTATCCTTCCCGGAAAATCTTAGCTTTGTCCAAAATAACTTTATGGGAGCAATCTTTCAACAGATACTAAGCTGGTATATGGTTCATATTACCTATTGGACCATATTTTTACTGATGACAATCGAAAGTACAATTATTCCTTTCCCTTCCGAACTTGTTATCCCACCTGCAGCCTTCAAGGCAGCTAATGGAGATATGAACATTTTTCTTGTCATATTTTCAGGATCAATGGGTGCCCTTTTCGGATCATTAATTAATTATTTTGTTGCGAAGTGGCTGGGAAATAAATTGTTAATGAAATTTGTCAATACACGTCTGGCCCATCTGATGATGGTTGATCAGGCAGCAATCGAGAAAACAGAGCACTATTTCTTGAAAAATGGAAAGACCTCCACGCTGATCGGAAGGCTGATCCCCGGAATCCGTCACCTGATTTCAATCCCTGCCGGTCTTGCGAATATGAAATTGAAGGATTTTATCCTCTATACGGTTATTGGTGCAACAGCCTGGAATGTTATCCTGGCCACGTTAGGCTACTTTTTCTATTCACAGAAAGAGCTTCTGGACCGGTATTATAAAGAATTAATAGTTGTCATTCTGGTTGTTGGTGGGATTTATGTTTTATACCTGCTATACAAAGCGTTTAAGAAGAGCAATAGTGTTAAGGTCTGATTATTAGGGTAATCTGTTCTAAACAGGTATTCAAATCGAAAGATCTTAAGAACCACCGTAATAAAAACAAAGGTGAAGCCATGTCATAGCTTCACCTTTATAGGAGTCTTCTCCCGAATAAATCAGAAAAAATATTTAATCTAATCCCGAGGACTACTGATTTATTTTTCCTTGATCTTCTTATGGCAGTAATTCGGTAAGTTTCTTTGACAAATCCTCTGGTGAAAGGTTTTTTGCGATTATTTTGCCCTCTTTATCCAGCAGAATTGTGCTTGGAATCGTCCTTATTCCATATTTTACTGCGGCTTCGTTCTGCATATATTTAAGATCCGAGACGTGGTGCCAGGTTAGCTGATCATCGCCTATGGCTTTAATCCAGGCTGCTTTATCGCGGTCAAGCGATACTCCAAGAATATCAAATCCCTTGCTTTTAAAAGTATTATAAATTGCAACAACATTCGGATTCTCCTTGCGACAAGGCTGGCACCAGGATGCCCAGAAATCGATAAGTACAATTTTCCCACGTAACGACGAAAGGGAAAGGGGTGTTCCTTCGGGAGTATTCATCGTGAAATCTGCAGCGGCAACGCCTACATCTGTAATTCTCAATTTATCGGCAATTTTCTTAAGCTCATCCACATAGATTGATCCTTTAATAGAGGGATCAAGAAAGGCGATCAGTGTATCGATCTGATGTGCAGTCATCTCCTGAGACATTTGACTCAGAATGATCAAAGGAGAGACAGTCGATTTAGGATGTTGGCGAACAAAATTCTTTACATACACTTTTTGGTTGCCCATCATCGCCTCATAATCGATCTGAGCCCTTTTCATCTCATCTTCATTCCCGCTCTGCCGGGCTAAATTGTATTTCTGCTGAAGCCCCTGTGTCTCTCTGGCGATATTTTTCAACTCTTTTTTGAGGATTGAAAATTCATCGTTTGATTTGGAACCTTGCACTTCGGTGCTATTTAAACTATCCATTGAGGTTGTTAACGAAAGGGTTCCATTTTCAGCAAAAAACTGTGCAACAATCGTTTGAGGAGGAATTGATATGACGCGCAACTCAGGGAGGTCACTCTTCCCTTTGAGTTCAAATTTACCTTTTACAATGCTGGCAGAGTCTTCAGCAATCCATTTTCCGTTTGCGAATTTCATTAATTTGATAAAACCATTCTCTTTTCCCTTGATTTCTCCTTTGACCACATATCCCTTAGGTTTCGAACAGGAGAAAAGTGTTGCAAGTGCAATGATAATAATTAGAAAATTTCTCATTAGATTATAATTTACAGTGATTTTAGAATAAGCTATTCAATAGAGTTGGTAAAGGTATTAAAACAATTTAACTGGCAAATACTTAGTTATTCATTTCCAACCGATTTGAAATAGGTTGCCAGTAACTCATGAGCAGCAATAAAGGAGCTCATCGCATTGCCAAGTACGAGTTTTTCATAATGGGGAAGGCGGGGTTTAACCAGGTTATTATGATAAAAATTATACCTAAGGGCTTCATTGATTGTTTCATACATCCAGTAGCTTGCTTGTTCACTGCGCCTGTTTTGAAAATAATTATTAGCTTTTGTCGTTGTTATATAGTCAGTTACAGTGTCCCAAACTTTAGTTATGCCATTGTTTTCCAGGGCTGAGCATGTTAGAACGGGGGGATTCCATCCGGAACCTGTTGGGGGGAAAAGATGCAAGGCATTGCGAAACTGCGCCGCAGCGAGATTTGCCTTCTCGAGGTTGTCTCCATCTGCCTTATTTATAAGTATTGCATCGGCCATCTCCATAATCCCGCGTTTGATCCCCTGAAGCTCATCCCCCGCGCCGGCAATCTGAATCAGAAGGAAGAAGTCAACCATTGAGTGGACGACGGTTTCCGACTGACCTACTCCAACGGTTTCGATAAATATGGTACTGAAACCTGCTGCCTCACATAAGATTATAATTTCGCGTGTTTTTCGTGCAACACCTCCGAGCGATCCCGCTGCCGGACTTGGCCTGATATAAGCATTGGGATCAGACGAAAGTTCCTCCATCCGGGTTTTATCACCAAGGATAGAACCCTTTGAGCGCTCTGAACTGGGATCGATTGCAAGCACCGCCAGCTTGCCTCCACTGCCAGTAATCTGTTTGCCCAGCGCCTCAATAAATGTGCTTTTGCCGGCCCCTGGCACACCTGTTATCCCGAGTCTGACAGCGTTCCCTGCATGTGGAAGGCATTTTATGATTATCTCCTGTGCCACTTTCTGATGATCGGGTTTGTTGCTTTCTACAAGTGTAACCGCCTGGCTTAGGATCGTTATGTTCCCATTCAGGATTCCGTTAACATATTCATCGGGTGATAGAATCTGCCGTTTTCCCTTTTTGAGAAATCGCTCGACAGAGTCGGCATTCACAGCTTCCGGCTTTTCAATTCCTGCATTCACATTAAGTCCTATATATTTTGGATCGTTTTCCGGATGATTGTAGCTCATACTTTGGGGTATTTGTTTCTAATTAGGCTTTAGACTTTTAGTAACTCCCTGAGAGGGGAACCATACTGTCCAAACCATGGTTGCGCAACAGATTTTTTAATGTTATCTATTCGTTTATAAACTGATAAATTAACAGGTACGATTGCGATTCCCTAAATGCCTGTCGTCTAATAGTCTATTAGCCATCAATGTTACTTTTTTACTGTTCCGATTATCCTTAACAAGGTCGTCGAATGGGCAGGATCATTTGAAATAACTGTAATTATTTTGTTTTGCATTCCCACCTTCTCATGTGAATCAAAGGAGACTTTCATATCGGTAGAGCCACCCGGAGGAATAATATTGGATGAAGGTTTTCCTGTAGTACAACCACATGAGGCGGTCACACTGCGAATGATCAATTCCTTTTTCCCTTTATTCATTACTATAAACGTATAATCCACAATCTTTCCTTCTGGAATCTCCTTAAAATCAAATACTCTGCTGTTATAGTCAATTCGCGGAGCATTTTCCAGATCGCCATCGCTTAGTTTTGAAAAATCTTCTTCAATGGTGGCGCTTACCTTTAAAGCATCGTTATATTTTTCTTCGCCGTTAAACGAAAGATAAATTCGGTTGGCAGAAAACCCATATTCCGGCTTCTTTGTAGCATCAAAGGTGATCAGGAATATCCCCTTTGATTGTGGTTTCAGCACTTCCGGAATCGTTTTTATGGTAATATGGGGAGGGATAATTTTAAAATTGACAGATAAAGGAGAATTCCCAGGGTTGTAGATCCTGATCGTATCGCTCTTTATTTCATGATCCTTAATTCTGACAAACGATAATTCTTCCGTAGAAAGCCAGATCTTTCCAAAATCAACGGGGTAGAGATCTTTCGTGTTGAGGGCTTTAGGGACAACCTCACCGGAGATCGTTAAGACCCTGACTGTTTTTGGTATATTGGCCATTACTGTTATGCTTTTAGCAAAGGCGCCTGGCCGCTGCTCCGGGTTATATGAGACTTTGATAAACCCCGTTTTCCCCGGCAAGACCGGTTCCTGGCTCCATTCAGGGGTTGTGCACCCGCATGATGCTTCAACTCCTTGTATGATTAGGGGAATTTTACCCGTGTTGGTGAAATTGAAGTTAAAATCGGCTGCACCCGCCTCTTCTTTTATCTTTCCGAAATTATGATCCATCTTAACAAACTGAATCTCGGCAAATGGCTGGGCATTTAAGCTCTGAAGAGAAGTCGCAAGCAGCAAAACGACGAGGATTCCAATTATTCTATTCATTTACCCTTTTTAAATAGTTCAGTCACTTTGTTGATGAGCAAGCCGGATAACGCTCCGATAGCCCAAATCGTTAAAAAATCGGCGGTCCTGATCGTTGACGAAGCCGGATTTGTGCGATAATTTGCAATGCATAATAACAGCAGGATTAAAGGCCCAACCAGACCATGGTATTTTTGTCCATCGGGTGATATTTTTAATGTAATGCTGTTTAAAGTGATAAAGCATGTTATTCGTCTCCAAAAAGGACTCCCATATTTCTTGCTTTCTTAATAAGCAGGTGGTTTGGATCGACCAGGCTAAGTTTGCCGCCGACCTCTTCAAGCGGAACAGCGCTTAACACATCGCCGTGAATGGCAACCATCTGTCCAAATTTTCCTTTTGCGATCAGCTCAGCGGCAAAGGCGCCATAACGGGTAGCAAGAATCCGGTCCATCGCTGAAGGGGAACCTCCCCGCTGAACATAGCCTAAACGGGTTTCGCGCGCCTCTATTTTTGTGAGTTGTTGAATTTTACTTACAAGATAGGAGGCCGCAGACATATTTTCGGGTTTGGAGATCCCCTCTGCTACGACAACAATTGCTGAAACTTTCCCTTTCGAAAACCGCTCTTCAATTGTTTTGCACACTTTGGTTATGTTGTATTCTATTTCAGGGATCAGGATAATGTCGCCACCTCCAGCAATGCCGGCATAGAGTGCAATCCACCCTGCATTATGTCCCATCACTTCGATAACCATTGCCCGCTGGTGCGAATTGGCGGTAGAGTGAAGCCTGTCAATTGCTTCTGTAGCAATGCTTACTGCCGAGTCAAACCCAAAAGTGAGGTCTGTTCCGAAAACATCATTATCAATAGTCTTGGGAATGCCTATAACATTGAGCCCTTCTTGTGAGAGCAAATGGGCGGTCTTCATCGTTCCGTTTCCACCGATACAAACCACGCAATCGAGACCGAGTTCTTCGTAATTTTTCTTAATCAGACCTGGTTTGTCGTTATGGGTTAACCCTTTCTCAAGTTTGAACGGTTTTTCACGCGAAGTTCCGAGAATTGTTCCGCCAAGGGTAAGGATACCTGAAAGTTTCTGTTCATCCAATTCCACAAAATCTTTTCGGATTAATCCACTGTAACCGGCTGTAAATCCGATAACTTCCATTCCATATTTGACAATTGCGGTTTTTCCAACCCCTCGTATGGCTGCATTTAACCCGGGACAGTCGCCCCCGGCAGTTAGAATTGCGATTTTTTTACCCATAACGCTGCTTCTGTTAATTTTTGATCGGTTTGAGAATTTTGAAATTAAATATTGCAAATCTAATACATATTTAGCCTGCCCCATTTTTACAATGCCCATTTTATTGTAAATTTGAATCAATAATTGAACGGTCACTGTGAGGTGTTCCTCTGCAAACCTTAACCATACATGGTTTTCAATGGTTTCAAATTGTATTATTAAATGAACATGATGAATAAGTTGAATGTTTTAGCAGGAATTTTTATTCTCCTGGGAGTAGGGTGCCGGTCCGGGATTAAAAAGGGTGGGGCAGATTCTGTGACTTCAAAGAATTCGTTGAAAAATGTGGAGTGTTGTGAAAAAGGTCCGCTTAATCAGTTGACTGATGCTGAAAAAGCGCAGGATTGGCTCCTTTTGTTTGATGGTAAAACGACCAACGGGTGGCGCGGATACAACAAAAAGAACTTTCCATCCGCCTGGATCGTCGAGGAGGGTGCCCTTAAATGCCGGAGCGATTCCGGCAGGGGAGAGAGCGGTAGAGCAGATGGGGGTGACCTTGTTTATGCGGGTCAACGCTTCTCTAATTTTGACCTCCGTCTGGAATGGAAAGTTTCGGAAGGGGGAAATTCCGGGATATTCTATTTAGGAAAAGAGGTGGAGGGATGGCCTCTCTATAAAAGTGCCCTCGAGATGCAGGTGCTCGACAATGTAAAAAACCCTGATTCCTTTAGGGGTAAAAATGGAAATCGTAAGGCAGGTTCCCTTTATGATATTATTCCCGCTAAACCTGAAAATTCGAAGCCGGCCGGCGAATGGAACTCTATAGAGATTATTTGCGATCATGGTAAAGTGGTCCACCGCCAAAATGGGGTGGCCGTTTTGGAATATGAACTTTGGACGCCCGAGTGGAAAGCCTTGGTAAGCAAATCAAAATTTAACGGGCTGAATCCCGACTGGGAAAATATTGCCAAAGAGGGTGTTATCGGATTGCAGGACCATGGGAGTGATGTATGGTTCAGGAATATTAAAATCAGGGTTTTAGAGTAACCGCGTTATTGAATTTCATCACTCACAAACAGGATATATCTGCGAAGAGAGAAGCTTTTTCAATTGGATGAAAGCAATGAACAACAACAATAAGAATAGTTGAATTCAGAAAATCAGTCTGTTAGTAATTTTATTGAATCGGTTGGCTTAAATTTAGATCAATTTAAGCATAAAATCCAAAAGAATTTTGAAAATTTGCAGTCGGAATACTATATTCCCGGTTGATCTGAAGGATATCTGATTTATTAATTTTCAATCCATTTACAAATTAAAATGTTTATATCGATGAAAAGTACACTTTTGATTTTATTTGTTTCGGTTGTTTTGGGTTTAAACTGCAATGCCGCTCCACAAAAGAAGGAGGGTGATAAGGCAAGCGCCGCACTAAATTCCCTTACTGAAAAAGAGGTGAAAACAGGCTGGATCCTGCTGTTTGATGGTAAAACAACAGAGGGGTGGCGTGGATACAACAAGACAAATTTCCCTTCTGACTGGAATATTGAAGACGGAGCAATTCATTTAAAGGGTTCTGGAAATGGTGAGGCAGGCTCTGTGAATGGGGGAGATCTGGTTTATGGCCGAAAATTTGCAAATTTCCATCTGAAGATTGATTGGAAGATCTCCGATGGCGGAAATTCGGGTATCTTTTACATGGCACAGGAGATCCCTGGGAAAGAGATCTGGAGAACTGCCCCTGAATTCCAGGTTCTCGATAATGACCGTCATCCCGATGCCATGCTTGGTAGGGACGGCAATCGTCAGGCGGGTTCTTTATATGACCTGATCCCTGCCAATCCACAAAATACAAAGCCTGCAGGTGAATGGAACAGCGCTGAAATTCTCTCATACCAGGGTACAATTATCCATTTTCAAAATGGGGTGAAGATTCTTGAATACCACCTCTGGACTCCGGAGTGGAATGCACTGGTAGCTGACTCAAAATTCCCGACTTACAATCCCGACTGGGCAAAGGTTGCCAAGGAAGGCTTTATCGGACTTCAGGATCATGGTAATGATGTCTGGTATCGTAACATAAAGCTTCAGGTGAAATAAACTATTTCAGAAAGCATACAAAGAAGCCGGCTCCATTTTTTGGGCCGGCTTCTTTTTTTAAGATCCTGTAAAAAACTGAATTCTTTAGGCTTCTAAAGAATTATAAGTCTTGCATATTCTACGCAACGGTGATGTTAAATAAATTTGACTATGCGTGATTTGCGCAGTGCCGGTTGGAAATCAAATACTGGATCCATTAATTGCGCAAGCTCCATTCAGGACCATTTCCGCATTGCGTAATATCTGCAAGTCGGGTTGTAAAATAGTTCTTTCCTGCGTGTCTGATGCAAAGCCAGCCAGACTTTTAGTGGGGATAAAATTCGCCACATTCATTGGGCTTGTTTATTTGCCCTTTTTCTGGTGATTATAAAAACCGCGAATGCAATTCGCGGGACCCGGCTGTTCGCGCAAATGGCCTCAATCGTTATGATCCTGATTTTAGTTTACTTTTTCTGTAAACCTATTTCAGGACTAGACACCCTTTCGCCCTTTCGCCCCTTCGCGCCCTCGTATGAGTCGTGCCCCCGGAAAGAGGTGCCGTCGTCTCCGTGCTTTCACTAAAGCCGAAGCATCATTCTTCAGGTGAATACCCCGATTCATTAAGAATCCTTTGATAGTCATTATTTGCCATCAGCTCAGGAAGTGTAGTCCCGGGATTTTTTTTCATATAGCTTTTCACGATTTGCCACCCGATCCAGATTCCGGCTCTTCCAGGTGAATCGGGACTGAAAATCGAGGTGAACGGAGCCGGATTGATTAAACGGACGATATTCATTCGCTCCGAACTAAAGAGTAGTTTGTGCTCAACCAGGTAGGTCCACATCGCCGATTCATTTTTTTTACACCACTCAAGTTTCTCAGGCTGATATCCTATTTTCAGCTGATCGGGTTCATCCGGAAACATTGCATCCAGAAAGTAGATCATCTTACCTTGATAGACCATCTGTGACAGCATATTGTCATTCGCCTCATTATAGAGGAACTCAGAGACTCCCCAGGCATACAGCACATCTGTCGGAATTTTTGCAGCGCACATGTTTTCCCTCTTGTATGCAGGAAGTGCAAGGTTCCTGTAAAACGGACAATCGGCTCCAAGATAATTATCAAGACTTATTCCTATGGCATCGGTTGTCATAACGACAGACTGATTAAAACCGGAGATGATTGTGATGACCTCCGGGATTCTTTTGTCAGGAAAATAGTACCTGTAATGGCGGAACCCCTCCTCAAGAGGTTTTTGAATAGAGGTCAGGTTATTAAAAACGGAGTCTATTTTCTGGCGTGAAAATACCCTTACGGAATCGCTGAGAAATGTGTTGAGATAGCCCGAATACATCGGATCGGTGGGGTCACCCAGAGCGAGGACGTTCTGGTTATAGGCATCAAAGAACGATCCATACTTTTGTTTTAACTCAGGAATCTTTGTGGTCAGATTATCCGGGGTAACCTTAAATAGATCATGGTCGAGCCTTTTCAATGACAGGTTTAAGTTGATACCCGAAACATCAACCTTCAACGGGTTTTTTTGACAGCAGATCAGGATTAATACAAGGGGTAGCAGCGATAAAACTTTAGACATGGAACTACACTTTAAATTTTGATTATATTTGTTCGATTGATTGGTGTAAAAGTATAAAATGAGCGGGACAACCATATTTAAATTTCAGGGAATATGAAAAGACTCATACTGTTATTTATTTTTTCAGGGGTTATGCAACTTACGTATGGTCTGAAGCGCTATGACCTAACTTTTATTGCCAGCCCTCAGGTCTCCTGGATGACCTCCGACGGAAAACATATCCGCAATGGTAGCGGATTTCTGGGATATGGCTATGGTATTGAAGGGGATATCTTCCTTCATTCGGATAGTTATATGATTATTACCGGGATGACCGTGAGTACTGATGGGGGTTCACTGATCTACAACAGACCGATGCAGATTAATGGAACACCTGTACATGTTGGTACCTCGGTTCAGTACAGAATGACCAATCTGGAGGTCCCGTTAGCTTTAAAGATGCGAACCCGGAATTTTAACCGGCTCCGGTATTATGCTCAATTTGGTGTGACCAACTGGATTAATATTAAATCATCTGCTACAAGCAATAATCCCACTTTTCAGGAGGTAGCTGCCAAGCATCAGATCCGGTTTTTTAACATTGGTCTTAATATTGGTGCAGGAATGGAATATGATCTTGGGCGGGGCAATGCTTTATCAGCAGGTGTGATTTATTCAGATGGATTTAGTGATTTGACCAAAAATCCGGGAATACGGGAAAACACCTCCTTAAATGTCATGCGCCTGCGGTTAGGTTTTGTTTTTTAAAAAATAGTTACATGAAGATTGCACTTGCTCAGTTAAATTATCACATTGGGAATTTTGAAGCAAACAGGGAACAGATTATACAATGTATTGAGAATTCGAAAGTGCAGGGAGCTGATCTGGTCGTCTTTTCTGAATTGGCAGTATGTGGTTATTATCCAAATGATTTACTTGAACGGCGCGAATTTATCGACAGATGTACCGAATCGGTCAATCGGATCGCAGAACATTGCTTAGGAATAGCGGCATTAGTCGGCGCTCCAAGTATAAATCATTCACCCAATGGAAAAATGCTTTTTAATTCTGCATATTTCCTGAAGAATGGAGCCATCGAGAGCATTCACAGTAAAACACTCCTCCCAACCTACGATGTTTTCGATGAGTACCGCCATTTCGAACCCAATCGCGACTTTAACCTGATTGAGCTTAACGGGTTAAAATTAGCCGTTACAATTTGTGAAGATCTCTGGTATAATCAGCCGGTATTCAGCGCTTTTGGGCGGGAAAACCTCTACTCCTTATGCCCGGTAGCCGAATATTGCAAACAACATCCTGATCTGATTATCAATCTGTCGGCTTCCCCTTTCTCATACAATCAGGCGAAACTCAGAAAAGATATTCTGCTTGATAACGCAAAAAAATATAGCATCCCAATCATTTATGTGAATCAGGTGGGTGCCCAGACTGAACTGATTTTTGATGGAGGATCATTGTTTGTAGACGAAAAAGGGAAGATTGTCAGGGAGATGGCCTACTTTTCCCCCGATTTCACAATTATTGATACTAACCAAAGGGGTAATAAACAAATTGTTCAGGCAGATACTGAAACAGTTGCAAAAATATATGAGGCCCTGGTACTGGGGATTCGTGATTATTTTCAGAAGACCGGATTCAAGACGGCGACACTGGGTCTCTCCGGGGGAATCGACTCAGCCGTTACACTCGCTTTGGCAGAAAAAGCGCTTGGTGCTCAAAATATTCATGTGTTGTTAATGCCCTCAAAATTCTCTTCCGGTCATTCGATTGACGATGCAGTAAAGTTGGCAGATAACCTTGGTGTGAAATACGATATTCTCAAAATCCATCCCATTGTGGATGCATTCGATCAGACGCTTGAACCGGTCTTTATGGATAGGGCGAACGATCTGGCGGAAGAAAATATCCAGGCTCGAATTCGGGGAACCTTATTGATGGGATTGTCAAACAAATTTGGCCATATTTTATTGAACACCTCCAATAAAAGCGAATCTGCAGTTGGATATGGGACGCTTTACGGAGATATGAATGGAGGTTTATCCGTTCTGGGTGACGTATATAAAAGTGATGTGTTTGAACTCGCACGATACATCAACCGCCACAAGGAGGTTATTCCACTTAATACGATTCTGAAACCTCCTTCCGCTGAACTTAGGCCGGACCAAAAGGATTCTGATTCATTACCAGATTATGCTATTCTGGACAAAATTCTATTTGATTATATTGAACTTGCAAAGAGTCCTGCCCAGATCGTTGCAGCGGGTTTTGACGAAGCAATTGTACGGAAAACAATTCTTTTGGTAAATCGCAATGAATACAAGCGTTTTCAGACTCCACCTATCCTCCGTGTTTCATCCAAAGCATTTGGTTTTGGACGGAAGATGCCTCTTGTGGCAAAATATGCGTTGTAATTCAATAAAATTTTTAATTTTGATGTTTTATAACAGTTAATTGGACACCAAATGTTGGATTCAGGTCACTTTTACGAGAGTAATTTTGAGGGTGAGGGTTGTATATTTAACCTTTTAAAACCTGAAGAGAAGGCTATACTTGAAAAATCGCACGAAATAAAGCGGTATAAGAAAAATGATTTTGTCTACCGCGAAGGTGAGATGCCTGTTGGGATGCAATATCTGAAGGAGGGAATGGTCAAGCTGATCAAGGAAGGGATCGGCGGCAGGGATCAGATTATCCGGATGATTCCCAAAAATGGATTGATCGGCTATCGTTCACTGATCGCCGGAGAGCCTCATAATGGTACTACCATTGCCATTGAAGATTCCGAAATTATAACAGTCTCGCCCGATATCCTTTATAACGTTTTGCTAAGGAATTATAATTTCTCACTTGCCCTGTTAAAAGATCTTGCGATGGAACTGGGGTTTTCGCATCACCGTACAGTAAGCCTTACCCAGAAGCATATCCGTGGACGTTTAGCAGAATCGATCCTCCTTTTGATTGAAAAATATGGCTTCGAGCACGATAATAAGACCCTGAGAGTCTATCTGCCCCGCGAAGACCTGGCTAACCTTTCGAACATGACCTCATCCAATGCAATCCGGACACTCTCAACCTTTGCCGGCGAGAAGGTAATTGCAATGGATGGCCGGAAAATTAAAGTGATAAACCTCGAAAAACTGGAGAAAATAAGTAAACAGGGATAAGAATCAATTTCGATATTCGCTTGACTTTCCTGAAAAATTTTGGTAAATTTGTTTCAAAACATAGAATATGGAAGGGCTAATAAAAAGGATAACTGTTAATCCAGAGATTTGTAATGGGAAACCTGTAATTAGAGGAATGAGGATTACTGTTATCACAATTCTTAATTACCTTGCTTCAGGAGAATCCAATTTAAAGATATTGGAAGCATATCCTGTTCTGGAAGAGGAGGATATTTTGGCTTGCATTGAATTTGCCAGGATGGCAGCTGATAAAAGTATTTTGACTTATGAACTTAAAGCAGGTTAACCAATTAAATTTTTGGTTGATGTAAACCTCCCTAAGAGATTTCAATATTTTAAATCAGATAATTTTACACCTATTTTTGGTGCACGAACAGCATAACGACCATTTTCTTTTTTACTAACAATCCAACGATGTTGCGGGCGTTTTGTATTTGGAATATTAACTAGTATAACTTTACCAATAAATTTATCCATACTTTCAATAAAATTACGAATCTTTTCATTACGAGAATCGTCAATATATTTTTTTGAAAGTGTCGTTACACCAGCAACAAAACTGTTACTAATAAGCATGATTATATTCGAAGCACTTTGGAAGTCAGATTGCGTTGCCCACAATTTAAAACCTGAAAATATACTCAACAACGATGAAC
>Ga0118677_10009482_pt1 | contig 15188 bp, 10 predicted proteins | sample AliMusrvi5mmetaG_FD_86154 | JGI IMG/M metagenome (GOLD analysis project Ga0118677, IMG submission 86154)
GCGGCGGAATAGGGACGTGGCATCGATTGCACCTTTCATTCAGGTCCAATCTCAACACGCAGAAGGGTAAGGAATCGAGGGGCAGGTCACTCGGCCACCCAGAGCTGACGTCCATCCTGACTCAATGCGACACCCGCCGGCCGATTGAGACCGCTGACCGTGTCGACGATGTGCGGGCTGGGAAGCGGAGCGATCCTCGACACCGTTCCACCAGTTACATCGCTGACCCACACGTCGCCGGAGGTTGGAGCGACGGCGATCCCCCCGGGTTGGCCAAATCCACCGATCGACGCCACCTCGGCGGGAGTCGGACCCGTGGAGATCTCCCTGACGGCGCCACCGAAGGCATCGGCGACCCAAAGCTCAGAGGTTGCCGCATCGAGGGCCAAGTCCATGGGACCACCCATTCCCCCGACCGTCGCCACGACCCGTGGCGTGCCCGTCAGGTCAACCTCCTTCACCGTCCCGTCGCCGCGATCGGCCACCCAAAGCTGAGTCCCTTCCGTGTTCATCACCAGGCCGAATGGCTGCGAGAAGCCACCGATCGAGGTGGTGACTCGGTACGACGGTACGGATGCACCCACCGGCATCGAACCGACGTGCAGGCCGAGGACCAGGAGCCCCAACCACAGCACTCCGAGGCCATCGCGATGGCGAACAGACCACAAGGCACCGAAGACAGTTCTCTTCGACCGCATCGATGAGCTCTCAGTCAGGCGTCGCACTGCCGCCGGTGACCGGTCGAACCGCTCGTGAGACCCACCCGCATCGTGCCATCGTACCGAGAGGTCGGGTGTGGTGATGATCGGAGGTTGCTCGACCTCGAGAAGTGGTCAGCGAGGAAGCAGGAGATTGACGCTCTATCCTGCGAAGAGGGCAACCACAGAGGCGAGGACGTGACAGCAGGATCTCAGGATGCACGTACTGAGCCCGTGTCACGTGGGACCAGTGCTCCGACACTTGAACAGATCGAACGGGCACTGCGGGATTCCTGGGGATCAGACACCTGCGATGCGCACGATGTCGATCACTGGACACCCGAGCACCCGTCAACCGGTCAGTGCGCGGCCACTGCCTACGTCGTCAACGACTACCTCGGTGGACAGCTCCTCGGCGCAGAGGTGCGCAACCCAGATGGATCGCTGCAAGGCCACCACTATTGGAACCTGATCGACGGCGTCGAGGTGGACCTCACCCTCGAACAGTTCGTGAACGGCGAGGTCGTCGAGCAACCTGACGTCATGGATCGGATCCACCCACGACCTGAGCCCGGGGCGGAGCGGTATCTCATCCTGCGCGCACGCGTCGCCGAGCACCTCGCCCGAGGCAACACTCCCCGGTAGCTCCACTGCGTGACGGCAGGCGCTCCCGCTCACGCTCCCAACCTCGCTGTCGCCTCCGACCGAGGACACCCCATCGTGTCGAGACCACCCGTGACGAGGTGCCCCCTCCCTCCAACGACTCAACTCGGCATGAGGTGACGCCACCTCAGGTGACCAGGATGTGTCAAGCGCTACCGACCTGAAAGGGCTGTCGAAGCCGCGTCGAGCGTGGCCATTCCTGTGACGTGGAAGGTACGGACCCCCCGAGGAGTGGCCGTGGTGATCGTCGCTCCCTTTGGGGCAATGATGGCGATGGCTCCATTCGCCGACTGGACGACGCTCAACCCACCAGGGGTCGGCGCCGTACAGCCAGCCGTCGTGCACGAGGTCGTCTCATCGATCGTCACCGAACGCTCATCGTGCAGCATGACCGAGAGGTGCACAGCGAACGGCGACCTCCCACTCGTGGGCGTGCCGTCGGTCTCGATGGCCATCGTCCGGTGAGGCGGAAGCACAAGGGTCCCTCCGGACCCTGCGCCATCGACGAAGGGCAGGAAGTGCTCACCCTTTACCGCGCCCAGCACCGACGTCGAGCTGATTGCACGCCAGTGATGGTTGGCAAGCACCTTGATGTGGCTGGTTCCCCCCGTGGTGGCGACCTCGGCAGTCTCTGGGAGGTCGGCACCTCCCCATGGGGCGTGAGAGTGCTGTTGCAGGACAGAGAGTGGCACCACGAGGAGACTTCCGGCTTCTCCGGTGGGAGAATATTCAGGTGCGTCCGGGCTGGTCTTTATCTCCCCGCCGACCCAAGAGCCTGACGAGATGTCGTAGCCGATCGTCGAGAACGAGCTCGGATCATTGTTGTCGTAGACGACGATGAACACCCTGCCCCTTCCGTTGTAGTCGACCCCGACCGGCGTGACGGCATGGCCGAACGCGCTTCCCTCGTGGGACCAGAACACGAACATCGACTCAGGAACCTTTGCGTTGATGCCACGCACGAGCTGCTCGACGGTCTGCTGCAATGAGTGCTTTTGAAGCGCCACCAGTGAGTTCTGCACCGTCGGCTTGAACTGCGTAGCCATCCACGAGGCGATCCCTGCAGCCACGGCGGGTGTGGCGAGCGAGAGCTCCCTCGTCGTCGTCGCACCTGGCTGCAACTCCTCGGTTGCTGCCCTCCTGGTGAAGATCGCTTCGCTCAGTCCGGCCATGCCGAGACAGTGCCCCCCGGTCATCTGGGTCGCCTGCTGCTTGGCCCACTCAGCTGCGGCCGGGATCGGTGTGCAGGTTCCCGTGGCGTGCTCGCACACCGCTGAACGACCAAACCATCGCTCCATGGTGGCGGTGGTCACGATGTCATGGACGCCGAGTGCTGGATCTGACCCTGCGTTCGGATAGTTCTGAAAGTTGAACGCATCAGAAGTCATCTGGAACCCCGAAGCAGCGCACGATTTCCAATGCGCTCCGAGGCCAAATGGGTCGACGGCGGAACAGTGGGAGCGGAAGAAGGCCTGAGCCACCTCGACCTGACGCTTCTCGAGTGCCGCCCCGGCATCCTGAAGTCCAACGAGTGGGCTCGCGAACAGCAAGGTCACGCTTGCTGCGGACAGCGCCGCACGAAGCCGACCACTGGTCCTGCGACTCTTGGGAGAGCGAATCATTCACTACCTTTCACGCTGGCAACAGAGCGGTTGATCCGAATCTAGTTTACGCACCCGATGATCACGTCCCGCTGAGTGGCAACCCGTGGCAGCAGCATCGTCGCTCCTGTGAAGCTGCTGCCATGAGGGTGGGTGGTCCTACCCCTAGGCCGATGTCCGTCGTTGGGCTGGCCAGCTGCGCCATGAACTGTTCGAACAGCGAGCGCGCCTCCTCGACGATCCGTTCGCGGTGTTGCTCAAAGCAGACTGCCGTGATGAGTGGAATCGCCGCGGCGCCGTTCGGGAACATCCCGACGACTCGGGAGCGATGGCTGATCTCAGCGTTGGCCCACTCAGGAGGGTGTTCGGCCACATGGGACAGACCCTTCGCCCATCCGGCGGGATCAACCTGGAGTGAACTGGAGAACTGCGTGTCAGGAGTGACGGGGAGAGAGGATCCTCGCCCGCCGGCGGTGCCGCCGCCACCGCGCCGGGGGATTGGGCGCCGCCGGCCCAGAAACCCTGGCAGGGATTCACGCCATCCTCAAAATCATAGTAGAGGAGTGTGGTGGCGTCACTGCTCGTTACGGTATTCTTCGCCGCGGTGGTCACCGTCGGCACGGCGGTAACTTTGATGGGAATCGGCTCCGACCGGGTGCTGTTGCCGCCGTTATCGTAGGCGCGCGCGGTCAGCGCATATGCTCCGGTCGCCGGGTTGGCCCAGGTATAGCTCCAGCCATCCAGGCCCTCGGAATCCGTCCCGAGCAGCGTGGCGCCCTGGAAGAATTCTACCCTGGTGATCGCGCCGTCGAGATCGTTGACGGCAGCGGCGAGGGCGAGGGGCACGCCCGTATAGGAGCGCTGATTCGCCGTGACGCCGGTCAAGGTGACGGCGGGGGCAATATCGAAAGCGCCAGTCGGCGGGAAGAGCGCGCGCTGTGGGATGACCGCCTTCGTCACGCCGGCGGCGGACCAGGAGAGCACCGCCGAGGCTACGCCGGTGCTTTGGTAATACTCCATCTCGATTTTCGCGAACTGGTTGGCGGTCAGGCTGATGGCGCCGGAGCGGTGGGTGGTATTGGTAGTCCAATCGTTGCTGATCGGCTGGCCATTGACCCACAGTCGCGCGCCGCCGTCGCCGTCTGTATAGAAGGTATACGTGCCGGTGGTGGTCGGTTGTATATACCCCGTCCAGCGCACAAGGAAGTGCTCCGTATTCACGCCCGCACCCGGCGCGCCGGCGCCCCACTGGAAGTTGACGTTGGCGTCAGTACGGGTGAGCGCCGGGACGGTGTTCGGGTCGGTCGGAAAGCTGGCGCCGTTGTAGTATTGCGCCAACAGGCCGGTTCCCGCCGCACTGCTGACGGTAATCGTCGCCTTATCGGTGGAGGTATTCCCATGCGCGTCGGTGACCACCGCGGAGACCGTATATGTGCCGGCCGCGACGGCGCGCCAGGTGTAGCGGTACGGGCTGGTGGTAGCGGTCGCGAGCAGGGAAGCGCCGTTATAGAATTTGACGTTGGTGATGGCGCCATCATTGGCTGTTGTGGTCGCGGCAAGGCTGATATTGCTGCCCGCGGTGTAGCGACCGCCGTCTTTCAGGCTGGTCAACACCACTTTCACCGGGGCCCAGCGGAAGAGGCAGGTCTTATTGAAGATATCTTCTTCCACATAAATGTCGTATTCGCCATTGGCGCGTCGGTAAGCATGCATTCCTTGCTTTTGATCAAGCCAACCCACCGGTTGCAGATTGGCCGGCACGGGTAAGGTGCCGACATAGGAGCCATCACTGGCGCGGTAGACATCCGGCCACGATTGCATCAAGTACGCGGAAAAGATGAAATCGCCGGCAACACTGATCAATTGATGCGATGAGGCTGTTGGCTTCCAGGACGGGATTTCGTCCGACTGCCAGGCGATTTGCTGGTAGTTCGTGCCCGGAGGATTATTCCAGTTGGTCAATTTGACCAGGTGCGTCCCCTGGGTTCTATAGCGATTGGTGGAACCCAGCAGATACATGATTCCGGTTGACGGGGTATAGCAGAGATTGTTGACGAGTTGCAACGTGCCCGGGAGCGGAATATCCTGAATCGTCGCGCCGGTGTAGCGCGGGGCGCCGCTGGCCGTGAATCCCTGCAGCGGCATCCGCTGCAAAAGGTGGTTCTGTGCGCCATTGGCGACCCAGATATCCCCCTGGTCGTCGAATTGGAAATTAATGATCCCCAATTCGGGAATCTGCTCATATTCCCCGGCATCAAACGCGCCGTTGCCATTTGTGTCGGTCCAGATCCAGCGTTCCGGAACGATCGTTGTCCCGTTGTCGGGGATGATGGGGCGATGGGGGGGATACGCCGTGGTATCCTTGATCATGCACGAGAAACAGACCCAGGCGCAGGGCACCCACATCTCGCCGTCGGCAGCCGTCCCCCGCCGAAAAATCCATAAATCGTGGGAGGCGCCGGACATGGCGAGCATCAATTGATGGCCCGCGATGGTTTTGACGCCCAGCACGGTGGGGCTGCCGACGCTGTCCATATCCCCGCCATAGAATGTATTCAAGCGCATGTCGGACGGATAGTTGAAACGATCGGCGGTGAAGCTGTACGGCGTGGCCTCCTGCCCCAACGCTTTCTTCCAGTTCATTTTGTGATGATCGTCGGTGGTATACACGTCGAGTTCGGAACTCTGATCCTGCACTGAGGTATCGACGAAGTCCTGCAGCCCGTAGCGCCACCAGCGCAACTTGCCCGACGGAGCGTAGGACATCACGTTGACCGCATAGCCCCCGCCGCCATTGGCGACGTAGAGGTTGCCGGCGGCATCCATGCCCACCCCGACCGGGCCGTGCAGGCGCGGAGTAGTGGCATCGCCGTACATCCCGCGCCGGAAGTTGCCGGTGCTGGCGTAAATGCCGCCATCCACGCCAAAAGTATGGTCCAGCACCGGCGTGGTTTGGATATTTTTGTAAAAGCGAATCTGCTGATGCACGGAATCGTCACAAACCAGCAAATAGCCGTTGTTGTCGATGGCAAGGCCGGTGGGGACGACGTGCTGGTCGTTGATCTCGCGCACGAAGGTTCCCGTTTTGGTCACGCAGCGCACGAGGGCATATTGGCCGACGCCGGCGCCGGCACGCTGGATAATCCACAAATTGCCCGCCGCGTCCACGGTTATTTTACCCGGGCGGGTGAAGGGGAAGGTGCGCAATTCGCGGGTCAGGTCGCGATTCCAGACGCGAATCTGATTATTGGTATTATCGCTGATATAGACTTCGCCATTGCGCGCCGCGATCCCGCGTGAACAATCGACGCCGATCAGGATGGAACGCAGAGGAACCCACGCACCGGCATAATTTTGCCATTGTGCATCGCAGACACTAATGCCGCTCGGACTCGTCGGCGCGCCCCCCAAATAGACGTAGCGTTCCGTCTCATCCGCGGTGATCCCACACCCGACATAATTGCCCATCCGATAAACCTGTCCATTGGTATCGTAGAAACTACCGTTGGATTGGCCTTCGTCATACCCGATGGTATACATGCGGCCGCTTTTAGTGACATAGCAGTCATCGAGATAATCGGAGACATGCAGAAAGGAGTTGCCGCCGACGAAGCTGTTCCCCAACCAACTGAAGGTGCTGCCGACGATATCGGTGTCGGTATGCACGGCGCGCGCCGGGGCGCTTCCCAGGAACAACAAACCACCGAACCACAGCGCGGCCAGGAGGGACGGCATCAGTCGGAGGACTCGGTTACGAATATACGATGACAGGTGCTGCATTTCTTCCCTTTCGACTTCTGCCCGGCTGGCTGGCGGGTGCGACGGCGGACTTCGCGCGTCGTCACAACAGCGGGAGCGCCGGTGGGTCAGCCGGTACTATTCGCCCGCAAGCACTGCCGGTCCTCCTCGACCTTCGGGCCGAGGAAGCAGCCGCCCCACCAGCGCTGCCGGCGGTTGGCACTTACACCTCGCGCGAAACGCGTCGTGGATGAACCCTCCTGAGGAGGAGTATGGCAATGAGAGGGGAGGAAATAAATAACCTGTCCCCGTATTAGCTATACATGCCGGTTTCCTCACCGACAACCGATTGTAGTAAATCGGCGCTGTTGATCCGCATTAATCGAGTATTGGGCTATGATATATATGGCGACATAACAGCCAATTCAGGAATGTTAATATGGCCAGGGAAGCAAATAAGAAGGCAAGAAAAATCATAACCCCAGCAAGTTCAGCGTATTTATCCAGTGATTTTACATAAATAAAATATACAACCTTATCCAAGTCATCTTTATTAATAATTGTTCGACGCATATCAATGCCGGCAAATTTATTCGAGAGCTGCGAATAAGTATAGTTGCTTGCATACCAATGTGTTACGAATTCTATACCGTCAGTACCCGCCCACCGTACCTCGTCTTTCGTGCGAAAATCCCAAAATCTGCAAATCGATAACCAAAATTGGGGACGATTGCTGACTCGCGTCTGTATCGAGAGTTGTAGTAAAGGTACTAGCCGGTCGATGGCTGCAAAGTTATCGGCTGTGTGAATTGCCTCTGTGATGACACATGCTTCAGCTCGCTTAGCAGATGCTGAGGTGCGTGCAATATTGGGAAGCGCACTACGCACTGCCGCACAAAACAACATACAAATTATGAAGAACCAGATCAGCGATAGTTGCCATTTCATTTCCAATCCCCTTCCTCATATCATAAACTAATTTACTGACAGGCATTGGCGCAAGTGCCTGAATGCCGATTCATAGAGCACGACGACATCCGCTGGGGCATATCCGCGGCTTATAGAGTTACTTTCCCCTACTATCCGCGCAACATCAATTACATTCTGTAATGGTACAACACAGATGTGATTCGCATGATGTTTTTTAACGTATTGCATGGTATAATCATACTGTTTCGTCGCAATTACCTTCGCATTAATAGTGATGAGCCCTGGCAATAAAGAAATGATGTCATAATAGTAATCGGTAAAAAAAGGAGACTCAATCAATGACGACTCTTTTTGCTGTTGTATCGCGAATAGAAATTTGTTAGCAATGTCTCCAGGATTTGACGCATTCAATATTCCAAGTATTTGGCCACACCCTTCAGGTGTGGGTAATGCATTTGCATTTATACAATCAGTAATATAGCCAGACGCATAATCAATACTAGCAATCGATAGCCGTATTTCGTCGTTACCATCATTCCCTATTTCTCCAAACATGTTCAGACTGACCGGTAGCATCGTATCTACGATGACTGTTTTATTTGATAGTAAGATGCTTTTTACACGCAATAATGATGAATGTGTGTATAGATCAGGTATCATCCCGCTTGTCGTATGGTTATACGTAATAAGTTTCAACTGTAATTTTTGATCAGGCCTGCCATTGCTGTCTGCGGAATGGAGAAATATGATAGAAATAATGGTACAACACAATAGTGAGCAGATGATATATGGGTACGATTTGTGAAATGCTAGCCGAAATCCCAATAATATGCAAATTAAAACAAGGGCAATAGCTGCTGGGACGTTAGCGAGTATTGCTATCGATTTGTCGGTTCCATCTATACCGGTAAGAAAGTCACCAACCGCGAGAAGCCCGACCATGGCAACCAGAGGAAGTATAATCCCTACAAGGCCTTGTGCCAAAGAATACATTTTCTTTGGCATATCAGTATTAGCTGCATGTGACACGCCAAGTTGACTGCCACATGCACTGCAGCACTCAGTGTCAGATTCATTGTCATGCTTACATTGCGTGCAAATGTTCATCTGGATTCACTCCCTAAACGTACAGACCAGACAACTCCTCGTAAGTGATGGTTGGCAAGGCAGGCATTACACTGCAAGGAGTGCTCTAGCCTTCGCCTTCACCAGTGATTCAATCGCTGCATCTCGTGTGTCGGTGACAGCCGCAAGGACTGCTAATCCTATTTTCGAGCTGCTGTATTCCTTCCAATACGGCGGCGGGTCATACATTTTCTTCTTTCGCCTTCCGCTCTGTCTGTTGGCGAGCCAGACGGCGGCCAGGTGGGTATCGCGTGCCTTCACGAAGTCAGGTGCACCGGTCAGCTTGCAGGTGACGGTATTCGTCCTCAGGCACTGCCGGTCCTCCTGCGGCGTCATGAAGCTCATTCGTTCTCATTCAGTTCATCATTTTTACACAGGTGTGAACTAAACTATTGACAAATATCAATAAAAAAACGTCATTAAAAATGAAATACTTTCATATCCACAGATCCATTTCTGTTACTATTCATTGCACAATATGTCCCATCCAGTGAAATTGCTACTGGGATATAACCATTAACACTGATTGTTTTTAGAAGCTTACCGCTGGAAACGTCCCACTTGCGTATGTCATCACTCGCGCCTGTTATGATAGTTCCATCATGAGAAAACGCAACACTTGTAATAGCGCCTTTATGGCTATTTTGTATATGTCTACTAGTTCCTGTTATTACGTCAAATATAATAATAGCATTGTCGATACTTCCTGTCACAATATTATTTCCGGAAGGCGAAAACGCAATTGAAGACACGGGGGCTGTATTTCCATATAGCTTCTTTTTCAGCTTCATATTCCTAGTATTATAGAGCTCAACGATATTATTATTTGCATTTGATCCACCTATATTTGTTGCGCAAGCTATAAGAGATCCGTCTGGAGAAAATGTCATATCATTAACGCCAATATAGTTTTCGTTGTTTTGAATATTTTTATGTGTAGTATCATCATAAAATTTTAATACGCATTTTTGCATACCTGTTTTCATGTTCCATATATTAATCATACCGCCAGTATCTCCGCTTGCCAGAATAGTACCATTAGGAGAAAATGCGAGGCTTTTCACTGGGACAACATGTTCGCAGAGTATGTTATCTGAAGTGAGATGACGAATACTCTTGCCTGTAGTTAGGTTCCATAGGGTAATATTAACTTGTTTGTTTGACTCTTGTGATGTCGCAGTTGCTAGAATTTTGTTATCAGCACTTATTGCTAGAATATCTGTCCCATCAATTTTTCCATCGATGTCCTTCTCTTGCAGCGTTAACAGGTGTTGTCCTGTAGCAATGTCCCAGCATTTCAGTCCCCCCCAAAGATCGCCTGTGATGAATGAATGGCCATTGGGAAGAAAGGAACCATCACTGCTCGATTCGTTTGGAATTGTGTAAATCGCAGTTGGCCCATCAGTTGTAGTAACTTTATTATTTAAGTTACCATAGTTAGCTCTCGTTGCTTTTTGTCCTGGAATAACACTTGATTTGCCTCGACATCCAACACAATCAACCACGACAAATAGAATCATCAAAAATATAATACTCCATTGCCTAGTAACCATTTTACCTTCCTTTCACTTCAGGAAAAGGACATAGTCCCCTGTATCCAGGTTCATTAAAGCCAGTTTTGATAACAATTCTCTACTTGTCACTGATCTCCTTTAGTCTATTTACGAAGGTGCTTTGACATCAGGAAATATGCAACAGAGGGACAGGTTATAAATTCTTTCCCTCTTTCCCACCGGCTGGCGGGGGAGACGGCGGATTTCGCGCGCCGTCAGAACAGCGGGAGTTCCGGTGGGTCTGCCGGTGTTGAATTCGCCCGCAGGTGGCCGGTTCCTCTCGACCTCCTGATCGAGGACCGGCGCCCCACACCGCATCCAGGCAGAAACCGGAGTGCGCGCACGCGATTACCGGCGTGTGCCTGCCGGTACAAAGATGACATTGGGCTGATTGCCACTGAATGGCGCCCAGTATTTCGCTGTGTCGGCCCCGGTGACGGGGCGCGTGGTCGGGGTGGCGGTGTGGGCGCGCGTGCAGCGATACATTTTGCCATCGGCGCCAGATACCAGGGCCTGCAGGGGATAGACGCCCTGGTCGCGCCAGGGGGGTAACACGGTGGGAATAGCCAGGGGATACGGCGCCCAGAAAACGTCGCGATCCGGGTTCGCAATACGGGGACAGGTTATGTATTTAAATCCTCAATCGGATTCCGTCTTGTCGGTAGGCCATCAGGTGCAGGGTCGGTGGCTGATGGTGGCTGAATCGTTATCTCGCCCGCTTCTCACTACCGCGTCCGAAGATCGTCTCTCGCTGTTATCCTGCCACCTCCGTGCGGTAGGGTGCTGAAGAGCCGTCAGCGGGAAAGCCGCGTGTACGGTTCTGTGAGGGGGGAGCGCGTGTTATGATGAGCCCAGAGAGAAGCGTTTCCGACGCGAGAGTGCGGTTACTTCATCCCTGGTAGATTATCGGTATGCAAGACGCCTCTACTCGACCCCTGTATTTGTCCCCGTATCTTGTTCCGGTTTGGAACGGCAGATTGAGATAGTCTTCCTCGTAGGCGTCATTGGCGCGCTATATTCGTGAAGCGAATACAGCGCGCCAAGGGTTTCGGGTCATATGACATCGTTGCTTCCTGATCTCGTGTGCTGGTATCAGAGTTTGGCGACCGTATAGCCGGCTTCCGCCAGGATGGCCGGGATGGCGGAGACGAAGGTGCGATCCTTTTCCTTCTGTTCTTCGGGCAATTCACTGGCGCCCATCACGGCCGCGAGCTCTACGCCATACTTGTTGACCAGTTCCTCCCGCGTCATCGCGTGCCACGGGAGCAGGGCTTCGTTTTCCATTTTGGCCTTATCGGTGGTCACGCCATAGCGCCAGCCTTGCCGCGCTTTCAGCTTGAGCCAGCGATCGTGTTCCATCTCGGCCAGCATTTCAAGGTCCACACCGGGGAAGCCGGACGGCGGTTCGTCGCCGCGTGCCGCGATCATGATGCACCCAATTACAGCCAGTTTCACGCTGATGTCGCGGACATTGGCGCGATTCTGCTCTTTGAATTCCTCCAGGTCCCCGACCAATTGGTCGTACGTCAGGTGGGCAATGGCCGGAGCTTTGATGTGCTCGGTCTTTTCCTTCGCTAACTGCTCGTTGGAATAGACGCTATGCGCGGCGGCTGCCAGCTTCTCCAGTAGCTCACCGGTGAGTTCCGGCGCCTGCACCAGCGCATGGAACTCGCGACCATGCACATGGATATTCAGTTGGGCCTCACTGGGGAGCGCGGAGCGTTCATACATGCGCTTGCCGGACAGCCGACTCATGGCGATGATGGATTCCATGGAGCGCGCGCCATGCCGATACTCGCGGATTTGCAGGAAGGCGCGCAGCACTCCGGCATCGATGCTGAGGGTCCCCGTCCCGTCGCCGCTGGCAAAGAGTTGCGGGGCGTTGCGTGCGAGCATCCCGCGCAGCAGGATGGCGCGGCGGATGAGATGGTGGTCATCGGCGGTGAGTGCCCGGTCGCGGTTCTCGTTGGGACCGATGATGTTGATATACCCTTTCAGGCGACTGAGAAAATCCGGGCCTTTGGCCGCCACGAACGCGTCATAGCGGGGATCATCCGGGTGACGGTCGAACGCGTCAATGCTGTGGCTGGTGCCGCCGGCGAAGACGAAGATGGCCCGGCCGATCGGATGGGTGATCTGTCCTTCCTGGAAGCTGCCGTCCTGCATGGGGGCCAGGAAATGGCGCAGCCAACCCCAGGCGTGTACGCCCAGCGTGGTATCGAACTCATCCCAGAATACCAGCGGGATCTTCCCGGACAACACCTCGTCGCGCACTTGATGCAACGCTTGCAATAATTCGTTCGGGTCATTGTATTGCGACAGGTTGAAGGTAAGGTCTTTGATCGCCCCTTGCCCCAGGGTTTTGGCGACTTGCTTCACCCCGAATGATTTGCCGGATCCCGGCGGGCCGAAGACTGCAATGGAGAGTGGGCGCTCCTGCGGGCTGCTGCAGTATTCCGCGATGAGCGCGCCCACCGCGTGAAAGGCTTCGATCTCCCGGCGGTCGGCCGTGGTGAGGCCGCCGAACTTGCCTAACGGCACCTGTTTGAGCGCGGCCTCGGGACCGTTGAGGACAATCTCACAGGCGCGACACAACAACACACCGGAAGGTGGCGGGGGCGTGGCGTGGCCCGCGTTGCGGCACACGTCGTCGAGAATCGTCCAGAAGCGGTCACTGCTCCGCGCCTGGCCCGGCGCCGACGGCTCTTTGAGGAAGCGCACGGGGTCTTCGACGGTGGCTTCGGCCAGCAGTTCCGCTTGATTTGGCGCGGGCACGGTCAGCAGCGCGGTGGTGATGGCCTCCAGGGGCAGTTGCGGTTTCTGCAAGGGGCCGTTCGGGTCTTGCGCGCCGTATCCCCGCTCCTGGAGGGTGCGCATGGCGGCCACCCCCGATTGCAGCGCGCGGGCGATGTCCGGGTGCTGCGGCGCGAGGAGCAACTGGCGGGCGATGGCGGCCGTGAGACAACTGGTTTGCCCGATGACCCCACCCGGGTACTGCGGGCCCCAGGCGCCTTCGTAGGTGAGGGCGTCAAAGAACAGGCGGCACTGCCAGGTTGGCACGGTACCGACGTCCGGCAGGCGCGAGAGCACGAAGGCGCCCGCCGTGCCGAACGATACCACCACATGGGCGCAGCGCGAAAGGTGCTGCACCGACGGGTTGTGTGTCAGTTCCCAATACAAATCCTGCGCGGTGCGCTCCCAGGAGAGTTCGCGGCTGATATGGATGTCGGTGCAGCGCAGGTCGTTGGCGGTCATCACCACCACCAGGTGCGGCGCGCAGTGGGTGACCAACTGCTCCCAGAGCGCCCCTTTGGCGATCGGGCTGGCCATCTTCACCAGTACCCAACTGTGTGCCCCGAGTTTCCGAATGGCCGCCGGCCACACCGCGGGGTGCTGGCGAAAGCCCAGCGCGGCGTCATCGAGGATGGTCAGGTCGGCATGGGGGGGAATATCGGTGGGCAGCGGCCACGGCTGGCACGTCCCGGCCGGCTCGCAACTACCATCCAACCCGAGATAGTCCTTGACGCGCCACACCAAACCCGGCTTTTTGTCGCGGGTATCGCGGGGGTACGGTTCCCACATGGCATAGGAGTGGTGGAAGCGCGGGTCTTCCGGAGTGCATTGCGGTTGTGGGAGCGACACGGTGATGAACTGGAAGCCCGGATTCGCCTGCGCCAGGTCGGCGGTGGCGGCTTTGACCACCTCCGCCAGCATCAGCACGCCGCCCGGTTGCTGGCAGGCGCGGGTGACGGCGCCGGCGTTCCAGGTGCGCGCACTCACCTGCGATTGCGTCAGGCGTGCGACGTTCCAGTCAATGGTCACGTCGCCGGTCACAATGATCGTCGGGCCGTGGGGAGTAGTCTTCGGCATAGTCGTGCCTCACTTGTTACTGATCGAAATACCTATCTTCGCCAGGTGTGCCGGTAGTTCCTGTTCGTGCGCGCAGTCGGATGAGCGCAACTGGAGGAATATATATTCACGAGCCATCCAATAAATACGAGGACGGGTAAAAGATTTCCTTTCCCTTGCGCCTCCCGCCCCGCCGGTTGCCGCGATGGGTGATATGGAGTGGACACCCCGGCGCCACTATTCGTGAGAAACGTCCCATGATAGCATCCACCGGAAAGAGTATAGCATAATTGTTGGTAAATAGATAACCTGTCCCCGTATTATGTCCCCGTATTTAGAAAGTCATTGATCTGGGGCTAGCAGACGCGCTTCCCAATCATAGTCACTGTTTGGAACAGGGCGGGAGCCCGGCGGCCGTCAATAGTTTCAGATCACCACCCCATCATCCATTACAATTTCTTCCCACCAGAATTCGCGATCCAGCGGGATCATGATCTCCTCGTCGCTCTCATACATTGCCCGATAACTCGAATACAGGTATTCCGTAGCCGTGGATACTAACCCACGTGCGATCGGATTGGTGTGGATATAATTGATCTTCTGCCAGATCAAGCGTTCGGTATAGAGATGGAAATTATACTTGCTCTCCTGCCAGAGTCGATAGCATTGCTTCCGGGCATCGAATAACCAGTTGAGTGTACGTTGCTGGTGCTGTTCGACAGCTATTTCGACGATACGCTGCGTGATCGCCGGTTTGAGTTGTGAAAGCAAATGATTGATATCGCCATTTTGCGGATTGGCGATGAAATGGATATGCTCCGGCATGACGACATACGCAATGAGTTTGGCCGGATGCTCGTCGCAATGCCGGCGCAACGCCAGGCAGGCGGCACGGGCATGTGCCGCGGTGCGGAATGCCTGACAGCGATTTCGGACATTGATGGTAACATAGAGCCTGTCCCAAAGTCCACGTATTTGTATCGTGAGTGGATTTTGTCGTCAGGCTCGGAGAGAATTCCACACTTTATCGA
>Ga0118677_10009483_pt1 | contig 15188 bp, 7 predicted proteins | sample AliMusrvi5mmetaG_FD_86154 | JGI IMG/M metagenome (GOLD analysis project Ga0118677, IMG submission 86154)
TGGACGACAGGGGTTACAAGGTGGCGCAGGTTGGTATAGCGGTTTGTGACACACCCGACGGTGAGTTCAAATATGTAAAAAGATTCAGGCCTCTCGGGCACGAAAGCAGGGATATCGGTCAGTTTATCGATGATGACGGAACGGCTTACCTCGTTTTTGAGGATCGACCGTTTGGCTTTCGCATTGCCAGGTTATCTGCCGACTTCATGGATGTTGAAAAAGAGATGACCCTGGTGAAAGCCCACATGGAAGGAGGCGCCATCGTCCATTACAACGGATTGTACTATTCAATCGGATCTGCCCTGACCGGCTGGAATGCCAATCCCAATAAATATTCGACTGCGCCTACGCTCGAAGGACCCTGGACCGAATTCAGGAACATTGCGCCCGTCGACGCCAAAACCTATGGATCGCAATCCACCATGCTGATCAAAGTCACAGGCAGCAAAAAGACTACCGTGATATTCATGGGTGATATCTGGAAACCAAAGGCTCAATACGACTCCAGATATCTTTGGATGCCATTGGAAATTGGTGATGGAAAACTTTGGCTTCCTGAGCCAAAACCCTGGAAACTGAATGTCAAAACAGGAGAAACTTTGTGATAAAATAAAAAACAAATTATATAATGATGAAAAAATTTAGCTTGGTCGTTGCATTTCTCTTTTTAGGCTATGCACTTATTTTTGCACAGGAAAAAACGGAAAAGTTTCGCAATAATAGTTGGGAATTTGGTGTAAATGAAGGATTAGCCAATTTTGCCGGATCTTCAGTTATTTGGGGAGCCTCCTTTGGCTATCACTTCAACCAATTCAACAATGACTTTAACATTGGTTACGGAGCATTTGTAAGAAGGAATTTTTTCAGCTTTGTTGCTTTGGAGGGTGCTTACAATAGTACTACACTTACTGGTAATCCCAAATCAGGCTATATTCAAAACAACTCTTATCGTACTAACATACATGAGTTTGATCTGAATACGGTATGGAACATGAACAACTTGTTGTCAAATAACAAATTTGATCGCAAAATTTATTGGTTTGTAAAGGTGGGAATTGGTCTGACACTCGTGCAATGCATCGTGTTTACCCAACCAGCATCTGTTTTAAATCCCTGGAGAGGAACACTACCCCTTGGAACCGGGCTTGCTGTGCGTTTGTGGCCCAATTTAAAATTGGATATCGGCACACAATTCAGTACGGTAAATACAAATGAACTGGATGGATTGATGTCAAGTGACAGACCCAGTGGAGATAATAAGGGTTTCCTTAGCGCACAGATTCGTGAACATATTCTTTATACATACGCTGGTTTTACTTACGTATTTGGTAAATAATCCGCAAGAATGAGGAATTAAGGTTGAACAAATGATAATGTTGTACTTTTTATCTTTGCGATCTTTGCGATCTTTGCGCAACCCTACCCGCAAAATTTCCGAACCACGGGAATCGAATCAACTACATTTAAAGTTACCAGTCATTCAGATCCAATTTTACCTGCCATTGATCTGATTCAAGTGTTTTAGGCCATCGTAGCCTGTAAAAAAATATCTGTGTGAATCAATATATCACCTAAAATATGGTTATCTTGTAAAAAACTTGGCGGTCAAATAAATATTTTATTTCCACAATCCAATATTATTCTGTCATTCAGCCACATAACGCCTTCACAACTCTCACTTCCCAACTTATTTGACCCTTGGGCAACAAAAATGGACGCGATGAAAAGTAAAACCACACAATTGGCAAAGTCGCCTACCGACTTATTGAATATGAATTTGTTATCCAACGACTTTCCCGTTGTTGGCATTGGCGCTTCGGCAGGCGGACTGGAAGCATTGGAGCAATTTTTCAGCAATATGCCAATGGATACCGGGATGGCTTTCGTGGTCGTACAGCATCTCGACCCAAACCACGTCGGCGTAATGCCCGAACTGTTGCAACGCATAACCTCCATGAAGGTATTTCAGGCAAGCGACAACCTCTTGGTGAAACCCAACTGTGTGTATGTAATACCTCCGAACAAAAGCATGTCAATACTGCGCGGCAAATTGTTTCTGTTCGACCCGGTTGAAACGCGTGGATTGCGTCTGCCGATTGACATCTTCTTTCGTTCCCTGGCCGACGACAAGGTCGATAGAAGTATAGGCATTATCCTTTCGGGCATGGGTTCTGATGGCAGCCTTGGATTGAAAGCCATCAAGGAAAAAAATGGCATGGTGTTGGTCCAGAGTCCTGAAACGGCCAAATTCGATGGAATGCCCCGAAGCGCCATCCAAATAGTTATTGCCGATATGATTGCACCGGCCGATGAATTACCCAAAAAGTTAATCGATTTTCTGAAGAATATTCCTGAAGTAAATCCTGATCTGGAAATTGATGTAAAAAGTATTGGAAACCTTGAAAAAATCATCATTCTGCTCCGCGAACATTCCGGTCACGACTTCTCACAATACAAGAAAAACACGTTGTTTCGCCGTATCGAAAGGCGAAAGGGCATTCACCAGTTCGACAAGTTAACCAGTTATGTCCGCTTTTGTCAGGAAAACCCCACGGAAGTTGAAATACTTTTCAAAGAGCTGTTGATTGGTATAACCAGCTTCTTCCGCGATCCTGCCGTTTGGGAAAAGCTCAAAGAACAGGTTCTTCCGGAAATGATCAGCAAATTGCCCGATGGAACGGTTATGCGTGCCTGGGTTACGGCCTGCTCGACGGGCGAAGAGGCCTATTCGCTGGCTATTATTTTCAGGGAAGCTCTCGAACTACTAAAAAATTCCAGAAACGTAAGCCTGCAGATTTTTGCCACGGATCTCGACCAGGATTCCATTGACATCAGCCGAAGGGGTTTTTATCCCATTAACATTGCCGGTGACATACGTGCTGAACGTCTCAACCGTTTCTTTACCCCGGAAGCCGATGGCTATCGGGTGAATGCCTCTATTCGCGAAATGGTGGTTTTTGCCCCTCAAAATATAATCAAGGATCCGCCATTTACAAGGCTGGACATTCTCACCTGCCGCAATATGCTCATTTACATGGAGCCCGTATTGCAGAAGAAACTGATCATGCTCTTCAATTACAGTCTTAATCCGGATGGAATTATGGTACTGGGAACTGCCGAATCCTTTGGCAACCAAACCGAAGGTTTTACCGAGGTTGATAGCAAGTTGAAAATTTTCAAATGCACATCGAACCAGAGGATTTCTGGACTCACTGACTTTCCAAGCTCCTTCATCAATAGAAAAGCTTCAAGGGCTGATGAGGGCGCTCCGATAAAAAATTTTGAAGACATTCAATCTCTGACCGATCAGTTTTTGCTTCAGCGGTTTGCACCTTCCAGCATATTGATTAACGTACAAGGCGATATCCTGTATATGACCGGCCATATCGGAGATTACATCGAACCCGTTGCCGGAAAAGCAAACTGGAACATTTATGCCATGGCCCGCGAAGGATTGCACAATGAGTTGCCGGGCGCCATACGCAAAGCCTTACAAAATTTCGAAGAGGTGATATTGCGAAACATAAAAATTGGGGCAAACCGAGTTAACAGATATGTTGATGTTACGGTGCAACAAATTGATAGGCCTCATGCGATAAAAGGCATGATTATCATACTATTTACCGATGTTACCGAGAAGTTTGAAATAGTCCCGAAAGAAAAGAAAGTTGACCCGAACGGGATGACTCAGGAATTGGAGAAAAAGCTGCAACGAAGTTATGCAGACCAGCAAAACACGAGGGAAGAGATGCAAACCTCGCAGGAAGAGCTCAAATCAACCAATGAGGAGTTGCAGTCGACCAACGAGGAACTGCAGTCGACCAACGAAGAGTTGACCACTTCCAAGGAAGAAATGCAGAGCCTGAACGAAGAACTGCAAACAGTTAATATTGAATTGCAAAGTAAGATCACCGATTTTTTGCGGGCCAATGATGACATGAAAAACCTGCTCAACAGTACCGAAATAGCGACCCTCTTCCTCGACAAGGAGCTGAATATCCGAAGGTTTACCGATCATGCCACTACTATATTTAAACTGCGGAAGACTGATATTGGCAGGCCCTTTACCGATCTGGCTTCTGTTCTGCAATATCCCGATATTGAAATCCCTGCCCTGAAGGTTCTCGACACATTAATTCCTCATGAATCCTCAATAATATCAGTCGATGGAAGATGGTATAAAGTTCGGATTATGCCATACCGTACACTCGACGACCGCATCGATGGATTGGTGATCACCTTCAGCGACATCACGGAGGCCAAGAAGATCGAGATTTCACTCACTATTTCGGAAACCCGTTTTCGCCGGCTGTTCGAATCGGCAAAGGATGGTATATTGATATTGGATGCCGAAACCGGAATGATTGTGGATGTGAATCCGTTCCTGATCGAGATGCTGGGGTACTCCAAAGCGCAGTTTGTCGAAAGATTCATATGGCAAATCGGGCTGTTAAAGGATATTGTAGCCAATAAGGAAAAATTTATTGAATTGACACAGAAAGAAATAGCCCGATATAAAAATTTACCGCTCGAAACAATCGACGGGAATAAGATCAATGTCGAATTCGTCAGCAATGTATATTTTGTTGAACATGCCAGGGTTGTCCAATGTTTTATCCGCGAAATCAAAGACAAAAAATAAACATGCGATGAAAAAATCAATACCATGAATGATAAAAACCTGCGCCAACGTGCAGAAGAAATATTGGGTAAGAAATCGTTAAATTCGACTTCCAATCTCACTGGCGCAGAAATCCAGAAATTGATCTTCGAGCTTCAGACCCATCAGATAGAACTTGAATTACAGAACGAGGAACTACTTCTGGCAAAAGAAAAGGTCTCAACTGCTTCCGAAAAATACACCGAACTATACGATTTCGCCCCTCTTGGATATTTTTCCCTTACAAAAACGGGTAGAATTTCGGAGCTGAACATCGCCGGGGCAAAAATGCTGGATCAAAACCGATCCAAGTTAATAAAAAAGAAATTTGGAACCTATGTTTCGGATAAAACCAAACCTATTTTCAATCTCTTTCTCGAAAAAGTAGTTATCAGCGAAGCCTGCGAAGCCTGTGAGGTAACCCTGGAAACGAATGGCAACATTCCCATGCGTATTCAACTTACCGGAATAATTTCCAGGGATGGGGAACTGATCCATTTAACTGCAGTTGATATCACAGAACAAAAGAAGGCAGCACATAAACTTCAGGATGAGCAATCTTTCAGATATTCCATTGAATCCTCCATGCGGAGCGGAATTGCCATCGTAGATGACGAAGGTCGTCAAACGTATGTCAATCCTTATTTCTGCAATCTATTGGGTTGGTCGGAAGAAGAACTGACGGGTAAAACGGCGCCTTTTGTCTATTGGCCGACCGACCAGCATCAGGTTATCGGCAAAATATTGCGGCTCACACTTGCAAATAGTGCGCCACAAGAAGGATTTGAATTGATATTTGTTCGCAAGGATGGTGTTCGTCTTCCCGTTCATATCACCCTATCACCTTTTATGCGGGGAAAAAAAAGAATCGGATGGTTAGCCAATATAGTTGACATCACCGAACGAAAGAAGACAGAAGCAGCATTATATGATTTAAACTGGCGGCTTGAGAGCATCATCAAAGGTACCCATATCGGAACCTGGGAATGGAATGTTCAGACCGGCGAAACGGTGATTAACGAAACGTGGGCCAATATCATGGGCTATTCAATCAGCGAACTGGAGCCCGTCAGCATAAAAACATGGGAAGATCTTGCACATCCTGATGATCTGAAGCGCTCGGGAGATCAGCTGGAGCGCCATTTTACCGGAGAACTGCCTTATTACGATTGTGAATGCCGGATGAAGCACAAGGATGGCCATTGGGTTTGGGTTCATGATCGTGGCAGCGTTATCACCCGCACCGGGGATGGCAAACCGCTCATGATGTTCGGCACTCATTCCGATATCTCCCAAGACAAACAGACGGAGCAGGAAATTCTGCTTAAAACCGAAGAACTTGATAAACTAAATACGACCAAGGACAAATTCTTCTCCATCATCGCCCACGACCTCCGAAGCCCCTTCAATTCCATTGTTGGCTTCAGCAATCTTCTGTTGGATAAGATTGGCGAAAAAAATTATGAGGAAATTGAAAGGTATGCTCAAATCATTAAGAGGTCGTCGGGACGGACGTTGGAATTGCTAATGAATCTGATGGAATGGTCACGATCGCAAACAGGCCGGATGAAGTTCCATCCTTCAAATCTCGATTTGGTTGACCTCATCGATGAAGTTGCTCTACTATTTCTCGAAATCTCCCATCAAAAAGAGATCATCGTCCAAAAGCAATTGCCTCCCCATCTGACAGTTTATGCCGATATGAACCTGATAAACACCGTATTAAGAAACCTAATTTCCAATGCGGTTAAATTCTCGCTGCCGGGTGGGACGATTCTCATTTCTGCTGAAGAGCTGCCTGACGAAATTATCTTATCGGTAAGCGACCACGGGGTTGGAATATCTGAGACAGAAATGGGCAAATTATTCCTGATCGGCGAAGACAACTCAACCGTCGGTACCCGAAATGAAATAGGAACCGGACTGGGATTGATCCTCTGCAAGGAATTTGTCTCCAAACACGATGGCAGAATTTGGGTTGAAAGTGAACTTGGGAAAGGAAGTACCTTCTTTGTTTCCCTTCCAAACCTAAAAAGACCAAAGGAAGAAAATGTAAGGCAACAAAATAGTACGGTGCCTGCCGAAAAAACCCGGATGGGCCAATTGAAAATTTTGATTGTCGAGGACGACGAAATTTCGGAAAGGTTGCTTGCCATGCAAGTCGGAATATTTGGAAAAGAAATTTTAGAAGTCAAAACCGGAATTGAAGCCATCGATATTTGCCGCCGGAACCCTGATATTAATTTGATCCTCATGGACATTCAACAACCCGAAATGAATGGTTATGAAGCCACCCGGCAAATCAGGGAATTTAACAAGGATGTAATCATCATTGCCCAGACAGCGTATGGATTTTCGGGTGACAAGGAACTGTCAATTGAATCAGGATGCAACGATTATATTGCAAAACCATTTGATATTGCTTCATTAACGTCGTTAATACGAAAGAATTTGGCAAAAACATTGTGAATCCATTCCAAAACAACCTCTTCTGATGAATCTGAAAAACCTGAAAATTGCCACACAGCTCAAATTAACTTTTGCTTTTCTGCTTTTATTTGTTCTGATCCTTGGAGTGGTTTCTTACAGGCAATCGGTTCAAATCCATGCTCAGACGGAAACCATCTATAACCATCCGTTGCAGGTGAGACAGGCAATTGGAAAGTTCCACATCGATGTGTCGGGTATAAGCAGCAATATACGAATGTTGCATTTTGAAACAGAAAAAAACGGGATTGAGTATTACCTGAACCAGACAGATTCCTTGAAATCCGATGCCTTTGCCCAAATTGACATTCTGTATGGCAATTATCTTGGATCGCCAACTGAAGTTGACTCGTTAAAACAATCCTTTCTTCGTTTAAACGCATATCATCTGGAAGAAATTCGTCAGCTGCGCGCCCAAATGACTGAAAATGCAATCGCGAAAACACTCTTCCTGGGTGGAGAAAGAAAGATGATGGTTGTGTTGGCACACCTACAAAAAATTGACCATTTTGCCAGTCACAAGGGGGATTTCCTGGTTGCCCAATCCCGGGAAATTTTAAATTCGCTGAACACCCAGTTAATTATTTTGGTTTCTGTGATCCTGTTGTTTTCACTCCTCATCTGTTACATCCTGATCCGAAACATCAACCAGCCCCTGGAGGATCTAACCAATGCAACCCGGCGCTTCCACGAGAACGGAATGAATGTCCGCAGTACCTATCCCTATAAAAATGAGTTTGGTGTACTATCCGATTCTTTCAATTCGATGGCCGCGCAGATCAAAACTCACCTCGACGAAAAAGAAAAACGGGCTGCAGAACTATTTGTTGCAAACAAGGAACTGGTCTTTCAAAACAGTGAAAAAGAAAAACAGGCCGCTGAATTATTGATAGCGAACAAAGAACTGGAAACATTTTCCTATTCGGTCTCCCATGATTTGCGGGCGCCTTTACGGCACATAAACGGGTTCGTCGACTTGCTTTTACGCCGCTATTTCGATTCCCTTCCCGAAAAGGCGAGATATTATCTGGATAACATTGCGGGTTCGAGTCGCCAGATGGGAACGTTAATTGACGATCTTCTCCAGTTTTCGCGTATTGGACGTCAGGAAATGCAATGTGTCAAACTGGATATGAATGGCCTTGTTCAGGAAGTTTTAGAGATGACCAAACAGGATAATCCCACCCGAAATATCGAATGGCATATTGCGCCGCTGCCAGGTGTGTATGGTGATCAGGCTTTGCTTCGTCTGGTTTGGATCAACCTGCTGAGCAATGCGGTTAAATTTACAGGCACCAGGCGAAAAGCGGTGATCGGAATCAATGTACTGGATGAGAAGGAGCATTTTATTTTTTCTGTTCACGACAATGGCGTGGGTTTCGATATGCAATACGCCCAAAAATTATTTGGTGTATTTCAACGCATGCACCCCGCCGATGAATTTGAAGGAACCGGAATAGGGCTTGCCAATGTCCATCACATTATTGCAAAACATGGTGGGCTTGCATGGGCCGAAGCCGAGCAGGACCAGGGAGCAACATTCTATTTTTCGTTACCGAAGAGACCATGAAAAGTGAAAAATGAAAAGTGAAAAGTGAAAAATGAAAAATGGGCGGAAGAGAGGCAGTAGGCAGTAGAAATGCATCAGTGCCATTGACGCTAAATGTTTATAGAACAACCATTTGCAGTAATACATAGCGTGCTGAAGGTACGAAACATGAATAGCGGGAAATTTATCATGTGAAAATGGTTTATTACCTTTGGATTAATCTTATACAACGTAGAAATTGTTCACTGAAATCAGCAAAATGTTACCATCACTCATCGCAAAAATAAAATAAACTGCATACCTTGTGCCAGGCACCTAATAACTAGTATTATGGAAAGATTGAGAACGATTTTGTTGGCTGAAGACAGCCAGAAAGATGTAGAATTAATTCTGGAAGCGTTGGAAGACAATAATCTGGCCAACCAGGTCGTTGTGGTTCATGACGGTGTAGAGGCGTTGGAGTATCTTCGCCGCGAAGGGAAGTATGCCCTTCGCAAAACAGGCAATCCCATCGTTATTTTACTCGACATTAAAATGCCCCGTATGGATGGCATGGAGGTATTGCGTACCATTCGGGGGGATGCTTCCTTAAAAATAATTCCGGTGGTGATCCTTACTTCCTCACGCGAAGAAAAAGATCTGTTCAACAGTTACGATCTGGGAGTAAACGCTTATGTGGTCAAGCCGGTCGATTTCCAGCAGTTTATCGGAGCGATTAAACTGACAGGAAGTTTTTGGGCTGTCATTAACGAATTACCGTATGAAAAAGAAGGATGATTTGAGAGAAACGGCAACGCCGGGTTCCACATTGAATGTATTATGCCTGGAGGATGTTCTGCATGATGCCGAACTCCTGAAGGAGTCCTTGTCGGATGCAGGTTATCAGGTCAATATGAGCATTGCCGCCGGAGAAAAGGAATATCTCTCTTTCCTGAGGAGCCGGAACTTTGATCTTATACTTGCCGACTACTCATTGCCCGGTTTCAATGCCATGGCAGCACTCAAATTATCAAACGTCATTCAACCAAAGGTTCCCTTTATTTGCGTATCAGGTACCATCGGCGAAGATACGGTCGTCGAACTTTTAAAACAGGGAGCCTCCGATTATGTGCTTAAAGGCAGGCCAGAGAGGCTAATCTTTGCAGTGCGGCGGGCATTGGAAGATATGGAGTTTATAAAAGAAAAAAATAAGGCAGATATCAGGCAAATCAAACTCATGCATGAGCTTGAAATACAACGTTCAGAACTTACAGTACAAAAAGAAGAGCTTAAACAGCAGAACGCAGAACTGATCAAGGCAAAAGAGAAGGCTGCCACTTCTTTCGAAAAATACATAGAACTCTACGATTTTTCCCCATCGGGCTATTTTACGCTAAACCAAAAAGGCATAATCCTTGAAATGAATATTGCAGGAGCAAGATTGCTGGGCAGAAACCGGTCACAGTTAAGTAACAAACTGTTTCAGGTTCATGTTTCAGATAAGTCAAAACCACTCTTCCAACTTTTCTTAACGAATCTCTACAAGCATAGCTTCAAAGAAACCTGCGAAATTACATTATCAACCGATATGGATTTTCCGCGTGTTGTATTCCTCGAAGGTACAGCTTCGGGCGACAATGGCCAATGTTTTGTCTCTGCAACCGACATTACAAGACTCAAAAATGCAGAAACAGATTTGCGAAACAGCAATGAATTTAATCAACTACTCTTGAAAACCATCCCGTTTGGAATGGATATAGTCGATGAAAAGGGAAATATTCTCTATTTGAGCGACCGATTAAAACAACAAATTGGGGAGGATAGTTTGGGTAAAAAATGTTGGAATCTATTCCGCGACGATCATAAACAATGTTCGACCTGCCCCCTTCAAAACGGAATATCCCAGGGAGAAACCAATACGATTGAAGCATACGGATTATTTGGCGGAAAAATATTCGAGGTCACGCACACAGGAATGATCTATAACGGACAAGCAGCAATGCTCGAAATCTTTATGGATATTACGGATCGAAAACGGGTTGAGTCAGAGTTGCTTGCAAGCGAAAGAAAATACCATGCCATTTTTGACAATGTTCAGGATGTTTTTTACCAAACCAGCATTGAAGGGATCGTCATCGAAATTAGTCCGTCAATCAGCTATTTTACCGAATTCAACGCGAATGAAATCATCGGCAAACCCGTTTCTGATATCTACAACGACTCCAATGACCGGATCGCTTTGGTCGATAGTCTAGTCAAACATGGTGAAATTAAGGATTATGAATTAATCTTAAAAACCAAAAGCGGCAAATTAAAGTTTACCTCCATTAACGCACGTTTGATTTACGACTCCAGTGGCAGGCCGGATCATATTGACGGGGCTATACGGGATATCACCGAACGCAAGAAATCGGAACATGAATTAATAGTAGCCAAAGAGCATGCCGAAGAATGTGACCGCTTGAAATCGGCGTTTCTTGGCAACATGAGTCACGAAATCCGGACACCCATGAACGGCATATTGGGTTTTTCCGAACTATTGAAAGAACCGGGTCTTTCGGGCGACAAACAACAAGAGTATATCCGGATCATTGAAAAAAGTGGTGAGCGAATGCTTAATGTCATCGATGAAATCGTTGATATTTCGAAGATTGAATCGGGACTGATGAAACTCAATTTGTCTGAAACGGATGTAATTGAACAACTTGAATTCGTTTACTCCTTTTTTAAAAAAGAAGTCGGGACGAAAGGATTGGAACTCTACCTGAATAGATCCATGCCTTTCCCCGAATTCATCATCATTACCGACCGCGAGAAACTTTACTCCATTCTGACCAACCTGATTAAAAATGCGATCAAATATTCAGAAAAAGGTGAAATCGAAATTGGATGCGATCTGGTAGAGATGCACGATCGTGCGTCTCTTCTGAAATTTTATGTGAAAGACACCGGAATAGGGATACCCTCAGACAGACAAAAAGCGGTATTTGAGCGCTTTATCCAAGCCGATATTGAAGATAAAATGGCGCGACAGGGAGCAGGATTGGGTTTATCCATTGCAAAGGCCTATGTCGAAATGCTTGGAGGCGAAATCTGGCTGGAAAGTAAGGAAGGGAAAGGGTCGGTTTTCTATTTTACACTGCCTAATTCAGGACCGGAACAGGCGAAAATAGCCGAAAAAGTAATTTCAGCAACAGGTCATGAAAATCCGTTTAGAAAATTGAAAATACTCATTGCCGAAGACGACCAGATATCAAGTCAGCTCATTTCAATTGAAGTGAAAAATTTTGCAAAGGAAATCATCCTGGTAGAAACAGGCAAAGAAGCTGTAGAAGCATGCCGCCGCCATCCCGACATCGACCTGGTGTTGATGGATATTCAAATGACTGAAATGAACGGATATGAAGCCACCAAGCAAATCCGGCAATTTAACTCCACGGTAATAATTATTGCACAAACGGCTTTTGCACTCGCAGGTGACAGGGAAAAGGCGATAAAGGCCGGATGTAATGAATATGTTCAGAAACCCATCAAAAAAGATAAATTCTTGCGGATTTTACAGAAATGTTTGAACCAAAGATTGGAATAAAGCAGGAAAAGACACTTTATTTTTATCCGGCTTAAAATTAGTATAAAAACGATACCCACTGAAAATCAGCGGGTATCGTTTTTTAAAGGTGCCCAGAACAAGACTCGAACTTGCACAAGCTTGCGCTCACTAGTCCCTGAAACTAGCGTGTCTACCAATTTCACCATCTGGGCGAATAAGGCGTTGCAAATATATACTTTTCGTTGTAAAACCAAAAGCACAACGCCTAAAAAAGTGATGAGTTATGAGTTATAAGTTATGACGCACTATTTCAATTCATTACAAATCCCATAACTCATAACTCATAACTCATAACTGTTCATTTGAGGTTCTCCTTCAAAAACTCATCAAACATCGTGTACAGGTGCATCGTCGTGTTTCCTCCCCGGATACCGTGGTTGCGGTTGTTGTACGACATCATCCTGAACTGGACCCCAGCCTGCACAAGCGCCTCCGCAAATTCGATGGTATTCTGGTAATGAACATTGTCGTCGGCAGTCCCGGCTACGAGCAACAATTTACCCTTGATGCCTTTGACCAAGGCAATGGGTGAATTCTTGTCGTAGCCTTCCTGATTCTGGTCTGGCATCCCCATGTATCGCTCGGTATAAACCGAATCGTAGAAATAGTGGCTGATTACGGGCGCTACCGCGATGGATGCCCGGATCAGGTCTCCCCCTTTGCACAAAGTCATGGCAGAAATGAAACCACCATAGCTCCAACCCCAGATTCCGATTTTTTTGGCATCTACATAGGGTTGTTTTGCAAGGTATCGGGCCGTTTCGACCTGATCATTCGACTCCAGGTTACCCAACTGACCATAAGTGCATTTGCGGAACTCTTCTCCCCTGGCGCCAGTACCCCGAGGATCAACACAAACCATCAGGTAACCCTGCTGGGCAATGTATGTGTCCCAACTAACTGAAAACTGATCGAGTACCTGCTGCGAATTCGGCCCACTGTACTGGGTCATCAAAACAGGATATTTGGCCTCCGGATCAAATGGAACAGGTTTCATCATCCATCCGTTCAGCTCAATGCCTTCCGATGTCTTGAATTTAAAAAACTCCTTGTGGGGCAACTGCATGGCCGCAAGTTTGCCCTTCAAGGAGGCATTGTCTTCCAGTACCCTGATCTGTTTACCTGAGATTTCATGCAATGTCACCAAATTCGGAGTCGTGACATTGGACCAGGTATTGACATAATATTTGAAACCTTTGCTGAAATCTGCATTGTTGGTTCCCGGTTGAACCGAAAGCATCACTTTCTTCTTTTTGTCCAGCGATATGCCATAGACCTCGCGCTGCATCGGAACAACGGCTGCTGCCTGGTAATAGAAAAACATTTTGACCGGATCGTAACCGTAAAATTTGATTACGTCAAAATTCCCTTCAGTCAGCTGTTTAACCTTCACACCCCTTAAATCGTAGAGATAAAGGTGCTTGAAACCATTTTGCTCGCTGAGCACCACGAAGTTTTTGTTGTCTTCCAGAAACTGGAAATTATCGAGAAAGTCTGTTTCGAGATAACGGCTGTTTTTTTCTGTATAGATCAGTCTTGTATCACCGGTATTTGGATTGGCAAACAGCAGTTCCGCCTTGTTCTGGAGCCTGTTCATGCGAAAAATGCCCAGATCAGAGCCACTATTAGTCCAGACAATCTTGGGAAGGTAGATATCCGTCTTCTTTCCCGTGTCCATCAGGATATTGTGACCGCTTTTGATGTCATAAACCACGATATTGACGATGGAGTTCTTCTCCCCAGCCTTTGGATATTTGAAACTATATTCACCGGGATACAACTTATTTTCCTTGTGTTCTGGAGCCATTCCCTTGTACATCGGCATGTGGTAAATAGGAACCTGCTCTTCGTTAAACTTCATATAGGCAATCTGCTTGCTGTCGGGCGACCATTCAAAACCGCGGTTGAATTCGAATTCCTCCTCATACACCCAGTCGGGAGCCCCGTTGATGATTTTATTGAATTCACCATCTGTCGAAATTTGTCGCTCAGTTCCGAAACGAAGGCTTTTCACGAACAGGTTATTTTTCCTGACGAATGCGATGCGCTCCCCATCCGGTGAAAAGGTAGCCAATTGCTGTTCTCCTCCATTGGATAGCCTGGAAAGTTCCTTTGTTACAAAATTATATACAAAGTAGTTGGCCGTGAAGGACCTTCGGTATATGGGCTTGCGGTCTGTCATAAGAAGCACCTTACTTTCGTCGCTGCTGAACTGGTAGTCAGTAACATACTTAACTGAATCGTTCTTCAAGGCAGAAATATCAAGCAGGGTAGCCACTTTTTCGCCCGTTTTATAGCTGTATTTGACGATCTCCTTCCCCATTTTCTCCAGGGTCGTGTAATGTAGTCCGTCGTTCAGCGAAGCCAGTCCGGTGACATATTTTTGGCCATAGGTTCTTTTGATGACCACATCTTCGATGGTCAGTTTCTGCGCAAGCAGACCGGTTCCGGCAAGCAGAATAACTAAAAGAAGGCAATACTTTTTAAGCATAATACAGATTTAAATAAATTATAGAATCTCCTTCGTGTCCTTTCTGGATCCTTAGAGACCTTCGTGGTAAAAAAAAACTTAACCACAAAGGTCTCTAAGGAAAAGCACTAAGGACACAAAACCACTTTTGGTCAAAATGCATCCAAAATTAGAAAAATAATCCCTCCCGACGGACTGGAATTCCTGGTAAGGACTAAAAAAATCAGGAATGAAAAATCTTTCCTTCACAAAGATCAAAATAGATTTGATGAAACGGTGGAAGTTAGTTAATTTTGCACCTTCATAAAAAAATCAAGATGATTAAGATAACACTACCAGATAACTCTGTCAGAGAGTTCGATGCCGGAGTCACAGGAATGGAGATTGCTGAATCAATCAGCCGAAATCTCGCTAAAGAGGTATTGTCCATTTC
>Ga0118677_10009484_pt1 | contig 15185 bp, 17 predicted proteins | sample AliMusrvi5mmetaG_FD_86154 | JGI IMG/M metagenome (GOLD analysis project Ga0118677, IMG submission 86154)
AGCCCGACCCACGCGGCTGTAGAGACGATGCCCAGACCCGTGCAGAGGGCGGCAGACATCGCGATGACGCCGGTCACGACAATGCCCGAGCCCACCAAAAACAAAACCACTGCCGTCCCGATGAACATAAAGCCGACCAGCAGCAGCGGCGATCCGAAGTCGTCCCCAGCATCCACGGGCGGCCCCTGTGCGCCGAACGCCAGCGCGGCGAGTAGCAACATAAACATGGCGATGGCTGGCTTTAGGGGCAACCTGGCGGTATCACGGTTTCGCATGTGCCGGACACTAGCCAGTCGGCCCATGGCGACAAGGCATAATTTTGGTGGTTAAATCGGATTGCGGGAGAGACCCGGATCGGTCAACACTCGGGCATGCCGCCGTCGCGTCGTTATCCGCTCATCTTCAATCCGAAGGCCCGCAGCCAACGGGGGCGGCGGGCATTACAGTTTTTGGCGGGCAAGAGCAACAGCGTCGAACTCTTTGCCACCTCGCATGAGGACGAGGCTTGCGAACTGGCGGCCCGCTTCGCTGCGGCGGGCGAACCAGTGGTGATTGCCGCCGGTGGCGATGGCACGCTCAATGCGGTGGTGCGGGGACTCGCCGGTTCCAGCACCACGCTGGGGGTATTGCCAACTGGCACCATGAACGTGTTCGCCCGCGAGCTTGGCATCCCGTGCAATTGCCTGGCAAAGTCGTACGAGGTGATAGAACGCGGATTTGTCAGGGAGATTGACCTGTTCGGGGCAAATCTAGTGCCGTTTGTGCAGATGGCGGGGGTCGGCTTTGATGCCAAGGTCATCGAGCAAACGAGTTGGGCGGCGAAGAAAGCGTTGGGACCGCTGGCCTATCTGCTAGCGGCAGTCAAGGTGCTCGGCCAGCATCCGCCGCAGATAGAGGTGATTTGCGCCGATGGTCGGCGCGAGACCGGAGTGGCGGTACTGGCGGGCAATGGGCGGCTGTATGGGGGGCCATTCGAGTTTTTTCGCAAGGCCGACAACCAGGATTCGATGTTGGACGTGTTGGTTTACAAGGAGGAGGGGTACAGGCTGGTGGTGGATTTATTGCGCGGGCTGGCGGCAGGAGGGCTGGATCTGGTGTCCTCGGCGAGCTATCTGCAGACAGCGGATTTCGTGGTGCGTTCGGCGGAGGAGGTCCCAGTGGAAGTGGATGGAGAATGGCTCGGGCGTTGCCGTGAGATCCATTTTTCGCAGGTTGGCCAGTCATTGCGGGTCCTTGCGCCGGAGTTGCCGCTGCGCCATGGATTTGTTGAGGCTCTCAAAAACTTGCTCCCCTGGCCGCGGCACGCGACCGCGCCCCCGATGGCCCCCCGCACTCCATGAAAGAGGGAAGCAAACACCCGTCTCGCCGACGGTTCAAACGTCTTGGGACCATCGCGGCTGGGGTTGCAGTGGTGGCTGGCGCGGTGGTCGCCTACGCCAATATCACAGCGGTGTGGGCGTCGCGTGGACGTTTGTTTGATGATGTGACGGCGCTGCCAAAAACCCGTGTGGGGCTGGTATTTGGGACCACCGACCGGGTCAACGGTTTAGAAAACCTGTATTTCCGCTACCGCATTGATGCGGCGGAGGTGTTGTGGAAGGCCGGTAAACTCGAGACCTTCATCGTCTCTGGCGATCATTCCAGTAAGTACTACAACGAACCGGACAAAATGAGGCAGGCACTCATGGATCGCGGCATCCCGGCCGAGCGCATTATCTGCGATTATGCGGGGTTGCGAACGCTCGATTCGGTGGTGCGTGCCAAGGAGATTTTCGGGCTGGACTCGATCGTGTTCATCAGTCAGCGATTCCAAAATGAACGCGCGATCTATCTAGCCCAAGCCAATGGCATGCACGCCATCGGCTTCAATGCGCGCAACGTTGAAACCCACGCAGGCCTCAGGACCAAACTACGCGAAGTCGGCGCGCGGGTCCGGATGTGGCTCGACGTACACTTGCTGGGCACCCGCCCGCATTTCCTCGGAGCGAAAATCAAGCTGCCGGACTGACAATGGACATTCCAGCAAAGGTTGCCAGTGTCTTGATCTGACGATGTTGCTCTTTGTCGATCTCGATACTCAAGCGGCTCATGGCGGCAACGATATTGCGATTGAACATTTTGTCAAACTTGAACAATTGAATATTGGGCACACTTCCAGCTTGACCCCATCGGAATGAGGGATGAGCAATCGCTGATTGCAACATCGGATTTCGGACATGGAACGGCTATGCCCACACCGGCAAACACCGCCTCACCGCCTGTAACAGCCAAGTGAGTCGGGAGAATCACACGCCGGCTGAAGCCAGCGCTCCGAGCGCTGCGCCTCTGCCTTTTCATGCGTCTCGCAGCGACTTAAATCTCGTGGCTGTCGCCGGGCAGCGGGACGATTACCTCGGTACCGGGAAGACGGCGGTGGAGTTCTTGGCGGAACCACTCGAGGGCCGGGGCGTCGCCGTGGACAAGGAAGGTCTTTTTCGGCCGGACCTTGACGATATAATCGGCGATGGCCTCGCGCGTCGAGTGCCCGCTGAAATCAAATACCCGCATTTCGCAGTGCAGCGGCACCGGTGGATAGGCAGGATCCAGCAGCACTTCCTCGCCCGGTTGGGCGCAGCGGATGCGGCCGCCTGGCGAGGCTGGGTCCGCGTAGCCTACGAAGAACAAGCCGTGGCGCTTATTCTCCAGCACCCCTTGGCGGGCGAAATTGTTCGACACGGTTTTTTCGGTCATCATGCCGCTGGACAGAGCGTATATGCAGCCGGATACAAAAGGAATCGGGCCGCGGTTCTTGCGCGTGCCGGTCTCAAGCTCCATGTCGGTTAGAAAATTAAAGCCGGGGAGTTGTCGGCGTGACACCTTGCTGAAGTGGTCGAAGATGTGGGTCATTTTCGTGCTCAGTCCGCCGATATAGACCGGGGTTTTTTTGGGGATCAGGTGCTGGCGCTTGAAGCGGTGGAGCATGGCCAGAACTTCCTGGGTTTTGCCGATGGCGAACACCGGAATAAGCACCGATCCCTTGCGGGCGAGCACCCGGGCGATGGCCTCGGCGAACGCGTCCTCTTCGCTGGCGCGGGTGTAGTCCGGCCGCCGGACGTGGTTGCCGCGGGTGGTCTCGACGATGAGGGTATCGACCGGGGCCTCTGGAAACACCGCTCCTTTTTGCAGTGAGGCATCCTCAAAATTCACGTCGCCAGTGTAGAGGATGCGCTTGCCCCCGGCTTCGATGGTGACGCCGACTGAGCCGAGGATGTGCCCGGCGTCGTGGAAAGTGGCGCGGATGGAGCCGGTTGGGTCCAGGTCGAACGGGCGTTCGATGGCGCGCCGCTCGAAGGATTTTTTCAGTTCGTCGAGTTCGCGGTGCTCAAAGAGTGGGTACTCGGTGATTCCCAACTCGATGCGCTTGGATTGCATGACGTTGACCGAATTATGCAGCAGCGCCAGCGCCAGATCAGCGGTTTCATCGGATAGAAAAACCTTGGCCTGCGGTTGTGATTCTAGCAAAACCGGCAAGGTCCCCACGTGATCGAGGTGGGAGTGGGTGATGATCACCGAGTCGATGCTGTCATCCGCCAGCATCTCAAAATGGGGGATCGCCTCGGCCCCTTCGTGTTTCGGGTGCATGCCGGCATCGAGCACGATGCGGGCGTTGGTGGTTTCGAGCAAATAGGAATTTGCGCCGATTTCGGCATGACGACAGAGACTTTTGAAAATCATGAATGGGGGGCGATGGCTGATGACAGTGGTGAGGTCAAGCGGGTTTGTCAACCTTGGCTTTTGACCTGCTCATTCAGCCTGAAACAAGCTGGCAAGGCATGAATTGGCGGTTTTTTCAATTTCCGGGGATATCGCTTGAGCCTGCAGGACGAACGCCTTGATACTGGCTGCGGCCCGGAGAGTGTCGCCACTTGACAGCACAGCCAGATCCGCATTCCCTTTTCCCCCTACATGAAACTCACCACTTACACCGGCGGCGTCTGCGCTACCAACGGCTATCTTGTGCAAACACCCGATGGCAACTTGCTCATTGATGCGCCCGAGGGCGTCGCCGCCTGGGCCGCTGCTTGCGGGGTGCGCGTTGACCACTTACTGCTCACCCATCAGCACTTCGATCACGTGCTGGACGCTGCCGCGTTGCAGGCCGCCGGCACCCGGCTCTACGCCATGGAAGATTTTTCCGATGAGTTCACCTTGGAATCCTTGAGCCGTAAGTGGGGCATGCCGATTCCGATTGCCCCCTATCGGATCGACCAGCGCCTGCTGGCCGCCCCGCCCCGTCCGCTGGTATTGTGCAGTTTGCAATTCTCCCTCTATCACGTTCCCGGTCATGCCTTGGATAGCCTGGTGTTCTATCTCCCGGATCACGAACTGGCGTTCTCCGGCGATACCCTATTTGCCGGCTCCATCGGCCGCACCGATTTGCCGGGCGGCAGCCACCAGATCCTGCTAGATGGAATCGCCCGCCATTTGCTCACCCTGCCGCCGCAGACCCGCCTGCTGCCCGGTCACGGCCCCGCCACCAGCGTCGGCGAGGAAGCCGCCACCAATCCTTACCTGACAAATTGCAATATTTACCAGTGAATGGTTTTGAAAGTTTTTCTGCGGTCGTGGGTGTTAGCTTGCCGCGATGATATTTCCGATTTTGATTGATGCGCCGCGCCGCGTCTGTGCGATCCTGCTGCTCGTCGGCATGGCGGGTTTTTCGAGTCTGCCGGTGCTGGCCGCCGACGCCAAGCTGCGTGTGCTGATCCTGAGCGGGGCTAACAACCACGCATGGCAGCAGACCACCCCGGTGATCAAAGCCGCGCTGGAAGACAGCGGACGGTTCAGCGTGGATGTCGAGGAAAACGTGGCTGGCATGAAACCACAAGCGTTTGAGCCCTACGCGGTGATTCTCAGCAATTTCAACACTTTCGGCAAAGATGCGTCGGTGCCGGTGTGGGATGCCACGATGAAAAATGCCTTCATCGAGCACCTGCGCAAGGGGCATGGACTGGTCATTGTGCATGCCGGCAGTTCGATGTTTTATGATTGGCCGGAATTCCAGCAACTCGCCTGCGGGTCATGGCAGGCAGCCACCGGTCACGGTGCCATTCATGTTGATCGGATCACCTTTACTTCGCAAAAAAGCCCGATCACCGCCGGGTTGGAGCCGTTTTGGATCCGCGATGAGTTCTGGCAAAACACCGGCGTGGCTGCCGGTGCCAAGGCGCTGGCCACCGCCCCGCTTCCGATCTCATCTGACACGAGTGTTCAGGATCCCGCCAAACATGCCAACATTCTTTTCACCACCGAAGCGGGCGGTGCCCGCGGCTTCGCTATCTTCCTCGGCCACGACGCCACCGCTATGCATAACACCGCTTGGTGCTGCCTGCTCCAGCGCGGCACCGAATGGGCTGCCACTCACAAAGTCACCCTGCCACCCGCCAAGGATTGGCCCGCAACCCAAGCCGATGCCGAGCGCATGGCAAAATGAAACGCGAGCGGGTCTCCTGATCTAGCAACACAACAGCAATCCACCCCCAACCACCAATCCTATATGAAAATCGGCTGCTTCGCCCTCATCCAACCGTTCTCGCCTATGCGGCGCCAATTCGAATTGATCCGTGAACTCGGCTTCGATTACGCTGATCTAACCGATAATCACGACGGTGCCACCCTCGGCACCGAGTATGGCTTTTCCGCCTCGTTCAGTCTCGACTCTCATCCGGCCACCATCATGGAAATGGTCAACGAGTTCAACCTCACGCTCACCAGTGTGTGCGCTCATGCCAATCTGCTAGATCCGACCTCGCCGGACCGTTACGGTACTGCCGAGATCATCAAGGCGATCAAACTCGCGCATTTCCTCGGCGTCAAACAAGTCATCACTACCGAGGGCGACCCGAAAACCGCTTTCGGTCATCACCTCAGCGATGCCCAACGGATTTTTTCCATCAGTGAGAAACTTCACGAACCGGTGCGCTGGGCGAAGGCGCTGGGTATCGAGCTTTTGTTGGAGCCGCACGGCATCCTCACCGACACCGTGGACGGCATGACCCGCATTCTCGATGCACTGGGCTACGAAGATACCGTCGGCATCAATCTGGACACCGGCAACTCGTGGCTCGGCGGCGGAGATCCGCTTGAGTTCATCAAGACCTTCGGCCCGCGCATCAAACATGTGCATTGGAAGGATATGCCTGCCGAGTGCCTGACCACGCGCGGTACCCAGTTTGGTTGCGGCATGGGCCTCATCGCTCTAGGCGAGGGCATCGTCGGTATCGAGGCAATTGTTAAGGAATTGTTAGCCAGCGGTTTCGACGGTCCCACCACCCTCGAGATCGCCGGCGAGGATGCCGTCAAGCTCTCCGCCGCCCGCCTGCGTGAGTGGTCGGCATAAAGCATAATCCGGGCAAGCCATGTGCGGTGAGTTAAGAAGCCACGACCTTATTGTCGTGGTTTTTTAATCTGAGGCCAAGCCCTGATGCCGATTTGGCGTTACCACAGAGTTCTGGATTTACGGCGTCCCTATATCGCAGGGCATGCGGTGGGAGTGGGTATAGACGAGGGTGCAGGCACCGGACCACAGGGTGGCGAGCAGCGGCGCGGCAATCTGTGGCGCGTGCGCTGCCAAACCTAGCACCGGTGCCCATGCCGCCACCAATCCCAGAGTGGTGAACCACAACACGAGTCGCCGCCAAGTGCCCGGCACCCCGAGCATGGCAAAGGCCAGGGCGTAGCTGAGCAACGCCGTTGCCAGCCACGGAGCCCAGATGGGCAGGGTTTTGGCAAATCCCGCCGCGCCCTCTGGTTGGATGGCTCGGCTCAATAAACGCGCGGCCGCGGCGTCAGCCATGTCCGTTAGGCCAAGGGCCGCGAGCCCGACAGCTAGCACCAGCGCCAGGCTGCCGATGAAAGCGGTGGTGGCTAGGACATGGCCTGGAACTTGGTGGAAGTGGTTTGAAGGCATCGTCTCGGGCTGAGACTAGGGCAGCGGTCGCAACAATCAAGCGTGCGCTTTGGGTTTGCAATTTCCACAGGGCTCTGAGGGTAAACGAAAAATGGCAAGCTCCTTGACACTGGGAGCATAATAATCACACTTTGTGACATGCGAACGAATGTCAGCAGTCTGCTGCGTGAATTGATGCAAGGTCTCACAAAATCTGGCGGGTTACACGAGGTCACGATCATCCGATCCGGAGGGACCAACCCATGAATGAGCCGCGTCCACAATCACCGCAGGCGGCATCTCTCCGGGAGCGGGCGGAAAAGTTCTTGCGGGAACCCATCGACAGCACGCTGGAGAATCCCGATGCGATGTCGCCGGAAACCCTGCGGACCACGCTCCACGAGCTGCGCGTTCACCAGATCGAGCTGGAAATGCAGAACGAGGAGCTGCGCCGGGCGCAGACCGAGCTGGACGCGTCGCGCACCCTCTATTTCAACCTCTACGACCTGGCCCCGCTCGGTTATTGCACCGTGAGCGACAATGGGCTCATTGTACGGGCCAACCTCATGGCGGCAACCCTGCTGGGCACGGAGCGCAGCGGGCTGATCGGGAAGCGCTTCTCGTCCTTCATCAAAAAGAACGACGGAGACGTTTTTTACCTCCTGCAGAAACGGCTCGTTGAGACCGGCGAACCACAGGTCTGGGAAATGCGGATCGTCCGGCCGGACGGCGTGATGCTCTGGTTGAGGATGGACGTTACCACGACACAGGCAGACGACGGGTTGCCGTTGTTTCAGGTCGTCCTGATCGACATCACCCGGCGAAAGCAGTCGGAGGAAGACCGGCTGAAACTCCAGACCGCCGTCGAGCAAAGCGCCAACACCGTCGTCATCACCGACCCGTGCGGAAACATCGAATATGTGAACCCGGCCTTCGAAAAATCCACCGGGTATAGCGCAGCGGAGGCGCTGGGGAAAAATCCCCGCGTGCTCAAATCCGGCAGCCACGATGCGGCTTTTTATGAGAGCCTCTGGGCCGTCATCAGATCCGGGAGAATCTGGCGAGGCCAGATTCACAACAGGCGCAAGGATGGCTCGTTGTATTGGGAATCCGCGACGATCTCACCCGTTCTCGACGGTCAGGGCGAAATTGCCGCCTTTATCGCGATCAAGGAAGACATTACCGACCGGAAAGCGATGGAGGACAGTCGGCTCGAGGCTATGGAGCGGACCGAGGCGGCGAACCGAGCGAAGAGCGAGTTTCTGGCCATCATGAGCCACGAGTTGCGCACGCCGCTCAACGGCGTGCTCGGGTTTGCGGAGCTGCTAGCCGAAACCTCGCTCAACGAGGAACAGTTGGAGTTCGCCCGGATCATCGGCCAGTGCGGGAACCACCTCCTCCAGATTGTCAACGACATCCTCGATTTCTCCAGCATTGAAAAAGGACATATCCCGTTGGAATCTGCGCCGGTCGGCATCGCGGGCCTCGTCGAGTTATCGGTGGTCTCGAGCAGGAAAACCGCAGAGGACAAAGGGCTGGAACTCCGCTACGAGTTGGATCCCGGCCTGCCGAAGCAGATCACCGGAGATGAGCGCCGAATCCGCCAAATCCTCATCAACCTCATCGGCAACGCCGTCAAATTCACGTTGCGCGGGGCGGTAGTCGTCCGTGTGGAACCCTCCTCGTTGGCCGGTCGGCCAGCTTTGGATTTTTCCGTCATGGATTCCGGTTTGGGGATTCACGCGGAGACGATTGGCCTGCTGTTCAAACCGTTTGTGCAGGAAGACATGACACTTCACCGGCCATACGAAGGGACCGGTCTCGGGCTCGCGATCTCGCAGCGGCTGGCCGAGGCCATGGGAGGCTCGATCACGGTCGTCTCCGTTCGCGGCCAGGGCAGCATATTCACACTCCGGCTTCCCTTGGATGTCACAGCAGACACGGGCAATCCGCTCCCCACTGCGTCGTCATCCGACCGACCGGATAGGACGCCCGTCCCCTCAGAAACCAAACTCTTGCTAGTCGTCGAGGACGATCCCTTCAACAGCGACCTCGCCGGAAAAATGCTCATTTCTCTCGGGTTTCGGGCGGAATTTGCTTTCGATGGACAACAGGCAGTTGATGCCTATCGCCCGGGAAAATTTTCCGCTATTCTGATGGACATGCAGATGCCGGTGATGGACGGGCTGACGGCGGCGGGAAAAATCCGCGAGTTAGAGGGGGCATCGGGAGCGCGGGTGCCCATCATTGCGATGACGGCGAACGTGATGCCCGGCGACCGCGAGCGGTGCCTCGTCGCCGGGATGGACGACTTTCTTACCAAGCCGTATTCCAAAGCCGAGCTGGCCGCCAAAGTCGCCGGGGTTGTGTGCTCAAGCGATTTTCTGTGAGGTCTTGATAATCCTCTGAGGATCGTTTCTCTGTCCCCAGTTACACGTCACTTCACCGGGGAGAAGTCCGTCGGCTTGAGGAACACGGATTTGACGCCGTCTGGCACGGTAAGCGAGCCTCCGGCGGCCTCCTCGGAGGCTTGTTTGACAGCCACCCAGCCGGGGTCGGCTCGGAACGCGTCCCAGGATTTCTGAGCCGCAGCGGCATCCTTGTGGGCGAGGAAGTAGAGCAATGTCTCGCCTGCCGCGGGTTGGCCTGCAAGCGGCTGAAAGTAGCCGAGGTTGGTGATGCCGTGTTGGCGGAACAGGCCACACGTGTGGTCCCGGAAGCGGCTGTGCAAAGCGGCCAGCTTGCCCGCAGGCGTGGTGTAGGTGCGCATTTCAAAAAGTCGCTCGGCACCGTCGCCTGCGGCGGTGAAGCTCTGCGAGAAATCCGTTTCAGTTAGGAAGAGTTGATCGGCTTTGCTGACGAGTCGGCCGTTCTTCTCGGACGCGGCGGCAACTTTTTTCCAATCCTCGTCAGCCTGAAATTTCGCCCAGGAGGCATCGCGTGCTGCGCGGTCGGGATAGGCGAGGAGATAGATGAGAAGGTTGTCCTTGTTATCGACGGGCACCCAGTAAGCGATGTTGGTCATGCCGTGCTTTGCGAAAAGGCGGGTGGTGTGATCGCGGAAGCGGGCCATGAGCGCATCGAGTTTGCCGGGCTCCGCGTGGTAGGTCCGCAATTCAAAGACGCGCGAATCCGCAGGCTTTTCATCGGCGGTGGCGGCGGTTAAGGACAGCCCTGCGGCAAGCAAGGCGGTGGTGAAGTGCTTGGTCATTGTGGTAAGTGTAGTTGGGTGCCCGACCGCTAGCAAGGGAAACATGGCAGAGGGTTTGGCAGGATGCCAAACCCAGCCGGCAGGATGCCGGCGCTCCCCATCGCGACGCATTAGATCTGTGCAAAGGTAGAGCCTGGAGAGCGATTTTCACGCTTGATTGCGCTCGACTTGTGGGGGCGACGCGGCTAGCACTTGCGCCGATGAAATCCCGTCAGCATGGAAATTTCCCTCCGCAGGGACGCCCCGCTCCGCACGAGCGCCAAGCTCGCGAGAACCGCCACGTCCAGGCTGTCGAAAAAATCACTGCAGCGCTGGACGAGGACGAGTTGCTAGCGATTGTTGCGGCGCAGGCGGTGCCATTCGTATTGGTGCTCGATTGTGTGCAAGACCCGCATAATCTCGGAGCGATTCTGCGCACAGCGGATGCCGCCGGTGTGCATGCGGTAGTCACCACCAAAGACAAAGCCGTGGGCATCACCGAAACCGTGCGCCGCGTGTCGGTGGGCGCGGCCGATCACGTGCCGTTCGCCCAGGTGACCAATCTGGCTCGCACCATGGAAACGCTCAAAGCAGCCGGCCTGTGGCTGGTGGGCACTTCCGATCGCGCCACCAAGTCGGTTTACGAAACCAATTTGCAAGGCCCGCTGGCCCTTGTGCTGGGGGCCGAGGAAAAGGGGATGCGCCGCCTCACCGAAGAAAACTGTGATTTTCTGGCAGCCATTCCGATGGCCGGCAAGGTTGAGTGCCTCAATGTGTCGGTGGCAGCGGGGGTCTGCTTGTTTGAAGCGGTGCGCCAGCGCAGAGTTGTTCCTCAAGCCAACCCGTGAAACCCGTGGCTCAGCATTCCGGTCCGGAGGATTCGCCCGCCCCCTCCACGCTCAGGGAACCGGTGCGCATTCTCTCGGATTTGCATCTGGCGCATCAGGTGTCGCGCATCGCACGGGTATCCGCGTTGCGGCCGCTCGTGGCGGGTGCCGGCACCCTCATCTTCAACGGCGATACCCACCAGGAACTCACCACCGCTGTGGCCGAACGTTCAGCGGAAATGTTGGACGAGTTGCGCCGCCTGTGTCTGGATGAAGGCAGCACGCCTATTTTCCTTCCCGGCAACCACGATCCCGGTTGGCCCGGGCCGGGTTGGGTGGCATTGGCAGGTGGCCGCATCATTGTAACTCACGGCGACGCATTGTTGCCTGAAGGCTCGCCATGGAAACGCGAGGTGCTAGCCGGCCGCCAGCGCTTGCTCGACTTGTGGCGTGAATACCCCCAGGCGGCCACCGATCCCGCAGTACGGCTTAGCTTGGCCCGTGCCATGGCCCGCGCCTTGCCCACCCAGGAAAAGCCGTTTGGCCGCCGACTCTGGCAACTGGCCTGGGACGCCGCATATCCGCCTCAACGGGCGCTGCGCATCTTGCAGGCTTGGTGGGGCCAGGGCGCGGCAGGGGCCGACTTTTGCCAACGCTATTTCCCGCAGGCGGAAGTGTTGATCATCGGTCATTTTCACAGGCCCGGCTGCTGGCGCAAAGCTGGCCGCCTTGTGATTAATACCGGCTCGTTCGTGAACCCCGGCCGTGCCCACTGGGTCGAGTGGCACGCCGGTTGCCTGCGCCGCGGATTGGTCGAGGAATCCCCAGACGCCTGCCGCCTCGGCAAACAGCTCAATTCTTGGCCACTTTGACCGGTCGGATCACAGCGCCACTTGAAAAAAATCCCACAGCACCTGCCGGTACACGTCGCGTTTAAACGTCGGAAGCCAATCCAAATCGAACTCATCGGGCACAATCCAACGGTAGGCGGAAAACTCGCGGGCTTGCTGGTTGACGTTGACCTGTGGGGCTCCGACGACCAAACGGCACAGGAAATACGCTTGTTCCTGGCCGTGGTTGCCGTGTTTTAGGAGTTTTTTTGAGCGGACATCGGCGGGGTAGAGGTAGCGGTAACCGCCGCGTTTGGCCAACACTTGGTAATGTTGCGGCTCCAAGCCAACCTCTTCGCGCACCTCGCGAAACAACGCCTGCTCGGGCGTCTCTCCCGCATCGACGCCGCCCTGAGGAAACTGCCAAGCACCTGGCACCATCCAGCGCTCGCAGATGAGCAACTGGCCTTCAGGCTTGACTAATAGTGCCGCTACATTGGGCCGGAAACGAACCATGCGGGACGCTAAATCAGCACGCCCCGACTGACAACACCGACTTTTGTGAATCTGCAACGGATCGTGCTGGCCAAGCCGCCATTCCGCCGTTATGATGCATTCCGCCATGAAAGCCACGCTCCTTCCTGTCCTTGCCTGCCTGCTCATCGCCACCACCAACGCGCCGGCCCAAAGCGCTCCGGCAAACCCCACCCCAGCCGGTGCCGCCGCCACGAAAAGCACTGAGACCGACGGCAACCACCGCTTCTGGGTGGCCAATCTGCCAGGGGGCCAGTACATGGTGGCTCTCGATCACCTCACCGCCATTAGCCGTCATACTTATGCCATTCCAGAGGCGGGCCTCATCGTCGATGAAGTCACCGTCGATACCAACGGCCAAGGCTTGGCTCGCTTTTACTATGCCAGCCCCCTCACCGAAGGAGTGAACAACAACGCCGTCGCCAACTTAACCGCCCGGGCCAAGGAGCTGACAGATTACGCCGGGCAGCGTGCCGGCACCGATCTTCACAAGATGGTGATCAAGAAATACCCGGAGACCACCCATGCCCGTTCAATCGAATACCGCCTGCTCTCCGCTGATGAACTCGGCGCGCTCTACGGCAGCGTCAGTTCCGCCTGGCAAACCGGGCGCGGCAGAGTGTTCACCATCAAGTGAGCGAGGGGAAGTGTGCAAGGTGGCGTGATCTCTGAATCGCCACTCAAGGAGTGGCGGTTTCCACGACCTGCGGCCGGAGGCACGCAGCTACGTGGCGCGGTCATCTTGGCCGCAGCGCCCATGCAATGCGAATGCAACTGCGCTAAGCTCAGCCCATTCTCACTCCATGGGCATCCGGGCAAGATGCCCGGTCCACGTGACGCCACGACTGCGGCCGGAGGCACGCAGCCGCGTGGCGCGGTCATCTTGGCCGCAGCGCCCATGCGAAAGAGAATGCAACGTGCACCTAGCGCGGCGCATTTTCTAAACACGGGCAGTCACTGCAAATATGTTCGCCTTTGGGGTTGAGTTGCTGCGGGCGACCGCTAGACTCGGGGCGTTCATCCCATGCTCCGTCCCATGATTGTCCGTTTCGTCGCACTTCTCAGCACCCTTTCGCCGCTACTTCTTCATGCCCAGGCCCCGGAAAGCCTCATGGTGGTGGAAGCCTATTCGGGCAAAATCCTCGTCGCTGCCAATTCCTCCATCAAACGTCCGGTAGCCAGCCTCAACCAATTGGCCACCGCCATCGTGGCCGTGGACTGGGCCAGCGCCACCGCCACGGATATCAGCCAATTGCTCATCACCGCGCCGCCGACCGTCGCGCTGGTTGGCGGGCCCAATCCAATGCACCTGCAACCCGGCGACAAACTGACCCTGCGTGACGCGTTGTATTCGACGTTGCTAGGCTCGGACAACCTGGCCGCCCTCACCATCGCCGATCACATCGGCGGCCAGATTCTGGCCAAACGCGGCAAGACCGGCGACCCAGTGGCGGCTTTCGTGGTCGAAATGAACCGCCTCGCCGAACTCATCGGCATGACCAACACGAAATTTGTCAATCCCCACGGGTTGGAGCGGCCGCGGGCGAATGGTTACTCGTGCGCTGCAGACGTCGCCCGTCTAGCCATTTTCACGATGCGGCGCAATGCGAGCGCGACTTGCGGGCGCCAGGCTGCGCGGATTGCGAGCCTGGTAGAACGATTTGATTGGGGGATGCAGGCCGCTTTAGTGAACAGCGTCACGCCACGACGTGACGGATCGTGAGTATCATGGTGTTAAGTTATGGAGTCGTAACGCAGGTCAATGGCAAATTGATCAACGATTTTACTTGTCATTGTGCACGGCACCCCAATATGCTTGACCTGATGAAAATTTTCTCCAGCTTGCGAGAAGTCATCAGGTTGGAACAGCATCATTTGCCGTTTATCGAATCGATAGAGGATCGCGATATCGCCGTAGAAATCGGCTGGCATGAGATGGTTGGCGGAGAGCCGCTGACGCTCAAGGGGCTGTTCCTGCTTGATATTGGCTCGGTTGCAACCGTCCAGCGGCGTCTCGCCCGGCTGGTTGAGAAGGATGTGGTGCTGAAACGACGCCACTCGGTGGGCCGGCGGGTCTACACCCTGCACCTGACGCCGCGCACCAAACTCGCGTACCAAAATATTCACACGCAACTGGCATTCGCCAGCTAGCGCTGATGCCGCGGGGTGCTGCGCTGACCTGCGCAGCGCCTGACCTCCGATTTGGACACCGTTGTGCGCCTTAACCGTTACCGCAGGATCGATCACCGCCACCGGCGGGAACTCGTCGTTGCCCTGCTGGCGACGGCACTGACCGTCATCGCGATCATGCTGTACCTGCTTAAATCGAGCTACGACGATGAAATGCACGCCGCCGAAACGGCCACGCGTAACTATGCGGCAGTCGTTGAAACACGGCTGGAATCGACCTTGCGGCGCGTCGATGCTGATACGCAGCATCTGATTGCGACCATCCCGCCGGCCGCGCTCGATGTGCAGGCGGTGCCGCGCTTCGCGGCCGCGATTCAGCCGGCATTGCGGGCGGGCTTGCTCAACTTCGCGGAGATCGACAGCATCCGCGTCTTCGACGCCGCCGGCAAACTGCTCTACTACTCGGACGACCGGCCGCCTGCGCAAACCGATATCGGCGACCGCGCGCATTTCCGCGAATTGGTGGTGGGGCAGAATGAGGTGCTATTGCCTTATCTGTCCAGTGGGTGACTGCGCGGGCGGAGAAGAATGCCTTATTTTGTACGCAAATCGCGCCGCCGCAACATCAATTGTTGAATGTTAAGACGTGACCCTGCGTAGCTACTCCAGCATTCGTTTAAGCAGTGCGGCGGAAAAACCACCAGTCGTCCGGTCGGTAAAGATGGTTCCCGGCTTCTTGTGCGAAC
>Ga0118677_10009485_pt1 | contig 15184 bp, 18 predicted proteins | sample AliMusrvi5mmetaG_FD_86154 | JGI IMG/M metagenome (GOLD analysis project Ga0118677, IMG submission 86154)
GAAGTCGTGAAAGCCAAGGCACTAGCGACCGGGTAGGCGACCGGGTAGGCAGAGGGCGACTGCACGCAGGGAGAGCGTTGTCGAAATGACAACGTGGTGGACCTGGGTGGACAGCTTTCGAACCCGCGGTTGGAACTCCGGCGACTACTCGGGTCTCAGGAGACCGAGGCGAATCGTCATTCAGTACCCACCCGAGCCTCCCACCCCGCCGATCCTCGGGCGGCTCCGCTACTCCCCAGCCGCGCCTTCGGCGGCCAGCTCCCGCTCGATGCGCTGGTCCGGGACCACCCAGATCTCGTCGACCAGCCCGCAGAGCGCGGCTGACAGGAGCGGCACCCAGAAGGCGCAGGCGATGGCCGCGACCAGGATCACGAGCGTCGCCTTGCCCTTGCGGTCCCTCCCGAGGGCCCGCCCCAGCAGCGAGTCTCTGCCCTGCGTGGCCAGGATCGCGTTCTGCAGCAGCCAGTAGGCGAGGGAGCACAGCAACAGGATGCCGGCGTAGACGGCCGTCGGAACCGTCGCGAAGTGCGTCTCGCCCATCCAGGCCGTGCCGAACGGCACCAGCGACAGGAAGAACAGCAGCGCCATGTTGGCCCACAGCACCTTGCCGCTGACGCGCTCGGTGGCCAGGAACAGGTGGTGGTGGTTGTTCCAGTAGGTGGCGATGAAGACGAAGCTCAGCACATAGCTGAAGAGGACCGGCGCGAGCGGTCGCAGAGCGGAGAGCGTCTCGCCGAGTGGCACCCTGAGCTCGAGCACCATGATCGTGATGATGATGGCGAGCACTCCGTCACTGAACGCTTCCAGGCGTCCCTTACCCATGAAGCCTCCCCCGACCTCGACTGCCCTTCACCCGCCGAAGGCCGCGCGGTAGTCGGCCGCGAACATGGCGAAGGTGCGCGGCGGGCGCCCGAGCAGGCGTTCGACGTCTGGGGAGACGCCGGCTGCCGCGCCGGTCTCGTAGAAGTCGAGCAGTTCCTTGAAGCCGTCGAGGCCCCATTCCGGAAGACCCATGCCGGCCATCGACTCGCGCACCGCCTCCCAGGGCACCTGTACGTGGGTGATGGTGCGCCCGAGGACGTCAGACAGCCGCGCCGTCATGTCGTCGTCGTTCAAGGCCTCGGGGCCGGTGAGCAGGTAGGTATGGCCCTGGTGACCCGGCTCGGTGAGCGCCTTGGCCGCCACCTCGCCGATGTCGCGGACGTCGATGTGGGAGACGCGAGCGGCAGGCGTGGCGGAAGAGTAGAAGGCGCTCTGGCCGACGATCGCCTCCGCCTGCCTGAGGGTGTTCTGCATGAAGCCGTTGACGCGCAGCATCGTCCACGGGATGCCCGACGCGCGCACGACCTCTTCCGCGGCCGCATGCGCGGCGATGAACCTGGCGGCGCGGGCGTCCGGCTGGTCGGCTCCGATGACGGAGAGACGCACGAGGTGCGCGAGACCGACGCGCCGGGCCGCCTCGACGAACGCCGTCTCGAGCTCGATCTGGTCCGGCAGCGAGGGACCGACCAGGTACGCGTGGTCGACGCCGGCGAGCGCGGCGTCCATGGAGGCGGCGTCGCGGAAGTCGCCCGCCGCCACCTCGACGCCGGCCGGGGCGCTGAACTTCTCGGGGTCGTGTACGAACGCCCTGACTGACGCGTTCCGCTCCAGAAGCGCACCAAGAACGGCCGCTCCGGTGTTTCCTGTCGCTCCGGTCACGAGGATCATGTCAGCCTCCAATGGTGTGTGAGTCGTTCGACTGCTGCGCGACGCGGTGCTCGGGGAGGACCAGGCGCGCCGCCTCGCGGATCTGCGCCTCGAGGACGAGTGCGCTGCTCTCGTCCGGGAAGCATCCCAGCAGGAGCTGGTGATAGGCGTCGCCGAGCGCGAGGTAGAAGAAGGCCTCCGCCCGCCGGCGCACCTCTGCGGGGGGCAGCAGCCCCGAGAGGATCACCTCGATGTCCGCGATCTCCTGCCTGGGGCCGTGCTCGTAGAAGGTCTTGCCCAGCTCCGGGAAGCGGCCGGTCTCGCCGATCAGCATGCGGAAGAGCGCCAGCGCCCCGGGGTCGGTGAAGGCCCGGCAGAAGCCGCGGGCGAACGCCTCGAGGACCACGGTCGCCTCAGCGACGTCCTTGGCCGGCGCGACCGTCGCCCGGTCCCGCGACCGCATGCACTGCTCGAAGAACATCGCCAGGAACAACTGCTCCTTGTCCTCGAAGTGACGGTACAGGGTCATCTTGGAGACGCCGGCACGGTCGGCCACCGCCTGCATGCTCGTGCCGGCATACCCCTCCGTCAGGAAGACGACCTGCGCGGCGTCCAGCAGCGCGAGTCGCTTCTCCGCCTGCCGCTTGCGGCGGGGGTCGTCGGCGTCCCAGACGCGGGGTGCTTTGAGCATGGGCGCTTTGATCATGGTCGCTTTCATCATACGATACTATACCGTATCGTCTCATATGTTGTCCAGCGGGGAGCCGGAGTTGGATACCGTTGCGAGGACGGCGCGGCGAACCTGCGTCGGCATGGCTGGACCCAAAGGGCGGACCGGCGACTGAGGAGACACCTCCCGTGTCTGGCGGGCCAAGGCTCGCGAACCCCCGATTCGCTTTGATGACCGCCCCGGCGGCAGGACGGAGCCATCCTCCCGACGAGGCAATCGCCCAGCGCCTCGCGGTCACCAGTGCGCACAGACCCAGCGCCGCCGGGTCTGGCCTCCGGCAGATGACACCCCCGATGCGGCAAGGTATCCTGCCGGGCAGCAAGCACAGAGAGGACATCCCCGTCCGGTAGTTCCGACGGACGCATCGCGAGCCGTGCGGTTGAGATCGAGACCGCTCCTCTGCCAGGGGGACGGCGTCCAGGGAGACGCGCTTGACAGTTGTCACTGACCCGCGAGTGGAGTTGCCGCCAACGGCGCAGCGCGTCCTCGCCGCGGCACGGCAGATCGTCCTCGACGAGGGCTTCTCGCGCCTGACGCTCTCGCGCATCGCCAAGGTGAGCGGCGAGAAGAACACCGCCGCGGTGAAGTACTACTTCGGGAACAAGGCCGGCCTCGTCCACGTGCTTCTCGACACCGTCATCTACGACGTGATCGGGCAGCTCGACGTCCCTGAACACGAGGTGCGCGCGGGGACGCCGGGCGAGGCGCTCGCTCAGGAGGAGCGCATCCTCAGTCAGCCGAGCGATGCCTTGCGCATCTGGTACGACCTCCTTCCGCACGCGACCCGAGAGCCCGAGCTCCTTGAGCGCATCCGCACCTCGTACGAGCGCTTCATCGAGCTGCACGAGGAGCAAGTGGCGGCAGCAGTCGGTGTCGCCAGCACTGGACCAGGCGAGCGCCGGCTCGCCGCTCTGCTGTCGGCTCTCAGCGATGGCATTGCGCTTCAGGCGCTGATCGGCCCGCGGCACTTCGACATGGACGAGGTGCTCGCCACCCTGCAGGTGCTGCTCGACCACGGACTCCCGGCGCTGCGCGATCAGCCGATGGGAACGGCGACCACCGAGCGGTAGCGGCGATCTTTCGCCGGCGGAGCGACCGGTGGCTTCCTGACCGCACACCCGCCCGGGCACGCTTGACACCTTGGCCCACCGGTGCGATAAAGCAATCGATTGCTTTAGCCGTGCCCGGAGTCCTGTGGCAACGCCGAACTGAGGGAGACATGCGATGGAGCTCGTGTACTTGAGCAGGGCCGACGTCGAGGGCCTGGGGATGACCATGCGCGAGGTGCTCGAAGCGCTCGACCTCGGCTTCGCCGCCAAAGGACGCGGCGAGACGGAGATGCCTCCCAAGCCCGGCATCCACACACGCCCCGACTGCTTCATTCACGCGATGCCGGCCTACGTGAGGAGTCCCGAGGTGGCCGGTATGAAGTGGGTCTCCGGCTACCCGCCGAACCCGGCCAAGGGTCTTCCCTACATCTCCGGCCTGCTTGTGCTCAACGACTGTGAGACCGGCCTGCCAATAGCCGTGATGGATTGCGCCTGGATCACCGCCATGCGCACCGGCGCCAGCGCAGGTATCTCGGCGCGGTATCTGGCCCGTGCCGGGAGCGAGACCGCCGCGATCGTCGGCTGTGGCGTGCAGGCGCACACCAGCCTGATGGCGCTCGTGGAGGAGCTGCCCGCGCTGGCGGAGGTGCGCTGCTACGACCTCTACGATGCGGCGACTGAGGCGTTCATCGCCGACATGGCAGCGCGCTTTCGTGACCTGCGCTTCGTCACCTGCGCCGACGCGCCCGAGGCGGTGCGCCCCGCCGACGTGGTCGTCACCGCGGTGCCCATCGTGGTCGACCCGAAGCCCGACCTCGACGCCGGCATCCTCAAGGAGGGCGGGCTCGCAGTCTCCCTCGACTACGACTCGGCCTGGACCAGCGCCGCCATGCGTGAGTGCGACAAGTTCTGTTCCGACGACGTCGGGCAGTTGCTCGCCACGAAGAAGCACGGCGTCTACTTCGGCGGTATCCCGGAGACGGTCACCGCCGATCTCGGTGAGTTGGCGGCCGGGATCAAGCCCGGCCGCCAAGGCGACGCCGAGCGCATCTTCTCGATGAACATGGGCATCGCTGTCGACGACATGGTCACCGCCAGAGTGCTCTACGAGCGCGCTCTCGAGCGCGGCGCCGGCGTGCGGCTGCCGCTCTGAGAGGAGGAGCCAGATCATGATCAGGACCAGCAACCTCGGCTTCCGCGTCTTCAGCGACGCCCAGCGAGCCGAACTCCACGCCGCCGCCCTCGAAGTGCTGGAGCGCGTCGGGGTCGAGATCCACAGCGACGCGGCGCTGGCGGTCGCCCGGCGGGCCGGCGCACGCGTCGACGGCAGCCGCGTCAAGTTCCCGCCGGCGCTGGTCGAGCGCTGCATCCGCAGCGCCCCGTCGCGGGTCGTCCTTTGCGACCGCGACGGCACACGCAGCCTGATGCTCGAGGCCGGCCGCTTCTACTTCGGGGCCGGCCCCACCACCATCTATACGATCGACCCCCTGACCGGCGAGCGCCGCATCCCGGGGCTGGCCGACACGCGACGTGCCTCCCGCGTGATGGACGCCCTGCCGAACATCGACTTCCAGATGGACTTCGGCAGCGTCGGCGACGTGGACGCACGGTTCATGGACGTGCACGCATTCGAGGCGATGCTCACCAACTCGACGAAGCCCATCGTGCACTGGGCGTACACCACGCGGAACTGCAGGGCGATGATCGACATGGCCGCCGCGGTGGTCGGGGGCCTGGAGGCCCTGCGCGCCCACCCGTGCTTCGCCATCTACTCCGAGCCGGTGAGCCCGCTGATGCACGAGTTCGATGCGCTGGACGTGGCGATGCTCATGGCCGAGCAGGGCCTGCCCGCCATCTACACGCCGGCGCCGCTCGGAGGCGCAACGGCGCCGGCGACGCTCGCCGGCGTCATCGTCATCTCGTTGTGCGAGTCGCTCAGCGGCCTCGTCCTGCATCAGACGGTGAGGGAGGGCGCGCCGTTCGTGATGGGCGGCGTGATCACGATCCTCGACATGGTGGCGACCCAGATCACCTACGGCTCGCCCGAGTCGATGCTGATGGCGGCGGGCCTCTCCGAGATGGCGCACTACTACCAGATCCCGATGTTCAGTACCGCCGGATGCTCCGACTCCAAGGTCTGCGATGGCCAGCACGCCGCCGAGGTCGCACAGAACCTGCTGCTTGCCGCCCTGAGCGGCGGCAACCTCATCCACGACGTGGGCTTCATGGAGTCGGGCAACTGCACCTCGCTGCAGGCGCTGGTGATCGCCGACGAGATCATCGGGCAGGTCAAGCGCATCGCAAAGGGCATCGAGGTGAACGAGGAGACGCTCGCCATCGACGTGATCGCCGCAGTCGGCCCGGGCGGGGATTACCTGCGGCAGCGCCACACCAAGAGCCACTACCGGAAGGAGTGGTTCTTCCCGACTCTGCTGAACCGTGGCAGATACCAGGAATGGGCGAGCTCGGGCAAGCCGGACCTGGCGGCCCGCGCGCAGGAGAAGCTGCTGCGGATCATCGAGGAGCATCAGCCCTCGCAACTGTCCCCAGAGGCGCTCGAGCGCGTGCACGCGATCGTCGAGGAGCTTGCCTGAGTCGCGGCGAAGAGACCTGAAGCCGTCCCATCACGCCAGCGCCGTCGCGTGTGGTAGGGGTGCGCTCACCCCGCGTCGTACTTCCGGCTCAGCTCCCGCAGCAGCCCTTCGTCTTCGGACTGCTCCGGCGACATGGCCGCCATCTCGGCGAGGTAGTCCTCGAACCCGCCGGGAGTGAAGATGGTGAGGAGCCTGCCGCCGGCCTCGCACGACACCTCGTGGGCGACGCCCGGCGGAACGGTCACCGTCGCTCCGGGCTCAACGGCCACCGTCTCGTCGTCGAAACGAAACTCGACGACGCCGTCCAGCACGTAGAAGACCTCGGTCGTGCGCTCGTGACTGTGCCGGGCGAGCAGGAACCCCGGCTTGAGCACGTCCTCGACGAGGGTGACGCGTCCGTCGCTGAGTCCGGACGCAGCCTTCACGTAGATGTGGTCATTGGACCAGTCGTAGTCACGGCCTTCTCCAGGCCTGAGGATGTGGTGCTTCACGACCCCGCCTCTGCTACTCGGAAACTATGGTGTAGTGCGCCGCCGACATGGTCCCCATGTCGATGTGGCTCATGAAAGCGCCAGCCACCTCGTTGCCCGCGTCCTGCTGCGGGCCGCGCGTGGCGCTCTCCATGTCCGCGTAGCGCAGGACGAGCATCCATTCGCCGTCCGCGGCCTGCGTTGCCTCACGCCTCTCGAGGCCGGAGATCAGCGGGACGACCTCACTCTGGAAGCGCTCATTCAGATCGGCGAAAGCCTGCTCGTCCGTCTCTTCCCTGGTGCGAAAGCGCACGATCTCGATCACTGCCATGATCTCTCCTTGTGATGGTGTCAACCGGGCGCCGCCGGTCGACGGCGACAAGGAAGGTTTGAACGGCGCCGAAAGAAGTCAAACATCAATTTGTGGTCAGTCACCATTTGGTGGTGTAAGTATCGAAAGGAGAGTGAGGCAGCAGTGACGAGCCAGCGCCGCGCTGCAGACCCAGAAGCCGTCATCGAGCCCTGCGCTGCCCGGCAGGCCTTGGACCTCGTCGCCGACAAGTGGACGCCGCTCGTCGTCTACCTGCTCGCTGGCGGCCCGCAACGCTACAGCCAGCTGAAACGCCGGCTCGGCGGCATCTCCCAGAAGATGCTCACCCAGACGCTGCGCAAGCTCGAGGATGCACGCTGCGTCCAGCGCACGCTCTATCCGACCGTGCCGGTGACGGCCCTGTACGAGCTCACGCCCCTGGGCGAGAGTCTGATCGAGCCGCTCACCGGGCTCATCCGCTGGGCCCAGGAGCACGCCGCCGAGGCCGGCTTCGTGGACGAGACGGCAGGGGGGGCGTGATCGGCATGCTCACGCGGTCGGCACAAGATACGGAAGGACGACAGGTATGACGGATCGACGGGTGGCGCTGATCACCGGCGGCACGGACGGCATCGGCAAGGCCTCGGCAAGGAGGCCGCTCGACGAGGGCTGGGAGCTCCTGGAGCTCCCCCGGCGGATCAGTCGGGAGCAGGCGAGGCGGCGAGCGGCGACGGACGGATCGCCTCCCTCTGCTCGGCCGCACTCTGATGGCGACCGGTCACCTCATTCTGCGCCACGGCCTTGCGGAGCAGACGCGCTTCCACGAGGCCGCCGAGGAGGTCCGTGACCTGGCACCCGTCCACATCGGGCAGACCGTCGTAGATGGCCGGGTCCACAGTGGCGCCCTGGCGGCCCCGTGCCCAGAGTCTGAGCAGGCGGGGCCGCGGACCGGGGAGTCCAGCGGCGATCAAGCCATTCGCCCTCGCCACGGTCATCTTCGAGCTAGCCTCCACCACGAGCAGCGCGCCGCCGGGGGCGACGAGTCGCCAGAGGGCGGCGAGACCCGCGGCTCGGTCGGGGAGCACGGCCAGGAGTGACGCCGCCGCGACGACGTCGGCCGGCGGAGTGGCCTCCGGGGCCTCGAACAGGCCGAGTCTCACGTACTCGGCCGGCGAGCCCTCGCGTCGTGCGAGGCGCCGCGCGGCGGCGACCATCGCGGCATCCGGGTCGATGCCGGTGGCCCGGTAGCCCCTGGCGGCTGCGAGCCGGGTGAGGAGACCCGGCCCGCAGCCGACGTCGAGGAGCGTTCCGCCGTCGTCCGGCGGGAGCAGCCCGATGGCCTCCTGCAGGTAGCGACGGTAGAAGCCCGCGCCCTGCACACGCGTGAAGAGGAGTGCGGCGGTCGTGCTCATCTCGTGCTTGCCCGTTCGCGCTGCGCGAGGCTGCGCATCCTCAGGCCGCGCCGGCGGGCTCGGGCGCCGCCGCGCCGCCGGCCGCCGCCTCAAACGCGCCGGCATGCGCGGCGGCGAAGGCCTGCATGGTGGTCGGCGTCACACCGCCGATGCTCGACACCACGTCGGTGACCACGTCGCCGAGCCCGCCGGCGTAGGCCACATTGAGGCCCACGAGCCCGTCCGCGAGCCAGCGCGGCAGTCCGGACGCGGTGAGACCGGCCGTGAGGCTCTCGGCGGGAACGTCTACATAGTGCAGGTCACGTCCCAGCCCGGCGCCGATCGCCTCGGCGATCTCCTGCTGCGTGCCCGCCTTCGGACCCGTCACGGCGTAGGTCTGCCTGTCGTGACCTCGCTCGGTGAGGGCCGTGACGGCCACGGCGGCGAGGTCGGCGACGTCCACGGGCGCCAGCTTTCCGCTCCCCATCGCCCCGTAGATGGCGCCTTCCCCAGCGATCGAGCCGGCCTGCATGAGGTAGTTCTGCGCGAACCAGACCGACCGCACGATGGTCCACGACGTCGCGGACGCCTGCAGCGCCGCGTCCAGACGGCCGTGCCAGTCCAGGAGGTTCACGGCGGATCCCGGCTGAGCCCCCACCGCCGAGATGCGCACGACGCGCTCCACTCCCGCCTCGCGGGCGGCGGCGAGCGCGGCGGTCTGCTCGCGGACCATGGTGGGTCCTGGCGTGGTCGAGAGCAGCAAGGCGTCTGCGCCGGCCACGGCGGCCGGGACGGTGTCTGGGCGTTCGAGGTCCCCGACCACCACCTCCGCCCCCTGGGCGGCAAGGGTTGCGGCGCGCGCCGCATCGCGGCTGAAGACGCGCACCGGCTCGTCGCGGAGAAGAAGCCGGCGGGTGACCTCGCTGCCGACGGTTCCAGTGGCTCCGATCACTACAATCATTTCGACTCCTGGGGTAGACTCTATTGCAAAGGCACCATACCCACCTTGCGCTCTTTCCGAAAGTAGGCACCGAAAAGTGCCTATAGACCCGAGAGTGAGAGCAGCCACAGCAGTCTGGAGAAGACATGGTCGAGGAAGCCAGGATCGCGGCCGCGGGGACTGAGATCGCCGCACCGGAGAGCATGCCCAAGTTCGTCCCGCCGTGCCCAGACGTGTTCTCCTCGCGCTGCACCTCGCGCGAGATCCTGGACCTGATAGCCGACAAGTGGAGCGTGCTGGTCCTCGGCGCTCTCATGGGCGGCACCCTCCGGCACGCCGAGTTGCGCCGCAAGATCGAGGGCATCTCGCAGAAGATGCTCACGCAGACGCTGCGTCACCTGGAGCGCAACGGCCTCGTGAGGCGCGAGATCTACCCGGAGGTGCCGCCGCGCGTGGAGTACAGCCTCACGGATCTCGGCGCCACACTGGCCGTGCCCATCTCGGTCCTGACCGGCTGGGCCGAAGCACACATCGACGAGATCTCCGCCGCCCGCGCCCGCGCCGACGCGGCGGCCTCGGGGTCGCCGACATCCTGACCTGGCTCGAGTCCACGCGAGCTTGGGCGCCGGCGACAGCGGTAGAGAGCGGCGCTGCGCCACGAGATGTGACTTGAGGCCGCGGCATCTCGCCTTCGCAGCCACTCACGCTCCTCACCCGCACCCGGTGACGATCGTCTCGCTTTGGCTGCACCCGCCCGGCGCGTGTTTGACGCATCCCTCTCGGGGAAAATAGGTGCGTGCGCACGCACTCATCATACACCTGGAGCGAACGGCATGGATGACCCCTTCACCCCCACCGAGCACGCCGCCTGGAGCGGGCTGCTGGGCACGTTCGGCAGGATGTCGGCGCTCATCGACGCCGATCTGCGCGAGCGGTTCGGCCTCTCCCACGTCGAGTTCGAGGTGCTGCTGCGCCTCGCCACCTCGCCGGCTGGCCGGCTGCGGATCCAGGACCTGGCGGCGCGCAGCATCCTCACGCGTAGCGGCATGAGCCGCGCCGTGGGACGCCTCGAGCGCGCCGGCTACCTGACGCGAGAGCAGGCCTCCGAGGACCGTCGCGGCGCCTACGCAAGCCTGACCGACGCCGGCCGCCGCCGGTTCGAGCGAGTCGCCGCCGAACACGCCGCCTTCGTCCGTCAGCACTTCCTGTCCCTGTTCAGCGAGAAGGAACTCGGGCAGATGGCCGGCTTCTGGGAGCGTGTCTCCGGGCGAACAGCTGCGGGAGCCGGACCGACAACGACACTGAAAGGATCGCGACCATGACGGCACGACGGATGGCGCTGATCACCGGCGGCACGGACGGCATCGGCAAGGCGACGGCGAAGAGGCTCCTCGACGAGGGCTGGGAGGTCGCGACCGTCGGCCGCAACCCCGCCAGGTGCGCGGCCACCGTGACGGAGCTGGGCAGCGGGGAGGCCGACACACCGGTCTCGGCGATCGTCGCCGACCTCAGCCTGCTCGCCGAGACGCGACGGGCCTGCGAGGAGTTCCTCGCCGCCCACGGACGGCTCGACTTCCTCTTCCTCAACGCCAACGCCATCACGCAGTCGCGGGTGCTGACGAGCGAGGGCTTCGAGGCGAACCTCGCCCTGGGCTACCTCTCGCGGGCGCTGATGGCGCAGCAGCTGGAAGGTGTGCTCGCCGCCACCCCGGGCTCGCAGATCCTCGCCGTCGTTGGCCTCAACAAGTCGCGCCTCGACTTCGACGACCTCACCATGGCCAAGGGCTTCAAGGGCATGGCGGCCCTGGGCCGCTGGCAGTGGGCGATGCAGGTCTACGCGCGCGAGTGGAACGAGCGCAGCCCGGTGCCCATGAACATCTACATGCCGGGCATCGTGAAGACCAAGATCCTCGACTCAGAGCCGAGCCTCGTGATGCGCACCATGATCAAAGCCGTGTATGCCGTAAAGGCGGTCTCGGTGGAGCAGTCCGCGGGCTACGTCGTGGGCGTGCTGCGCGACGTCGAGGAGCAGCACAGGCGCGACGCCTACTACTCGGTGAAGACGCTCAAGCCGCAGCGCGACCTGGGCGACTTGCCTGGTGACCAGGAGGCCCTCTGGGAACTCACGCGAGAGCTTCTGCAGCCATACCTGCAGCCTCAGACTTGACGCGAGCCGCTTGACCGCCTGCGAGTTGGTGCCTCGGCGGCGAGCGATCGCGCCGACCGGGTAAGCAGAAGCTGGCTGTTTGCAGGGGCCAACGTCGTCACTGTGACAACGTTGGTGGACCTAACCAGACAGCTCTCGGACTTGCGACTTGAAGTCCGGAGTCTGCTTGATGCTGAGAGCTCGGCGTGACACAGTCCCCGAGTCTCCGGTGCCGGCGTTGTGACGATCAGATCCGGGGAGCTTCGGCATGCAGCGCCACGACCCGGTAGTCTCAGGAGGCGCTGCCCTCTTCGAGGATCGCGTTCAGCCGCTCGATCAGCCCCGGGAGGTCCTCGCGCACCGTCTTCCAGACGAGTGCCAGATCGACGTCGGCGTAGTCATGCACGACGACGTTGCGCATGCCTATCATCACGCGCCAGGGGATCTCCGGGTGGGCCGCTTGCAGCTCCCCTGAGACGCCCCGCGCCGCCTGACCGATGAGCTGGATGGCGCGCACCACGGCGTAGCCCACGAGGCGATCGCCGGCGAAGCTTACTGCCGTCTGCCCGGCGCTGAACTCGAGCGCAGCCTCGGCGGCCTCCACCATCTGCGCGATGAAGACGCTGTCGCGCCTACGCGGCATAGGCGACCTCGGCGGAGTCGACGACGTCTTCGCGGAAGAAGTGGCTGAGGCTGGCCGGCGTGTGCAGGTCGACGTCGCGTCCGAGGAGCTCGCCGAGCTCGTGCTGCAGATCGACGAACTCAAAGAGGCCGACCCCGGCATCAGGGGCGAACTCGACCAGCACGTCGATATCGCTCTCGGGGCCGAAGTCCTCACGCAGGACGGAGCCGAAGAAGGAGAGGCGCCGGATGCCGTTGCGGCGGCAGAAGGCAGCCAGCCCGTCTGCGTCGATCTCGATCTGCAGGCTCACTCCGCACCTCCTCTTCGCTCCTGAGAGCTGTGACTTCCGGCGACCGCATTGTACGTCACCTGGAGGACCTTCCCGTCTGTGGCTTCGGCGTGCGAGAGCGACCGGGAAAGCCGGAATTGGACGCTCGCAGGAAGAAGCGTTGTCCTTTGACAACTTTGGTGGATCCAAGTGGACAGCTTTCGAACCTGCGCCTTGAAGTTCAACGCCTACTTGCTCACTGACCCGGACAAACCGGTCTTCGCTCGGCGCCTCAGAAGGCCCTTGCTGAGGCCGCTATGGAAGCAGTTCCGCGGCCGGCTACTCGCGGCCGTGCCAGCAGAACGGCCGACGTCCTTGGTGGGCGACGGCCAGGATGCGGATCTCGTCCGCGCGCAGCGAGTAGAGCAGCAGGTAGGGGAACTTCGTCAGCAACCACCTGCGCACGCCGGCGTGGACGGGAGTGGTGGCATCAGGGAACTCGGACGACTTGGCCGGCACCTGCTCGACTTCCTCGAGGAACACCGCACCGAGCCCAGGGCTTTCGAGGTCGTAGTAATCGGCAGCCTCATTGAGCTCCAGCTCGGCGGTTGAGTCGAACCGGACGGGGCGCTTCATCCCCGGCGAGCCCGAGCGCGGGGGAGGACGTCAGCCGCAGATGATGGCGCGCCGGCATCCAGAGCCGCGTCGCGACGCGCAGCCTCATCCAGCCACAACTGCTCTATCTCCGCCTCGCTGAGAGCTTCAAGGCTGTTGAGCAGTTCACGAGCTAGGTGAGCCCGCGTCGACGGACTGAGCTGAAGGGCCTCTCGAGTCCGTTCATCAATCGTCATCGCGATACCTCGGTACCGATGGACTGGACATCACCATTGTACCTCTGGCGACGGACATCTCAGCCGAGCGAAGATGCGAGAGAGCAGGGCGGCCGCGTAGTCCTTGCCGAAGGAACCAGCGTCCAAGTGGACAGCTTTCGAACCACCGACGTGAGCTGCAGCGCCTGCTCGATTGCCAGCTTGGTGCCCTCGAGACCTTCTCCCTGCAAGCGCATCCACCAGGCTGCTCGTGAGTGCTGGCGGCAGGCAGGCTCGCCGCGACTCGGCGAGCCCTGCGCGCTTGGAAGCCGCGGCGCTTCATGTCACCCTGCTTCAGGAAGATGAGTGTGACGAGCGGCGACTCGAAGGACGGTCCATGCGCGATGCGCAAGCTACTGAGGGCTCAGACACGGCTGCCTGGATAGTCGCGCGCATCGTCGAGCTCTACCGCACCGCGCGGCGCGACCTCTTGCCGACAGAAGCCGACACGGCTGCCGCCGATCCGCTGGTCGGGTTCGCCGGGGGCGACGATCCGCTCTTCACCGACTTCAAGAAGCACGTCGGAGCGTCGCACTGGACACCTCTCGAGGCCTTCGGCTTGGCCTTTCCGACGCTTCCCGCCCCTGCCGCCGCCGAGCTGACCGTCATCAGCTGGATCCTGCCTCATCCCGAGCAGGTCAAGGCTGACAACAGGAGGGAGACGCGCCTGCCGGCCGAGGGCTGGGCGCTGGGAAAGCTGCGCGGCGAAGAGGTGAACAACGTGCTGCGCGAGCAGACGGTCAAGCTCCTGGCGGAGACCGGCGTCGCCGCCGTCGCCCCCGCGAGCATGGCGCAGTGGACGGCCGGCGAGCTGACGAGTGTCTGGTCGGAGCGCCATATCGCCTACGCGGCGGGGTCGGGCACCTTTGGTCTCTGCGACGGTCTGATCACCCCCGTCGGCAAGGCGATGCGCTGTGGATCGGTCGTCGCCCGGCTCGCCCTCCCCGCGACGCCACGCACCTACAGCGACCATCACGCCTACTGCCTGTGGTATGCAGAGAAGAGGTGCGGCGCATGCATGGCGCGCTGCCCTGCGGACGCCATCAGCGCCTCCGGCCACGACAAGGCCAAGTGCCGGACGTACCTGAGGACCGTGCGCCGCGAGTATCTCGAGCCTCAGCTCTCTCTGTCGACCTACGCCTGTGGTCTCTGCCAGACCAAGGTGCCGTGCGAGTCGCGCATCCCCCGCCAAGGGCGGCGCTGAGGGAGACGCGCAGTCTTGCAGAACCGCAGGAGACGACTCTCCGTCAGCTCCAAGATCCTCAACGCGGCGGCGCGCGCCTCCCGTGACGTCACCGCGGAGGGCCCGCGGATCCATGCCGACTTTCAGAGAGTCTGAGCCAGCGTGCACCGATGCCTCACTCCTGACGGGAACCAAGCGCCTCACGTCGGAACAAGCGATCGGGTAGGCGACCGGTGGGGCTGACTTCCTCGATTTGCAGGGACAAACGTTGTCATTGCGACAACGGTGGTGGACCTAGGCGGACGGCTTCCGAGCGTTCTCCACGAACTGAGCTCGCTGTTCGCAGCGCTGTAGCCCGAATTGCACTGGCCGCCACTGCCCGCTCGCAGCGCATGTGCCGACTTGACGTTGGATCCAGCAAGGGCCTTCGAGGAAAGCGTCGCACGCGCTCACCCGTTCCCGCACATGGCGACCGCCTCCGCACTCATCAGCGCTGGCTCGGTCACCGTGGTAGTCTTCCCGCTGGCCGCGCTGCGGCTGCTCGCCGCGGAGGCCGGCGCGGTCCCGCCGCAGGAAGGCAGTCAAGCCCGGCCTCCTCGTCTTGCGACGACGGCTCCGTCCGGCAAGACGGCGGACGGACACCGACGGAAGGACGGCGAGATGCCCAGCCTCTTTGAACCCACTGTGATCAACGGCATGGCCCTGCGGAATCGCTTTGTGCGGTCCGCGACCGCGGAGGGGCTGGCGACCGCCGATGGCGCCGCGACCGCATCACTCGAGGCGATGCTTGCGGCGTTCGCCGACGGCGGAGTGGGCCTGGTCATCCCCGGCTACGCCTACGTGAGCCCGGAGGGCAAGGACGAGGCCGGCCAGGCCGGGGATATGTTCGTCGGAGCACACGCCGAGCTGGCCGGCGCGGTGCC
>Ga0118677_10009486_pt1 | contig 15184 bp, 16 predicted proteins | sample AliMusrvi5mmetaG_FD_86154 | JGI IMG/M metagenome (GOLD analysis project Ga0118677, IMG submission 86154)
ACCTTCCGCCCCGTTGCGACCTGAACGGCACTCCGGCAAGGCAAAGAAACCGCCCCCGCCTGGCACCGTTTGACATGCGTTGTACCGTTTCAGACGGGCCCCGGGGCGTTCATCGCGGCGGCATAAGGCGCCCCCAGAACTTTTTTACTCTTTTTCAATGGCCGTTTCAGGGGGTTGCGCGCGCTTCTGTGTGTGTGTTTGTGTGTGTGATTTTGCCCTCAGTTTCGTCGAGTTGCGTCGCGTCACGGGTTTATGAGCGAAACGCAAAATGCGCAAAAAGTCCAACAAAATAGGGTTATTTTTGCCTTTGAAAGTGGTGGGCGGTACAGGGTTCGAACCTGTGACATCCAGCGTGTAAAGCGACCAAAACGAGCCGCCCAACTCTTTCCATGCGAAACAGCCCTGTTTATTGGCCTTTTTGAATACTCGGCCATTGTGCCGCCCAACTTCTTCCTCAAATCGCCCGGGGAATCGCCCAGTCCGAAAGCCCTGTAATCATGCGCTCTTTCTGAATTCCCCTGCCCGACTCTTCGCCAAAACGGCGTCCTTCTTGACGAGGCTGACCTTGCCAATAACGAGTTGCTCAATGCCATGAGTCGTGACCCAGTAGAAGAAGGCTGACTTGCCGAACCCGATGATCTTCATGGCCTCCTGCTTCGTGAAGTAGTTCTGGCTCAGGTCATCAATGAATGCGAGGGAGTAGAACCACGCGCCCTTCCGCTTCTCAGCCAGCCCCTTGCCTTTGGCATACATCCGTAGGGACATGCAGATGAAACCCAGCGGAGCCAACAGACGGAGCGCCTCTTGCTCGGTAACGGAACAAGCCTGCCCATCGTCGGCGTGAACGGCACCGGCGTCAGTGACGGTCCCACCTCGGGCTGTGATGGTCGTACTACCTGTACGGAGCATTGACGGTGGGGATGACCGAGCAGCATCGGACGCCTTGGACTCAGTCAACACCCTTACATGCTCGTCGTGTTTCGCCCTCGAAAGCAAGGGATTGTCGGAGATGTACGTGCGGTTTGTAAGCTCAATGCTGGTGTGGCGGAGTCGCTTCATGATGCCATAAACGTCGAGTCTCAGTCCGAGCGGGGCGACATTGCACGTCCCAAAGGAATGTCTGAACCGATGAGGGGCAGGCACGTCCCCTTTGGCTGTCTTCACGCCCAATCTTTGACAAAGTTGCTGAACAGCCGCCCTGCATCCCGACTCCATGAGCGGCCCTCCGCTCTCAGTGATGATCAGGGCGTCATGCGAAACGGCCTTCTGCCCCCGCAGTTTCAAATAGGCGTCCATAAGGATCTTCGTTTCAGGAAAGAAGCTCAGGAAGGTCTTCGTGGGTTTCCCCTGACCCTTCTGAATCTCGGTTCGGATGGTCAACTCGACAAACTTTTCGATTGCAACATCCGACACCTTGAGCCGTATGACTTCCCCCACCCGCAGAGCGAAGTCGTACAGCAGGCCAACCGCCAACAGCCGATCCCGAACCTCAACGATGTCCTTTAGGTCAACCTTCGAGATATCCGCCAAAACCGCCAACTGCTCTGGCATAACGAAATCGTCGTTGATGGCGGTAGACTTGGCGACAATGCCGACAAAGGGAACCCGATCAATCAGTCCCTTTGCCCGCAAGTTGTTGAAGAAGGGCTGCATGTCAGCAAGCATGTTGACGGCAAGCTGCCGCTTCCCCTTGGCATCATATACCTGAAGGAATCTGTCGGTGTCGGCGGCGGTAATCTGGAGGACATCGGTTTTGCCCAAAGTCTTGAGCAGGAGCACCACATCGTCTGTCGCAGTCCGCCTATAGGAATCGGAAAGCAGTCGGGTAGTGAGGTTAGGCTTGTCGCCACCGTTCTGCTTCACCCAACGTCCATCAGCCAAGAATGATTGCAGTGCCGTTTTGGTCGCAGGGGAGAAGCCGTCGAATCTCGTCGCCTGTCCGACTTCTCTGCTACTCAGGAGGGGACGATTCAACACTCGTGGGGGCAATCCATTGATGAGCCTTCGGATCTGGAACGGTACGTTTCGATGGGAGGCTTCCTTCCAGTTCGGTCTTTCCTGCGTAACGTACTTAAGAAAATCACCGAGCAGGGCTTCGTTGGGGTTGAATGGTCCATCGCCAAGCGTGTTCAGGAATTGCCCCCAAACCTTCAAGCAGCCCGCGACATCGTTGTAACGGATGGCCTTGGCTCTGTCCTCGGATCGGAGCGCCAACGGAATCTCGCCCTCCAGCACCGCAAGCATGGCGGACAGAAGATCCTCCCGTGCCATTGGCTTGCGGAGAACTGGCTGGGACAGATCCACGTCCCGTACTGGTTTGGTGGTCAGCGCTTCCATGACAATACCGTCCGCAGTTCGATTGGCGCACCCGCCTCTTCAGCCGCCTGAAGCAAGCGCGTTGCGTTGCGCATTTCGGGACTCATCGCGGCAACACCAGTCACGCCCGTGGCATCAGACGCCATGACCTGAATTATCTCATCTTGAGCGCTGGCGGCGTCCATGTGCTCGCCCAGCAGGCGGATGCGAACCTGATGCCCCTTGGTTTCAGAACTGGCTATGCCCGCCTTTTCCAGCGCCTTGACCCAGTTTCTGACCGTCTTGCCGACTGTCCCCATGCTCAGACCGATCTCATCGTAGGAGCCGACCATCTTGCCGCCCTCGACCAAAATGAGGTGGAAATAGAGCGGCCACGCGGAGCCAATCGCGCTTACGATGCCATCCTGCTTCATAACCTCAGCCATTCTTGCAGCCTTGGACTGGGGACGTTGACCAACCGACAGAGCCGTCCCGACCACAGCATCAGTATTTTGACCGATGCGTGGAATTACAGGAATGGGGTCTTTCTGAGTCGTCATCATGGGATTCTCAATAATTCATGATGACGACTTCACCGACCGGCCCCCGCCCATCCCCCTTGCGGTTGATGTTCCGGTGGGCGGACAGCCCGACAATGTGGAAGTCCCCGTAGAGTTGGCGGACAAACGGGCAATCGGCGTTGCTCTGGACGAAGGCGACGTTGCGACGATTCAGTTCACAGCAAACGTCATGCAGGCGATGGTGGTCAGACGCGCCAAACCCCATAGACGTATATGCAGTGAACCCATCAGGATACGGCGGATCGAGAAAGACGAAGTCCCCAGCCCGCGCAAAATCCAACACGTTGCCGAAGTCGCCTTGGATCAGCCGCGCATTTCGCAGTGCTGAACTGGCATTCAAGACGTTCTGCTTGCCAATGGAGACCGAGCCCCGTTCACCCCAAGGAATGTTTGCCTGACCCTGCCGATTGACCCGATACAGGCCATTGAACCCAGCCCGATTGAGGTAAAGCATTCTGGCGGCGACAGCTTCGTCAGTAAGGTCGGCGGGAGCCAAACCGCGAACTTCCAGAAAATACGGTTTGCAGTGGCAGGCCGCATGGATTGCAAAGCCCTGAATGACCGCCGCAGGGGAACGCTTCACGGCGGCATAGGTGCGAATCAGTTCGGCGTTGAAGTCATACAGGAACCCCGGCCCCGCGAACCCGCTACTGCGCAGGCCGAAGAACTGAGCGCCACCACCAAGGCAGACCTCATGATAACGTTCAAACTTCGGGGGACGCAGGCTGGTCAGGGCTGGCAAGAGCCAGCGTTTTCCCCCGGGCCATTTCAGGAATGGCCGCGCACTATCGGCGGCGGGGGGAACTGATGCTTCGGGGGGTGGTTCTACTACGGTGCTGACTGCCTGTTTGGCATTGTTGATTTGCATGATAATGCTCCATTATTTACTGCATGTTGATGTCCTCCCGTTGTTGAATTGTTGGTTGCATGGTTTTCGGGTTTCCCATTGCCGACTACGAACCTACATACCGACTTCAATGACGGGTCATTATTCCAATCCTTCTGACTTCACTGCTTCCGATGAGACGACTACTTGCCGCCCCTGACATACCGATCAAGTTACTTGATTACATGGTCCACCGTCCTTTCGTTCTGCCGCGTTGGTTGCGGGAATGGTCCATCCTGTTGCCGTTCACTCAGGAGTCCCTTCCTCCCGCACTGCTGTCTCTTTCATGTACTCTTGAGCTATCTTGCCCATCTCCACCCCCCCCCTTAGGAACATTTCCAGCAAGCCCCGCTCAATGGTGATTACTCCATCGCTCATCGATATGAGTTTGAGTATCCGATCTATCGAGGAGTTGGCTTCTCGGTCAACCTCCTCGCTCACCAGCGTTGTAATAGCACCGTCGCAAGCCATTCGACGCCTCAATTCGTAGTCAGCCACGGCCACAATTGCTTGCTTGTACTCCGCTTTGGTCAGCTTGGGCTTCTTATCGACAAACGTCGGGCGCAGCTTCTTTGGCATCAGCCGTGCTTGCCGCTTTCTGCTCTTCGGTTTGGATTCCTTCTGCCCATTCCTAACCATTGGGCCATGCTTGCATCTCCCTACGTGATGGCCGTTGAGCATGTCTGCAAAAGGCCCAGTTCTCTTACGTTCAGGCTCAAAGGCCAAGCAATCTGAACAGTCATAGGAGGTCCCAAGCTGGCATAGTGGCAGACTGTCCTCAGTTGGCATGATCTCTCGCGTCATCATATTCTTTGTCTCCTCTGGTTGTTTGTTGTTCTCCCCGCTCCCGTGGGCCGGTTTGCTACTGCTGTTACTCTTCATGTGAGTTCTCCTCTTCTCTACTCGTCCGGGGTCGCCGCCTCATCGTGGATGGGCGGTTTGTTCTGACCCCTTTCCATCCTTCATTGTCTACAGTCGGATCGGACCGGCACTCGCCAGTCACAACCCGCCAAATCTCTTTCAGCCATTCAGACTTGCCTTGGCGGGGCGTTGAACGTCCTTCAGTTCTGCTTCCGAATCGAAGCTGAGTTGCGATACACTGCCAGACCGGCCATGTCGCCCACTGGGATACTTCTGTCGGTAGGCAAGCAACGCTTGCGGCCCTAACGATTCTCTATCTGAAAAGCAGAGCGGCTGGGACGGGTCATATACGGTCTGGTCGCCAATCTGCCGAATGACCAGATGCGGCGTCCACATGATGGTCTCGACTTCTGCTCCCGTAGCCGTAACGCCATGCTCAGCCAAGGCTCTGACTATGCGATTGACCGCACGGCGCTTATCTTTATCCGTCATGCGCTGTTGGTATTTCGCTATCTTCTCGTCCACAGGCATAGAATATCGCTGACGTAATGGTGTTCTCTTGATACCTACCTCATCTTTCCTGTTCGCCCCGATTGTTATGTTCGGCGTCAGCCACGAGGACCTTGAATTGACTGCCGACGTTGGCTCCTTTATGAGCCTAATGAGACCTTACCGAGGACCTCTCTGAATCCAAGAAGAAACTTCCACCTAAACTGCAATCAGTGCTGGCGCTTGCTGACACCAGTTGTCGATGACCCATCGGACCAATGCCTTTGCCTTTGCTTTCTGGAAGCGTCCGGTATCCAGTTCTAGGGGTTTGGCCATGATCTTCGGCATGGGCGTGTCTGCCCCCATGGTTACGACGTTGAATTCAACTGCTTCTGCCGGCTGATGCCATGTAAAGCGCGTCCCTTCGATGTCGAACGACAGGACGTAGTAGATGGCCGTTGACGCCTCCCGATAGGTGCCGCTGTCGTCACATTTTGCGCAGCCGCAACCGCCGCAGCGCGAGCATTCCAGTTCGGTACGGTCCTGAACGTGCCGACTTGCAGATACGCACTTGCCCGACTGATACAGGAGTTCAACGAATCTATTCTTGATGGCGTAAATCTCGCGGTTGTCGATTTGGCTACACTCGTCATGCTTGCAGTACCGATTGAGATTCAGCATTGCCATGGCGGCATCTTGCAGGGCATTTCGGGCGTGACCGTACTTCTTGTCGAACATCGGGGCGTAGTCTCGCGGCTTTCGTACCGGCGTATCGCGGCGACGTGTCTTCTGGGCAGCGATTCTGGCCAACAACTTTCGGCGGTATTGAATGGGGACTACTATCCCGTCGAGGTCGGGCTTGAATCGCCCATGTGCCTTGCTAACGCCAACGACAACAGATGCGTGGTCGCAACCGACAGCCTTACAAATCTGCGCAACGCGCATCGTGCCGTACTTGGCCTTGGGGATATGGGTCAGGCCGGTTGGTACGCCGCCTCGGATGTCAACATGCCCGTACTGATTGGTCTCAATGCTGGACTTCTCGTTCATTGTTATGCCTCTCTGATCTCACATATGGACGATCTCTTCATCTTTCCTGTTAACCTACATGACCGTGACAGTTTCGTAAGCCTCCTGAATCACTTCGCGGCATTGCTGTTCGGTCAACCCAAACCCACTTTCCTCAAGTAGGGCGATGACCCACATCGTGCGGCCATTCACGAGCGCTCTTTCCATCGCCGCTAACGAGGTCTTGCGACCACCCACAAGAGACATGGTGTCACGGTCAAACATCGCGCCGACAGTCACAGGGACGAACCAAACGCGCTCACTTGATACCCGTCGATTGACATTGGCGATCACGTATTGCACGAACATGAACGTAATGTCGTAGAGCGTCCCATCCTTATCGGGACTGTCAGCTACACATTGCTGGTATGCTCGCATTGACAAGCAGGCATTCATACTCCCCATGCCCAGCTCAGATAGCCACGGCTCTAGCGATACGCTTGCCTCTGGAGGCAACAGCCCTATGCATTCGGGCATGGGTTTGCTCAAGTCTACTGGCATGACCCGTAGCATCCCTACGGCATTAGCCTGCCGTAAGAGCTTGTTGTCAGCCTGCCTTATGTGTTTTGCCGCCTTCTTTAATCTCTTGATCTTCTCTGCCTTACTGTTGCTCATGGTCTATTCTCCCTATCTACATCCCACATCGTGGGTGTTTGATTGCATTCTTGTCCGCCTGCCCCGATGCACCCGCATCAGGACATCCTTCACGAGTGCATAGATGCGGTTGTTGCCCGTATCCACCGCGCAGGGTCGTCCCACCGCAGGCCGTTTCAGAACCATTGGATGTAACCACCATCGGTTCTCCCTCTACGCATTGACTTGCCACTACACGCCTCGTACCACTCCATGGCCTTGTTGAAGAGCGGATGGCTGCTGACATACGTCTTGATTTCCACATAGTCGCTCAGGGTCAGTTTGCGTTTGATGGTGCAGCTATCGAGTCGGGCGTCCAACTTCTCGGATTCCGCGTACCACCCATTCTCTCCACGCTGCCGTTCAGCTCTCTCAGCGCTTCTTCTCAGTCCGAGTTCAAAGTTGCTGAGAAAGTATGATACTTGCATTGCGAGGGAGCCTTCGTCCTCAAATGCCAGAGCCAAGGCATATTGGTTCGGATACCATGCGTCTAAGCAGCACTGGCTGGCGCATTCAAACGTGGCGTCAATCATTTCTTTGATCTCGCTGACGGTGCATTCCGCGTCGTTCTGCTTGACCCGCCCAACTAAGTAGCAGGGATTCGTTGACGAGCGACAGCGTTCCGTCTCCTTGTCTAGGATTCGGGAGAACTGCGAACATGCTTCCTGCCAGTCGTCCGTCTGTAACTCGGCTCTTGCCGCATCTCTCTTCATTCTTCTTTGTTTACTCATTGTCATTCTCCTTTTCTCTGCTCGTCTGGGTCGCCGCCTCATCAGAGATGGGCGGTTTGTTCTGACCCTTCGCTAGCCCCGTTCTGCCCCATGCTAGTTACCTTATGAATGTCGCGGAACATTCCAAGCACTTTCGGTCATGTACAACCGCTTCAGCTTCACTGGTATCCACGTTCCTAATTCAGTACGATCAGCACCTCTTCCGTCTTGTTGCACCGCCCTTTCATCGAAACCGGCAATGGTCGGGATACGCTGTGGACGCCAACGACATTCCGATAGACCTCGGCAATGGTGACTATCTCCGAGGGGGTGATCAGGCTTGTCGTGTTGTAGGAGACAATGACATGCGGGATATGACGGCTTCGCTCGAATAGCTGGGAGAATCCCGTCAGGGCGGAGCGGCGGTTATGAAAATAGGTGTATGGCGCGAGTTCACAGCGCGAGTCATACGGGTCTTTGACGCAATTGCCATCGCCTAAGAGAATGGATGTCAAGTCATCGAGCAGGCCGTAATTTCCTTCGTAAGCGCCCGCTCTACAGACGTATGGAACGTCTATATAGGCGACATCGGCACTGATGCGGCCAACAAGCTCAACTGCGTCTTCGTTAAACACCTCGTTCTTCTCCCCGTTGTCGATAAGGAACTTCGGGAATACGTTTAGCGCGTAGTTCCGAACCTCTTTTTCGAGATCGAAGTACCAGAGATGCCGATAGCCAGTCAGCGTCCCCAGCGCCGTCCAATGAATCGCGGCGTATTTGGACAGCGGCTTGGCGATACAAGCAATCGGAATGAAGGCGGCAACGTCACGTTTCATCGGACATGTCAGATTGCTGACGTTGGCGGCATAATTATCCAGATAGAGGCAATTCTCAGGCCCAAATGTTTCATGATAGAACCGCTGGGCATGGTCCCCTCTTGATCGGTTCGGCTGACCCAATGAGCGAAGATCGCCTTCGGTCAACATGGTTCGGTTGTTACCGACTGTCGCTCGCAGGGTCAGGGCTGGGTAGCGCATGACATCATTGCAGATGACCCTATGCCCACGTTTCTTTAGAAACCACGCAACGACCCCCGAACCGCTGAACAGATCGGCAACGGTCATCGTCGCTGCGGGGATGAGGCTGGCGATAGGTGCCAGCATTTCGGTCTTATTGCCGTATAAACTGCGGCGGAATAGCTCGACTTCCGCAGGCACGACAGGCATTACTTCGGGCTCCAGCATTTCCATTTTGGTTATGTTCTTCATCGTCAACCTCATCTCTTATTTGATTGGAGAATCGGGCCGCCTGAACGGCCCGATCCGCCGTAATGGCCTACGCTGCCGCCACTTCCTCGGAGCTGACTTCGGGAAGGGCGATGTCAGCAGCGCTCAAACAGCCATGCTTGATCGCCAAGCGGACGGCCTGTAAGACTGCCTGCTTAATCCCGCTGCGCACTTCCTCTGAAAGCGGTGACTCGCTGGTCGCCTTGCCCGTAATTCCGACCAGAACCTCGAAAAAAGAAGCTGATCGGCGTTCAACATCGCTGATGCACCAGTTCTTGCCTTTTGTGTCGGAATCGTTCTCGTTATCGGTATCAGCGTCCTTGACTAAGGCTTTGAGTTCGCTGACCGAGAGATTCTGTTCCAGAGCCTTGTTCAGCAGCCCTTGCTTAACTGTTTTCGTCAAACGACGCCCCAGCACTTGCACAAAGTGGGTCATCGGCAGCTTCGGCGCGCTCTTCTCCCCTCCGAATTCAATGAACAGCAGATAGCAGGCCTCATAATTTCGCAATTGCCCTGCCTGATGAATGGACTGGGGGTGCTTCTCCAGCATCATGTAGGGGTCGTGCTTAGCCTTACGTCCCCCGGGGCTGACCTGCTCAACATACCGATTAACGGCCTCACCGATTTTCACCCATGCGAGCATGCCCTCGGTTGCAGCCGCGTTGATCTGGCCGACGGCCTCATCAATAGCGTTACCGCCTTGATGCGCGTTGCCGTCATTATTGACCTCGACCGCCGCCTGCTGACCGACCTCTGCCTGTCCCTGTCCCTTGGCGACCGTTTCGTCCGTTTCGTCCGTTGCCCCCGCCTTACCTGCCGCCGCCGAATTCACCGTCTTCGCCGCCGCCACTCCCAAACCACTCTTTTTCGCCTTCATACTGCTGTCCTTTCTGTTTGTTTTGCTGTTCTGCACCGTTGAAAATACGATGCCATATCCATGTGATTCACTTGCCCGTGATGCGCTGGCCCAAAGGCACACGGGTAAAGCCAAGTGGAGTGGATAGTTGGTGCACAGTTCGGCCCATTGCCGCTCGCTTCGATACGCTTTCCTTCGTCATGGTGGGCATGCTAGTCTGACTTCGGCTAAGCCTTACACGTGAAGCATTGGCCTAGATCCAGATGGGCAGGGCTACCCCAAAAAGGCGTGGCAGAGAGGACATCTGGCGACTACCGGAAGGCACCCACATGAACTGGAGTAAGATTGTCACTTTTAGGTTCATTCCTGCGGAAGTGTTCACGTCACGGACCACCGATCAAGGACAGGAACAGACCCCTCACGAGGTTCTGGAACAGTTCTCTCTGGGTTTCAGAGATCACTTTGGGAGCAAAGTTGCATGCACGTACCAGCTCTTCGCTGCCACGGAGCTTTTGCTTGCCTACTATGCCAGAGGGGAGATATCAGACAGCGACCTCGATGCGCTACTCAAGTCACGCTTTGAGTACGTGGAGGCGTTCACAGCCCTGTTTGACGCAACGTTGGACAGTTGCTGCGAGCAGGACGATGTTGACTACGTCAGCCGTGAGCATTATGCCGCTTATCTTGATCGAGTCAGCGGAGGATCGACCTCTGTCATCCACGGCCGACGCCGTAAGATCTATGACGCCTTTTTGGAGGTCATGAGGGGAGTTGCTGCATCGCTACAGGATTCCGATGACAATTCCGCTTTGAAGCCCAGCCTCAGGCGGAAGTTCCGCTCCAAGACATACTGGCTCAACTACAAGAAATACCTTTGGTTCACTTTTCCAGAGAAAGCCGGGGTAGTGGATTCCTATGAACGGAGCCTTGCCACTGAGGACGCGTTCGCGGAGGACAGCCGAATTCTTCTTAGCCAAGTAGCGCTCAAGAGCTGGCGATACTGGCATGAAACCCTGTTTCTCGACTACGACTGGAGTGCAGCCGAAGCCGCCGGCGTGTCTGAAGCGGTCGAGAATGACGGCCTATTCAAGGACACGCTTGCTGACTTCTGTTCCAAGTGGTGCCTTCAGTTCGTCGGCGTCAAACGTGCCGGGCTCCCCTGCACAGACAACAAGGTTGTCTTCTACAGGGCGCGGCGACCACGCGTCCAAATATCCGATGGCGGAGACGGCCTCACGGTGTTCATCCCTCGTTTCTACCAGTTCAGCCACATCAAAAACCACGCATCCGAAGACTTTAGCCACCTCAAAGATGCGATGGACAACATCTTCGACTACTACCGCAAGACGCCACCGAAACAGCTCTCCCATGCTGAACGATCAAAAGAGGCAGTCACGAATCTCAATAAACTTACGAAGATGGGCGTGAACCCTGTGCAAGCGTGGGAACAGGTCAGGCGCGAAATGGCATGGAGTGAAGCGACGATGAGAAGCAGCGTTGGCGAACCGCGCTTTCGTCCGAGCAGGGTTTATCGCCCCAAGCCAGAGAAACCGAGCGTGGCGAAGAAGGCAAAGTGAGTTAGGGCTGACGTGCGTCCATCCTCGCACATGCCTTTTCCCCTATCCCGCTTCATGCTCCTTAGCTGAGACTGTGCGACACCCGTCCTACGGACGGCAGTATCCGCAGTAGTCCCCCGCTCCTCACTGTTGCCTGCGCTCTGGACGGGACATCACCCGCTCAGATGCACTGCTTTTCGGCGTAGAAATCTGCGCGGGAATCCTGCCGATACTTGTATCATGTACGTAGGATGGGGTTCTGGGCGGCGTCCTTGATTTTCTTTTCGATTAGAAAATCGTCATTTGCCGCAAATTGACCATGACCGAGGCAGAGTCGCGGCCTATAGTTACAGTCGGGAAGGGCAGCGGAGGCAAACCCCACGAGGATTCTTGCAGGAATTCACGCCCCACATTGCGAACTAAAGTAAATCAGCAAATAGGAGACCAATTATGAAGAACCACGGCTACCGAGATGAATGTCGGACAGAAACGATTCCGATCCGCTTCAGCCCCTCAGAAATTGAACAGGTCAGGGCGGTTGCCAGAGCCGCCCATGATTACCCATCCAGCTATCTGCGTAAGATGGTGCTGGCCCAACTGGGAACCAACGACCGTCACGGGAAGGGTATGAACAATCAATAAATAGAAAAGCAGGAGCGCTTGCGGCGACTCCTGCATAGGTACGGGGGACGGACCTGAGATCATTATACAAGATCGCCATCCGTTTCCCCTGCGGAAAGATTCACATGGGGACACAAACCGAATTACTGGAACGAACGGAGCGCATCAGGGCCTTCCTGCGGCTCCTGTATGGCGACCATGAACGCGTGTATTTCTTCGCGTTGATGAAGGACGAGACGTGGAAGCAGTGGGAAGATCCTCAAAGACTCGCCCAGTTTCCCCGATATGTCGGCAATATCCCTGTCAGGTGGGGATGCAACGGTGATAACGAAGTCACCGACATCGCCTGTGATGGCTCCCCGCCCCGCCAGCGCTTCCGCCTTGCCGTCGCCTCCGCCGCAGTGGGCTCCACGCAACTCCATCGGACCATCGCCAAGCTGGATCAGTTCGCCAAGCTAGGTTACGGCATTTATTTCACGGCAAACCCGCTGATCCACCCAAGACGGCTCAAAGCAACAGTCCGCCAGATCCGCTATTTGGTCATCGAAGCGGACGAAATGTCCATGCAAGAGCAACAGCAGGCCCTTGACCTGCTCAAGCCCGATTTGCGGTGCGCGGTCTGGACAGGCGGTCGCTCCATCCACATGTACCTGCCATTGCGCCGGCCAATCTGGAACCCGAAGCGACTCAGTACAAGGCACTACGCCAGATCACTCAGGTACGACGACGCCAAACAGTTTCCAGACATTGAGATTCCTGAATTATCCAAACTGGTAGGTCAGGTCCGTACATTTCTCGACGGCATGAACTTCAAATATGACCCAAATGTCCTATCGCCAGATTTCAGCCGCCTTGTCCGAGTGCCCTATTTCCCCCATGACGGAACAGGCAAGCTGGCAGAAGTCGTTTATGCCAATCCCAACTCCGACATCGGACTCGATGATTTCGCGCCTACGCTCTGCGGCACGTTTCTCTCCAACCGAACTCAGAGCGAATCGCCAATCAGTAACGATGTCTCTTTCATCGGGAATAATGACGGAGGTCTGGGTGAATCCTCCATTTCCAATGATTCCTATTTCGATTGGAGCAATGACTGGGCGTCTATTCTGGGTACTGCTGGGCAGTATGGGGGTGTGGGGCGTGGTGAGTTCTTCGTGTATACAGGTAAGACTATGATACACACGGGACGGCAATCCGCCCCCACTCCAGCCCGATTCCGCCCCTTTCTGGATGACCTGCACGAATTTACCAGATTGAAAATGGAGGGTATTCCAGAGCGGGGGTTCCGCACCAAGGGGCATTACGCCCTGTTCACGGCCAAAAGGGTCTACGGCTGGACAGACGTAGCAATGCAGCAGGTCTGGCGAGACATCGTCATGATGAACCCTGCGAACATTGGCTGTTCAATAGAACAGGCCGTTGCAGACATCGGAACCCATTGGGAACGGTCGAAGGGCAAATCCAAGAATCCGTCGCTCCCCGACATGACCAAACTGCCCCCGACCACGAACCGAACACAGACGCTCGTGGGGAATCTGACGAAGATGGGATGCCCGTGGCCTGCGGATGTTGCCAAGATTATCCTCAAAGTATTGATGGCTCCCATTCAGGGGTGCCCAAAGGCTTGCATTGACGGACGGGCGGCAATAAGGGCGAAGGACTTGCAGCGGGCCTGTAGCAGCCGATCCTACAAGGCGGCAAGGGAATGGATGGCCGCGCACAACATTCTTGTCCTGAAGAATCCATCGTACATCAGGGGCGTCCATAGCATGACGTACTTCGTCAACGTCCACCTGATCCTGTTCCTGCTGGGGTTCCGCAGCGATGAACTGGTCTGGTCGGGCGTCACTGAGCGTCGGAAGGCAGCGTAGGGCGTAAGGCGTAGGATAAGTTGTAAATGGTTTCTTCATTCAGGGGGCACTGAGAGATGGGCGGCTATTTTGAAATGATTGTGAGGGCACCGGGAGCCTCTGTGAGGCAACCGGCGCGAAGGAAGACAGCGAAACACGATAAACAGGAGAATAACCATGGGAGAATCAGTCGAAATATATGTCGATGTGTCATGCGAGGGCTCTGTTGGACGGGGAGGATGGGGTTGTGCTCTGGAAGGCGGGGGGAAGACTCTGCAATTATCAGGCGGATTCCGAAGAACGACTTCCAATCGCGTGGAACTCCGCGCGATCATCGAGGGATTGAAGGCGTTGAAGAAGGACGGATTGGCGGTGACGGTATTCACCGACAACAAGTGGCTTGCCGACATGTTCAATCAGGGGAATGTTGCGAAATGGAGGGCAAAAGGTTGGATGCGAACGCCGACGCACCCCATTGTCCACGCCGACCTCTGGAATGCGTTAATGGATCAATGCGCGAAACACCACGTTCAGATCAGGGTGACGCCAAAAGAGTGCGCGGAAAAGTCGCTGACGGGAATCACCGAGTTGGCGGTATGCGCCCGCAAGAACGCCGACCTGCCCCTCGATGATGGCTATGAAAACCCGAGACTCCCGGCCACAGAGAACGATGGGTATGACTTCTTTGGGGACGACTGCGCGGATGTTGGCGTGACAAACAGCTCTGAGTCCGAGCGCTGAGTCTTCGGCTGGCGTCTTCCGTGACTATTCGGTCTTCCGTGGCTAACCTAGCGGCATCCCCCGCCGCCCCAGCCGGCCCAGCCTCCTGTCACGAATAACAATTCCGCCGTCGCCGCCACCTATTACTTGCGCGGGTTTCACACGAGGTCGAGAATTATCGTCATGGTCAGCCCAACAGCAGGCGCAAGAAGCAGTCGCATTCGCGTTATACGGCGTTCCGGGGCCATTCCGCGCATGAAGAGCCGCCTGAAGGGGTTCATTGCCCTGTAGCGGGTCTATTTGGACGGGGAATAGGGAGCAAGACTATGACAACGGCGACAATCTGTAACCAGCGGCGATTTCAGGTTTTGGTTTCGGTTTTCAATTTGAATCTGGAAGAAACTTCCAAAGCGGTGGGACTATCTCGATCTCTGCTCAGCCGCGCCCTCCACGGGCATGAAGGCATCAACCATGCGGCGGTCTATGCCCGGCTCGAACGACATCTGCCCGACATCATTGCCAAGCGCGGCAAGGCGTTCTTCGAGGTAGAGGCGATACCGATTGAGAAGGCCGAGGAACTGACCAAAGCGTCCTGAGTCGCGCTTTTCTGAGTCCTGATCGCCCTCCCGCGCAGGACATCCCGCCTCTTTGCCCGATTTACACTAAACAGATTTCCGCGAAAGATCTCGACAGCGCCCTGTATAATACGTCCTGAGCAACCGCTAGGTCTGGCATCCGACAATCAATAATGAACGCCCTTGGGGGGGGTAGA